>Ga0315533_1001115_pt1 | contig 21166 bp, 17 predicted proteins | sample SalMarSW160130MG_FD_203081 | JGI IMG/M metagenome (GOLD analysis project Ga0315533, IMG submission 203081) | Salt marsh sediment microbial communities from the Plum Island Ecosystem LTER, Massachusetts, United States - Salt Marsh Sediment SW1601-30 ... | reverse complement strand
ACTGTCTGCATGAGGGTCCCGGTTATGCTGCCGTCGGCACCCTCGATAAATGTTACTGTGTGCGTATCGATAGCGAAGTTGGCTGTAATGGTCATATCGGCCGTCACATTCGTTATCGTCAGCGGGTCGTCCGTTCCAGTATAATCACCCGTCCAGTCCACGAAGTGGTAGTTGGGGTCAGCTGCCGCATCTACCTCCGTACAGTCGCTGCCGTGGTCCACTGTCTGCATGAGGGTCCCGGTTATGCTGCCGTTGGCACCCTCGACAAACGTTACTGTATGAGTATCGATAGCGAAGTTGGCGGTAACGTCTATATTCGCCGTTACGTTAGTATCGGTACGTGGATTATCCGTAGAGGCATCAGACCAGTCTACGAAGTGGTATCCGGTATCAGGCACCGCCGTTACAGCATTACCATCGGCACCGTAGTCAACCACCTGCGAGGTCTCGCCCGTAAGGCCTCCGCCCGCTCCGGCTGCATAGTCTAATGTAAAGGTATCGATAGCGAAGTTGGCGGTAATACTGTAATCACCGTTCATCGTAATTGTAGTACTGTCAGAGTTCGGGTCGGCTATAGTAGATACATCACCTGTCCAGTTGACAAAGTGGTAATTGGTATTGGTGTCGGCCACTATCGGCACCACCTGGCCATCGTTGTAATCAAACGGTCCCGGCTCGCCGGGCGTGGTTACCGAGCCGCCTACTGTCGATGAAGTTGTCAGTGCTTGTTGTACCGGGCCGGCCTGGGTGTAGATTGTCACGCTGATAGCGTCGACCTGTATCCAGTCTGAGGTATCCTCATTAACCACGAAAATCATAACTTGGCCTGTACCGGAGTCAATATAATCACCTGGATTGGTGTCAATGGTGCCAGAAATTACCTCGTCTGCTGTGCCGCTTTGGGAACCAAGTACCAAATAAGAGCTTGTGTTGTAGTTCCAGATATACGCCCAGCCAGAGTCAACGGGGGAAGCTCGGCCGAGTTCCACAGACACATCGATTTGCTCTATATCCTCTGGGGCCTCGCTGACATAGAACTCGAAAATCATTGCTGCATTGTCACCATATCCGGGATCGGCTCCCTGGTAGTGACTATCGTCGGAGCTAACCAAGGCTGCATATTCTGCAGTGGTGGCTTCGGCCCAGAGGTTCCAGCCGTTAATACCGGTGCCACTACGGGCAGGAAACGTTCCACCTTCAATCATAGAGTCGACAACGTCAATCTCTCCATCCTCTGCGGTATGACTGCCGGACGGCGATGTGATACTGGTGTAGTCATAGACCACATATGGCGGCGCTGCTTCAACGGATATACTGAAACTCTGAGTGTCGTCAGGTGACACCCCGTTGTAGGCTCTAACAACAACAGGAACACCTGGGTCAGTGGAAGAAGGTGTCCAGTCAATCACACCGGTGGTGGGATTAATCGTCATTCCGGTGGGAAATGTGTCCAGCGAGTAGGTCGGCTGCGGGTAACCAGTGGCCTCGACATCATAGGTATAAGGCAGCCCTACATAGGCAGTAGTCACCGGCGAGGAGATAATTTCCGGCGGCACTGCTACAACGGATATACTGAAACTCTGAGTGTCATCAGGTGACTCCCCGTTGCTGGCTCTAACAACCACAGGAACACTCGGGTCAGCGGAAGCAGGTGTCCAGTCAATCACACCGGTGGTAGGATTAATCGTCATTCCGGCGGGAAATGTGTCCAGCGAATAAGTAGGCGCCGGGTTACCGGTGGCATCCACATCATAGGTATAAGTCAGCCCTAAATAGACAGTAGTCACCGGTGTGGAGGTAATTGTCGGCGCAATAAGAATCGGTGCCCCGGTGTAGTTTTGATCCGCTATATCGGCGGTAACATTAGTGTATGATATGCTGGTCGGGGAGAATGTATAGTCAGCTTTTGTCGGTGTAACCGTGCCGGACCAGCCGTCGGGTACGGACACTTCATAGTAGCCATCAACATCGGTTGTATCAGAGCCGCCGCCGTTGTTTGCGTCTACCGATACACCTTCGATTGGCGTCAGGTCAGACTCCTCAATATATCCTGAGATGGTATATCCGGCAGGGGGAGCGTAAACATGCTTCATCACGCAGTGGATTGCTCCGGCTGCGCCAATAATTGAGGTGCAGTCGACCTGAATGATTTCGTGGTCGGGCATAGCTGTCTGGAAGGTAGCCAATGCTGCGTCGTCGTCTGCGGTGTGGTTGTACCAGGGGATATATACCCGGTCGTTGATGATTGCCGCATTTGTATATGTATAATGGGTGCCGTTGGTTCCGCCGGAGCCGCTGTTGTAGCTGGGTGTCCTATAAACTGTATAACCCCTGCTTTCAAGGTCGGTTACAGCGGCTTCTGTTTGTGTATAGCCCGGATCGCCGGAATCAAACTCACCTATGATAACCTTGTTATCTCCAATCGGCAGCATCCACATGTCAATGTGGCCGGTAGAGTCAACATTAGATGGTAAACGTTCGTAAATCGTGAGGTTGACGTTATGATGGTCTTCAATAATATCTGTAACCTGCTGTGTGGTTTTGCCGCTATTTTCATTGAGTATCAAGGTGCTCATAAAGGCGTCGCCTGTGGAAACACAATGGAAGTTACCTCCGCCGTGCGTTAGGTCCATCAGATATACCGGCTCATCCTCCTCGAATGGAACAGCCATATCATCGATTGAATCAGGGAAGGCATTATCAGCCGAATAAGGACGATTATAAGTGAAGTCGATGATAGCAGGCATATCGTCAACAAATATATAACGCGGGCCGTAGTCACGAATCCATACTCTATTCAGGTTGTAGTAAACGAACTCAACACGGCCCATATTGGCACCGGCGCCCGAAAGCGTCGTAGTGGCGCTTGCTTCCTGACTTGAATCGCGTACGATTACATACGCGATGGAGCCGCTCGAGTCTTTTGTTACCCCGACTACGAATTCCGTCAGCAGGGAAAGATATGACCCCGGCTCCCAGGCTACCAGTGCTCCTAAGCACGCCTCATACTCAGCGGGTGCCCAGATAGTACCTGACGGAGCTGCCAAAGGCTCCATAACCATAGGCAGCATGGCCCTCTGTTCAATCAATTGCTGAATGTACGCTTCATCCTCTGGAGTTGCCCAATGCGGCGAGGGGTTGGGATTTGTGTCCACAATGCTGTCGAGATAGTCCTGGTCCACGAGTCTCGATGCCTGTGCTGCACCAGGCAGGATAAATACCGCCAGAGTGCACAAGCTAAGCAGGCCGATAATTGATTTTGCTTTTGCTGTGGTTAATAACTGTTTCATCACTTCCATCCTCCGATTTTTTTGGATGAATAAACTTTTCTTCTTGCCGGCTGCACCCAGCGTGCAGGCCCGGCTTATACATCCTTGTCTGGGAATCCGGCCAGATTGGCTTGTTTTACACTCTATCCGGCCGTTTCATCCGTGAATGCTAAAATAAAAACCAAGGCCGAACTTGGCCTTGGTTCTGCTTGCTTTATTTGATTAAAAATAACGTTTGAAACAGCAACCTGTGGCTGTGTGCGTCTTTGCAACTGAGAACAAACCGCACCCCTTCCCCCTCAGCAGGTGGAAAAACTTCAAACACTATCCTCCGAATCCCTTTCACCACATCTCCTGATAAGACCACATCATATGCCAGTTGAAGTGTAATTTTACCAAATTAATCACGGTAAAGTCAAGAAATTTATTGGAATATCAGCAAATTTACCAAAACTCAAGATTTTCTGACAGAACCCTCAAAAAGGTGCTTCTATCGGATGAAAAAACTCGTTTTTTAATACTATTAGCGGTTATAAGACACTCGACAACAACTTCACCGCACAACTATGCCCCTTATCTTACCGGCAAACATAGACTTTATAGGCCGTCACATCACGGGAAAAAACCCTTTTGCCCGAAATTTTATAGGGGCGCTCGCTGCAACAATGAGTAACACTTTGCCAGACAGGACGGGTTTACTTTACCTTGATTGGCAGCCCTTTCTCGCGAGATTCGGTTATAAATAACCTCAAATCTTCCAACAACACCTGCAATTGCCGGGTATTCTCAAGCAGATTCTCATACAACCGCCCATCGTTCACGAGCTTGGCAGCGGTGCCTTCTCCGCTATTTATCTTCTCCAGAACCAGCCGTAATTCCACCCCGGTTTTACTTAATTCCTCAACCGTCCTGACGCCGGCAGCAGAGAATTCTTGAAATTCCTTCATTACCTCCGTGGCCTGCTCCGTCGCCTTTGACAAATTAGCCAGGGCTGACTTGAGATTTTCCTTGTTTGTCTCGTCACCGAGAATATCGTTGGCGTTTCTAATAAGGGTGCCGAGACTATCAACCAGTTCGTCTAATTTTTTCTGGCTCTCCTCCGGGAAAAACTCGCTGGTCATACCGGTCGAGCCCTGCAGCAGACTGCCGGATATCAGGAATTTTCCGGTCGGTTCGTTCACATCGAAGTGCCTGAGCTTTAACTCGACATAACTGCTGCCCAGACCCCGTGTCATCAATTTGACCTCAACATCTTCGGGGATAGTATCATATCTTTTATCGATGCTAAGGATTACCATCGTCTGATGATAAAACCTATCATCATTCACCTCCTTCATAACTGCCGGCGGTTTGACCTCTGTCACCCTGCCGATTTGATAGCCGCAAAATCGAACGGGGGTGTTTTCTTCTACGCCCGGCGCCGACGGAAATTGAACACACACCTCAAAAGATTTATACTTACTGACAAACACGGGCAAATCACCAAACTTAAATATCAACCCCACAAGCGCACAAACGGCTGCTGCCACAAAGATACCCACAGTCATATTGCGCCTTCTCTGGATGGTTTCATAGTCACTCACTTTTTGCTTCCTTTCAAATCGGTACGGCCTTGAAGAAACAGTTCTCTTATGGCACGCAGCGGATAGCCGCTGTCGTTAAGTTTTTTTATCAATTTAATCCGCTCAACACTTTTTTCGTCAAAAAGCCGTCTGCCGGTCGGCGTAATCTCTGTGGGCTTAAGCAAACCGACCATAAGGTAATATTGCAAAGATTGCCGCGAAATGCCAGCTTTTTTTGCCGCTGCACCTATCGGTACTAATTTGTCTCTTTGACCGACCATTTCACCCATTCACCGCCTAATCTTATTTACCAGAGCCAGGAACGAGGCATTTACCTGCTCAAACGTCAGCCGACGTGCAACTCTTTTAGATTCCGCTGACCTACCTAACTTTTCCAGCCATTGAGGCGAAAACATAAGCAAATAATCAAACCCGGCCGGTATCCGGTCCTGGTTTTGCCGAAAGGCCTCTCTCAATAACCGCTTTAGCCGATTACGCACAACCGCACCGCCACAGGATTTACCAACCGAAACACCCAACCGCGAACAGCCACAATCGTTCTCGGCCATATAAAGTACAAGCACGCTGTTACCGGCACGCCTATGCTGGGCCAAAACACGCTTGAACTGCCCGTTACTGACGAGCCGCCTGCTTTTAGGAAAAGAAAACCGCTTCAAAGTTACACCATAATAAACCAAAAATGCGAAACGAAAAGTGAAAAACCAAAACTTAAAATTCAACACCCCTGCACTATCCGCCTGCTAACCTGTTGCCAGGGCCATCTCATCCGCTACCGTACGTCTGTGCAAAATCTCGGCACTTATTTTGCGCAGGGCCCTGTGATAGTCCAAAACACCAACAAGCTTATCACTGCCATCACCGGCCACCACGGGTATATTTTCTAAATCATAGCGCCTCATATGCTCTATGACCTCTTCAAGCGGTATCTGTGGTGTTGTCTTGTCCAGCACCGGCTCGGCAACATCACAGGCCAAAAGCCAGCCAGCAACGTCCTGATTGGCAAACATTTCCTTGATATCGGCGATAGTGATTATGCCTATAACCTGAGACTGGCTGTCAATAACCGGATAATATACGCTGTCGGAGGTGCTGAATACCTTAAGAATCTGATGCAGCGGCAAATCCTGCATAATGCTCGTCGGCTTAGTATCCATAACATCGGCAACCGTGTATGTCTTTATCAGGTCTTCCTCCGTAATATTAAGCCCCACTTCGCCGGCTTTTCCAACCCCTATCTTCACAAACATCGGCCCGACTATCTCCATCAAAAAAGTCGCCGTCATAACAATCATAATGATGGTTTTCCCCAGCTCCGTGTTAAATTGCTGGCCGGCCAGGATAGCAAGCCCGATAGCCACACCGGCCTGAGGCAACAGGCAAATTCCAAGATACTTACGAACCACAGCCGGTGCGCCTGAATATCTGGCACCGAACCACGAGCCAAATATCTTGCCCGCCGCCCTGCAGAGAACATACACTATTATCATAGCCACTATCCACCCGGACAACCTGCTGAACTCCATATGGGCACCGGCAAGCACGAAAAACGCAGTATAGATGGGCGGAGAGAACCTCCCAACAAGCCCAAATGTGCTTTTGCTCCGACGCGGCGCCAGATTGGCCATAGTTATACCAAATACCATAGCAGGCAAAATCGGGTCGATATCCGGTATCATTGATATACCGACAATAAGCAAAAGACAGCTAATTGCAAATTCCAGGATTTTATCATCGGCTCTTACAAATTTTAGGAGATAGTGCAGTAACACCGCCGCTAAGAATCCCAAAACCACTGCGCCGGCGATTTCGGCTAAAAGTAGAAACGTAGTGTTCAAAACGGAGCCCCCACCTGCGCCCATAAGTGCCTTGGCCCCTGTAGCCGCCCCGCGATACAAAAGCAGCGCAAGGGCATCATCCAATGCCACTATAGCCAGCACCGCTGCCGTCAAAGGCCCCCTTGTCTTATATTCCCATAAAACATTCACCGTCGCCGCCGGTGCGGTCGCCGAGGCAATGGCGCCAAGCACAAGCCCTATTGCAATCGAAATCGATAACTGGCGCGTTACTAACCACGCCAGCACTGTAACCCCCAATGCCACCAGCAGAAAAGCCCCTATCCCCTGAGAAAAAAGGATAATAAAGAACTGCCTGCCATACTTCTTAAAAACGTCACCCCGAAGTTCACCCCCAATCATAAACCCTATCAAACCAAGCGCAAACATCGTAAAGGGCTTAAGGGCCTCGATGGTCACCGGCGTTATCAAATTGAGGCAATCGCCTAAAAGTATCCCGACAACGATACAACCGACTACCTGAGGAATACGAAACCTTTGAAAAAGGCGCGCACCAAGTGTACCGCCCAAAATAACCAACCCGAATAACAGGACCATATTCAAATGTCCAGAAGCTCCAACACTTGCGTTAAATGAATAAACCATAGTAATGTTATATTCGAAATCTGCGTAAATTACACACGCTCGACACTGTGCACACTATCAGCTTTTTGCTGCCTGCTCAATACCTCGGCACTGAACTGGCGATGGACGGCACGAACATCCAAAACGCCGATAAATCTGCCGCCGGCACCCGAATCGACAACAGGCAGGTACTCTATAGCAAGCTGTTTTGTTTTATCAAGCGCCTCCGACAAGGTCATATCCGGCGTTACAATCTCAACAATCGGCTCGGCAATATCAAGGGCCACAAGCCAGTCGTTTAATTCCTGAGTCGCAAAAGTATTTCTGATACCATCCAACGTGACAACGCCCACCAGCTTTTTATCAATATCTATGACGGGATAGTAAAAGCTATCGGTACCGCTGACCACCTTGATTACCTCGCTCAAGGACGTGTCTGTGGAAATAACCGGCACCTCTGTATCCATCACATCAGCGACACTATAAGTCTCGATAAGGTCTTCCTCGGTAATATTAAGGCCTACTTCGCCGGCCTTTTTAACACCGAGTTTGACGAATATAGGACCAAGCAGTTCCACGATAAACGTCGTTGTCATCACAATAACTATTATCGCACGACCGAACTGTCCGCCAAACAACTGGCTGGATATAATGGCCAGACCGATTGCCACACCCGCCTGACTCAGCAGACAAAATCCGAGGTATCTGCGAACCACATCGGCTGCATGGGATTGTCTGGCACCGAACCAGGAGCCGAACATTTTACCGGCTGTTCTGCCAACAAGATAAACCAGGACCATAACAATCATCCAGCCGGTTATCTCGCCAACGACAAGGTGGGCACCGGCCAAAACAAAAAACAGAACGTAAATAGGTGGTGCAAATTTCTCTATAAGCTCAAAGGTATTCTGCCTTCTGCGAGAGGTAAGGTTGGTAATTGTTACTCCAAGTGTCATTGCAGCGAGGATTGAACCGACCTTCAATGCCATTGATAGGCCAATCACAAGTAACACCGACGAAACCGTAAAAGCAAGGGCCTTGTCCGGTTCCTTGATGCGATTGAGAATGAAGCTAAGCAAAAACCCGGCAAGCACCCCTAAAATCACCGCTCCTGCAATCTCAAAAACAGCCATCAGGACAACCGCCCACATCGGCCCGTTTGTCCTGCCGATAAACGCCGCAGCAACGCTTGAGGCCAGGCCGTAAAGCAACAGCGAAAGACCATCGTCCAGGGCAACAATTGCAAGAACAGTCGATGTCAGCGGACCGCGGCTTTTATATTCCCACAGGACATTCGCCGTCGCTGCCGGTGCGGTCGCCGAGGCAATAGCACCGAGAACAACAGCCATAGCAACCGAATTATGGAGGTCGCCGGTAAAATACCACGCCACAGACCCGGCAAGGACCGCTACAAGGGTAAATGCCGCTATACCTTCGCAGCAGAGAATAACAAAAAGCTGCTTGCCATATTTCTTGAAGATTTCGCGCCTCAGTTCGCCGCCTATCATAAAACCGATGATGCCGAGGGCGAACATATTAAACGACGAAAGGGCTTCCACCGTATCCCTGCCGATAAGGTTCAGGCCTGACTCGCCTATAATCAGCCCTATGACCACATAGCCGACCACCTGAGGAATACGAAATCTTTGAAAGAGACGGGCCCCCGCTGTTCCAAAAAATATGGCCAGACCCATCAGCAAAATGACGTTGAGATGCTCTATACTCTCAGCCAAAACGTTATTCAATAATTCAGTCATTTCGCTTTCTATAATAAGCAAAAACCAAAAATACTATTTAACAGGGGAAAATACATAAAGCCCAAAGGCAGCCACATTTTACAACAAGCCGCAAAACAGCAAACCAATCTAGACCCTTGCCGCCGCTGTCCAAAACCATTTATGTTAACCTTAATATCGGCACTGTCAAACGATTTCCAACACCTCTACGAGTACAAAAATTTGTCAATTTCGGCTTTATACAACGGTAGCATTGTGATATAGTGGTAGTATTCATCATCGACTGCGAGAGGACCATAAGTAAAATGTCCGAGCAAAAAAAACAAACAGGCCTTTGGCCGGTGGCGATTGTCTCTGCGATTATACTTATTACGGTAGGAATTCTGGCAATGCTGCGGCAGCAACCCAGCACACAAACACAAACAAAGCCCCGTCACGACCATAACCAACCTCTGCTGTTTGAGCCGCCCGTCGATGGCTCTGGTGAATCTGCAAAAACCGATGAATTTACAAGAACGAATACCGAACCCACCGCCGGTCCCAAGATAACGCTAAGCGATGTCATCAGGACCGCAAGACGCTGGGCACCGGCCTACAAATCGTGGTACGGCAAAACAGCACCTGACTTTACTTTAACTGATATTACCGGCAAACAGCACAAACTAAGCAACTACCGCGGCAAAGACGTTATGATTATCTTCTGGGCGACCTGGTGTGTACCCTGCCATATGGAAGTACCACACCTGATTGAATTGCGAAACACCGTCAGCGAGGACAAGCTGGCAATTCTGGCCATATCAGACGAATACCCGGCCTTGGTAAAGAGGTTTGCCGCCGACCGAAAAATCAACTATACGGTCATCTCCGCTAATATGCTTGCTATGCCAAGCCCGTACAACTCGATAAGGGCCATCCCTTCCAGCTTTTTTATAGATTCCGAAGGCAAAATAAAGATAGCCACCGAAGGTGTGCTGTCATTAGACGCAATCAAGGCCATACTGCAGGCCGAATAATAATACCCCGAAAGGTCTTCTATGAACTCCGAACTCTCCCCCGCCGTTCTCAAAATCCTCTTATTATCTTAACTATCAACTCCGTATGCTCGTCAGCTAAAAAACAGATTGAAGATAACCAGAACGTTGTCCTACTTATGCCTCTCACCTCCGCGAAGAATCTTCACCCGGCAAAAGGTGTCCTGCCTGGGTTTCTTTTACGAGCTTCTCTCCTTTGTCCTCTTTTCCTTGAAATCTCCCTAATCTTGAACCTCCCTACTTTTGCCTGTCCTTCAGAAGGTGCCCTTTTATCTGTTTTCCCGCTCACCAGCGATAAAGCACTCCTGCAAACATCTCTGGTGCCCCTGTTGGCATAGGTAAGTCCCTCTTTGAAAATCTCCAGGGCCATCTTTTTCATCCTGCCGTGCATCTTTCTAAGCCCGTATGCCGCTGCGCTTTTTGCCCTCTTTGACGCCCCGCTAAACAGGGCCTCCTTCAGAATGTCCAGACCGTCTTCCTGCATCCAGGATAGATTAAAAGCAGCCCGCCGAGCACTTGAGGAATCGTCAGAGTACAGCCGCTCTCTCAGCTGCTCAAGAAGTCTTATGGACGCTTCATCCTTTTCTCTACCGGAGATTTCCCTTTTTCTTAACCTCATAAGACCTTATTATTATATTATATCGGCGGCAGCACGTAAACTCCTGAAGATGATTCATTTTCGCTCTATGAGCCATTTTTTCAACACATTTTACAAAACGCCAAAAATTTTCTGGACAACATCGGATAAGGCAGCTAAAATGATGGTTATTAGTAAAGTAATAACCTATTTAGAGGTAGTTTCCTATGGCACATAAAAAAGGACAGGGTTCCTCGAGAAACGGCCGAGACAGCAACCCGCAATACAGGGGCGTTAAGCTGTTCGGCGGCCAAAAGGTTATGGCTGGTTCAATCATCGTCCGCCAGTGCGGAACGAAATTCTTCCCCGGCTGCAATGTCGGTATGGGTAAGGACTATACGTTATTTGCCATTGCGGATGGAACAATCCGTTTCCAGGGCCGAAAAGTGCACGTCGTCTGACGATAGAATAAATATGACTAATAAAAAAAGGATGGTGTAATTACCATCCTTTTTTTATTATCGAGATACAAAATACGAGCGGCAGGATACGAGATATGTTTATTGACGAGGCAAAAATCTACGTTAAGGCAGGTGACGGCGGCAACGGCTGCGTCAGCTTCCGCAGGGAAAAATTCATACCGAAAGGCGGCCCCAACGGCGGCGACGGCGGAAAAGGGGGCAGCGTCTATCTCCAGACGGTTGAAGGTCTTGACACCCTGATGGATTTTGCCGGCAAACATCACTGGCAGGCTCAAAACGGTAAACCCGGCTCAGGAGGAAACAGACACGGTGCGGACGGCCAGGACCTGATAATTCCTGTGCCGCCGGGTACACTCATCTACGATACCGACATTGACCTGCTGCTGAAGGATATGAACAAGGTTGCAATGAAGGTTCGCATCTGCCGGAGCGGAAGAGGTGGTAAAGGCAATAAGGCCTTCGCTACGCCAACCAATCAAACGCCAAGATACGCCGAGCCCGGCAAGAAAGGCCAGGAAAGAAACATTCGGCTGGAGTTGAAACTAATCGCCGATGTCGGGCTGGTCGGTATGCCAAACGCCGGCAAAAGCACGCTCATCTCCCGCTGCTCGGCGGCCAAGCCGAAAATCGCCGATTATCCCTTTACCACGCTCGAGCCGGTGCTCGGCATCGTTGAACTAAGCGGTTTTCGACGGTACGTTTTAGCTGATATACCGGGGCTAATCGAGGGCTCTCATAATGGAGCAGGATTAGGCATCGAGTTTCTCAGACATATAGAAAGAACTCGAATTCTGGTGCATATTCTTGATATAATGCCCGTAGATGGCTCCGAGCCCGTGAGAAATTATAAAGCCATTCGAAATGAACTAAAGCTATACAGCAAAGCACTGGCTAAAAAGCAGGAAGTCATCGTTGCCAACAAGATAGACCTCGACCCGGATGGAAAAATAGTAAAAGACCTGAAAAAGAGGTTGAACAAAAAAATTTACCCCATCTCGGCGGTTACCGGCTCCGGCATCAAAGAATTGACCGAACTATTATGGCAAAAGGTCAAAGAAACAAAAAAAGAATACAACTCAGGGACAGATTAATGTCAATAGCAGCTAATGAGTCGAGCCCCGAGCCACAAACCACGAGGCACAAATTATGAACTTAATCGCAGTAGATATCGGTAACACCAATATAACCATCGGCCTATTCCTCAAAGACAAAGAGGAATTTGCCAAGTCCGTCCCGGGCCAATCCCACACAAAATTAACGCAGCTTCTAAAATCCACCTGGGACAAAATCCCCATCGCCAAAAGCTCAAAAGAAAAAAAACGCGATGGCGTAATCGTTGTAAGCTCCGTCAAACCCGCCTGGACAGACCTCGTCCGGCAAATCGTAAAGGAAACCCTCGGCGAAAAGATATTGCTTATAGGCAAGGACATACCCTTCCCAATGGATTTGTCCATCAAGGAGCCGGACAAAATTGGTACCGACAGAGTGCTGTCAGCATCGGCGGCTTATGCCGTCGTCGAAAGTGCGGTGGTTGTCGCCGATTTTGGAACCGCCTTTACCATTGACCTTGTCGATGATAGAGGCGTATTCTGCGGCGGCGTAATCTGCCCAGGGCTTGAAAGCAGCGCACAGGCCTTAAAAGAAAGTGCCGCCCAGCTACCAAAGGTAAAGGTAACCAGGCCGAAAACACCCTTTGGCGAAACTACCGAACAGGCCATAAATTGCGGCCTGTACTATTCCGCTATTGCTACGCTGCAGGAGGTAATTAGGCGCTACGCCGAAAAAATCGGTAAATGGCCGCAAACGGTCCTTACCGGCTCGGCTGCAAAACTGATAAAAGACGACTGTGATTTCATAGACTCATACGTGCCGAACCTCGTCATAAAAGGTATCGCACTGGCCTATAGAAAATACATCGAACAAAAAATGTAATAGAGGCAGGCCTGCATATCTACTTATGTCTATTACGAAATACGCTTCACATTCCACGAGATACGAAATATGAGCACATTCGCTGCTGTAATGACCGCCCAAGGGGTCGGGGCGATATCGACAATTCAGCTCTTCGGTGATTCTGCTGAAACTATCATTAAAAAGATATTCAAACCGGCTGGAAAGAAACCTTTAACCCTTAAACCCGGCGTAATCCGCCTCGGCACAATCGCCGACGACGGCGAAATCATCGACCAGGTTACAATCGGCTGCGAGGGCCAAAACAGCTTCGCCATAAACTGCCACGGCAACCCGCTCATCGTCGCCGACATAATGCAGCTTCTTGCCAAACACAATGTCAAACTGCTAACCGCAGAGCAATTACTGTGCAAAATCCTGTCAGCGGAAAAATCCATCAACACAATTAAACTTGAAGCCAAATTAACCCAGCCAAAGGCAAAGACACTCGAAGGAACAAAAATAATCGTAAATCAAATCGATGGCGGATTGAGCAAAACAGCAACGCAGTGGCTAAAGAATATAGACGCAATACCCGTTAAAAAAATTATAGACGACGCCGAGCGCATACTTCAAGCGAGCCAGACAGCAAAACTGATTATCGCCGGCTGCAAAACCGCCATAATTGGCCCGCCAAACACCGGCAAAAGCACACTGTTAAACTATCTTACCGGCCGACAAAAGGCACTCGTTACCGATATCAAAGGCACAACACGAGACTGGGTCAGCGGCCAGTGCCATATAAATTCTCTGGCATTAGAGCTCATCGACACAGCAGGACTGGACGACCAATTCACAACAGCACCTGAGAATACCATCGAAAAAGCATCTCAACAAAAGGCCATAGAGATTTTGGAACAGGTGGATTTAGTCCTGCTGGTTTTAGATAATAGCCAAACCACCGACCAGCTTGACGATTCCCTGATTGAAAAAATCGCCGGCAAAAGGGTCCTTACTGTCTTGAACAAATTGGATTTACCGGCCGGATTTGATACCGGCAAACTGCCTAAAGCGCTCGCAGACACAGTGCAAATCAGTGCAAAGTTCGGCACTGGAATTGCCGAACTTACAGAAAAAACCCGGCAGATTCTAAACGTTGTCGGGTTTGACTTAAAACAGCCGGTTTGCGTAACCAACCGGCAGAAAAAACTATTAAAACAGCTTACCAACGTAAAATCCAAAAGCAACGCACATTCAATCATAACAAAGTTGTTAAACGGCCAGTTGAGTGTATAATCTGCATCTATGACCGCAAATACAGGAAAGCTAACGCCTGCGATGAGGCAGTTCTCACTTTTCAAGCAAAAATACCCCGACTGCATACTGTTCTTTCGCATGGGTGATTTTTACGAGACCTTCTACGAGGACGCCAGAACCTGCTCTCGCATCTGCGGGCTGACGCTTACCAGCCGAAGCAAAGGCGACAACCCCATCCCATTGGCCGGTGTGCCGTACCACGCCGTTGAAGGATACTTGAGGAAGATGTTGCAGGCCGGCTACAAGGTCGCCGTCTGCGAACAAGTCGAAGACCCCAAAACCGCAAAAGGCATCGTCAAACGCGATATCGTGCGAATCGTTACCCCCGGCACGCTGACCGACGACATCCTGCTCAACGCCAAAGAGGACAACTTCCTCTGTGCCGTCTGGCTGACAGCGAAACAGCAGGCGGCGATTAGCTGGGTCGATATCTCAACAGGCCATTTTTTCGCCCAGCAAATCCCTGAAAAGAACCTGCTCGACGAGCTGTTAAGATTGTCGCCGGCGGAATGTCTGCTGCCAGACAGACGCGGCGAGCTATTCGAAGCAGAGACAAGAAAATTGGCAAGAGACGTCACACAGCTAACCAAGGCCATAGTAACGGAGCGGCCCGCCTGGTATTTCGACCCGTATCAAAGCAAACAGCGGCTGCTGAAGCATTTCGGCACCACTACCTTAGAGGGTTTTGGAATCAGCGACGGCGATGACGGTCTCATCCCCCCTGCCGGCGCTGTCATTGAATATCTCAACGAGACACAGAAAACCACGCTCGGCCACATCCAGAATTTGAAAAAAATCAATCGCAAAAAATTTCTGCAAATCGACCAGACCTCGCTGGCGAGCTTAGAAGTCCTACGGACCATCCGCACCGAGAGCAAAAAGGGCACGCTATTAGACTGCCTCGATGAGACGCTGACCGGTATGGGCGGCAGGATGTTTAAGAGCTGGCTGTGTATGCCGTTGTGCGATGTCGATGCGATTCAGCTTCGCCAGGACGCCGTCGAAGAGTTGAAAGAAACCGATACCGGATTAGCCGATATTCGCAAACTGCTCGGTGATATAGCCGACACCGAGCGAATTGCCGCCCGCATCACCACATTTCGGGCGGCTCCAAAAGACCTTGTGGCGCTGGTAGCTACGTTACGGCGAATACCGCTTTTGCGGGAAATCCTGCAGAGCTTCAGGGCCGATTTATGGCTGCAATTAGCCGGCCGGTGCGACAGTATGGATGAATTGGCTGATTTGCTCGAGGCCGCAATCGAGCCGGATTGCCCCTCACATCTGCGCGACGGCGGCGTAATAAAAACGGGTTTCGATGAAGAGCTCGACCGACTGCGCTCAATCTCCAGAGACGGCCAAAGCTGGCTGCGAAACTACCAGAAAACACAAATCGAGCGAACCGGCATCGGCAATCTGAAAATCGGATACAACAAGGTCTTCGGCTTCTATATCGAAGTAAGCCACTCATCGGCGGACAAGGTACCGGCTGATTACGTGCGAAAGCAGACAATCAAAAACGCCGAGCGATACATCACCGAGGAACTGAAAGAATACGAAACGCAGGCCCTTACCGCCGAGGAGAAGGCCGTTGAATTAGAGCAGCAGCTATTTGAGCAAATCCGCCGTCAATCCGCCCAATATACGAATCGGCTGCAAAAGCTCGCCGACACCGTCGCTCAGTGCGACTGTTTAGGCGCACTTGCGTATCTTGCCAAACGGCGAAATTACATCCGCCCCAAAATAACCAATGGGGCAGAGCTGCTTATAAACGAAGGCAAGCACCCGGTTTTAGCTGAAGCGTTAGGAGCGGAGTTCGTGCCTAACGATATTGAATTAGGCGGCAAGCAAGGCGATGTTCTGATTATCACAGGCCCGAATATGAGCGGCAAAAGCACGTATATAAGGCAGAACGCCCTTCTGGTTCTGATGGCACAGGCCGGCTCGTTTATCCCCGCCAAAGATGCAACAATCGGATTAGTCGATAGGATTTTCACTCGCGTGGGTGCCTCAGATGAGCTGGTTCGCGGGCAATCGACGTTTATGGTCGAAATGACTGAAACCGCAAACATTATCAACAACGCTACCGAAAAATCACTGGTAGTGCTCGATGAGGTCGGGCGGGGCACAAGCACTTACGACGGGCTGTCTCTGGCCTGGGCGATTACCGAACATATCGCCAACAGGATTAAATGCAGGACATTGTTTGCAACGCATTATCACGAATTGACGGAATTAGCTGAGCTGTTTACGAATGTCAAGAATTGTAATGTCGCAGTTCGCGAATGGATGGATGAGGTGGTATTTTTGCATAAGATTCTGCCCGGCGGAACGGATAAAAGCTACGGCATCCACGTCGCAAAATTGGCGGGCGTGCCAAAATCCATCCTTGATAGAAGCAAAGAAATTTTAGAAGAGCTCGAAAGCACGTTCCAGAAGGAGGCCACGGGTGAACATTTAGCCCGCCATAAGACGAAAGAGCCGGATAAGGACTCGCTATTCGTGGCAAAACATAAGTCCGTATTAGAGAAACTGGCCTCGACAGATGTAAATAATTTGACGCCGATAGAGGCGATAAATCTGCTAAACAAAATTAAAAAGGAGATTGATAGAGAATAAAATTTTTAAAAAATGGGGGAAATTTGGGGTTTATTTTAAAGGGGGATGTGGATTTTTGGGTTAAAAATGAGGGTTTGGGGGTCTGGTTGTAACGATTAGGCAAAATAGGTAAGGAAAAAAGCGAGAAAAATGGAGAAAAATGAAGAAAAATAGAGAAATTTGGGGAAAAATGGAGAAAAACAGGTACGTTTTTGGGAAAAAAAGAGAAAAAGAGAGACGGATTTTAACCGCAGAGAACGCTGAGATCGCAGAGGAATGTAGCCACTAAGGCACGAAGAAAAATCAGCCACGAATAAACACGAATTTTTTTGCCACAAAAAGGCACAAAGAAATTGGACACAGATAAACACTGATTGACACGGATACCCGCCTGCGCGGGCACAGGTTTATTTTAGTCAGCTTTGTGCTCTCGGCAAGCTCTGCTCTCAAAGTGAACTTTGTCACGGAGCATTGCCTTCGTCCACAGGCGGCTTGGCCACCACAGCTTCGCTTTAAGCTGACTAAATTCGTAGATAGGGCATAAAAGGGGTACAAGGTTGTCCGCGGGACGGCCAAGCTTATTTGGCAGGTGAAGTAATGTTACACATTAGTTTTTGGTTTTTTTGCCGCTCCACAGCCCTAACCGGTTTTCTTTTGCCTGCTTCTCTAAATAATCGAAATGTTTCATAAACTGGAACGGCTGGTATATATAATTATAAGCGAAGCCATCTGCGATGAGTTTAGCGTTGATTAGAGTGCCATCTTCCAAAAAGACATATCTTAGAAGCCGGTCGTACTTATCTCTGTTTGACTGCATCGGGTCCGGGATTAAATAGACCGACTGGTTTTCCAAGAGCCGCTTAGTATATCGGGCAGCTTCGTGGCCGAAATAATCATCCTGTGGATTACGAGAACCTGCTATCTCAGGGGTATCCATCCCGACCAGCCGGACAGGTTCGATTTTTCCTCCCATATCGACTTTGATTGTGTCGCCGTCAATTACTTCCACAACGCGGTAAAGAGCAGGGGCTTTTTTAATAGATGAAGGGTTGACAGGTGAAATTTTGATTTGGCCCGGGTCATTGAGAACAATCTCCGGCCGGCCTTGATAAGACCTTATCAAGCCGGTAACTTCCACAGTTTTTCTTTCGTATTGTCTTGGATTGGAAAATTTATACGCGTTCGAACCAAAAATTACGACGCCAAACGGACAGGTTTTGTAATCGGGACAGAAATTCAGAAATGTAGTTCCTTTTTGGGAAGTATAAACATGGTCTATTTTTCCTGACACACAAGCATATTCTCCCACGTGGTTCGGAGCTTCAGTGTAATCGATGCGTGTGGCGGGATGTTGCAACGGTTCGACCGTTTTCGGTAGTTGCGGTGGTTCGGCTGTTTTCGGTAGTTGCGGCGGTTCGACTGCTTTCGGTGGTCGCGGCGGTTCGACCGTTTTCGGTGGTCGCGGCGGTTCGGCTGTTTTCGGTGGTCGCGGCGGTTCGGCTGTTTTCGGTAGTTGCGGCGGGGCTGGCTGCCTGTAAATTATGTTTTGCGGACTGATTGACGGAGGCCTTTTTGACAGCCAGATTGCGCCGGCAATTATAAGCGCCGCAATGATAATAGCTACGGGTACTTTGTTTTTCTCGAAAAAATCTTTCATACGAGCCCTCTAAAACAAGCGACAATGCAACGTGTCAGATGAACAATTTTAACTACGAAAAGGCGTAAAAGCAAAAGTAAAAATGCAAAGCTGAAATGTAAAACTTAAAACTGAATCAGGCGAGCAGAGAATCTCCGATTGTACGCTAAAATAGATTCTTCACTCCGCTGCGCTTCCGCCCTCCGCAGTAGCAGGGCTACTGCTATGGAGGACAGGTCGTTCAGAATGACCCCGCACCAAAATTTGGTACGGGGCAGGCAGAACAGGTTTCTCTGCTATGTTGGATGCTTCCAAACATTGTGTCGGCATTTGGGTTAACGGTGGTGCCAACGGCGCCAGGGTCGGGGAGGAGGAGGACGTCGGTTGATTATCCTGATAGTGTCACGGTCATAAAAGTACTGGCCTGTTTTTAATCGGCCAACAACTTTCAACTCCACCCTGCCATTGTTACTGATAACATCCATCAAATCACGCTTGTCAAAGTAGGCGATGATGCTTACACGTTTAGGGCGGCGGCCTCGCTGGAAGATGTATTGACGGGTCGGCTCGATTTCGCCCGGGTAGAGTAATAACGGAGTGTTGCTATCAATCTGGTCTTTGGTGACGCCTTTGGGTAAACGGAGCCAGGCCATTACCCTTCGCTGTCGGCTGTGGCGGTTGATTGTTCTCGGCAATACCCAAAGACGGGCCTCGATATGGTTAGATTCGTAGGCGCCCATATCGATTCGGCCGGCGATTACGCGCGGGTTGCCGTCGAGGTCAGTTTCGTCGGGTTCGGGGACATAATTCGGGTCGCCGGCGTTGATGCAGAGTGAAAATGGGTACAAATGATAGTCGCCTTCAATCCAGATTGCGTTGGGGTCGTTTGGCTCGACGATGATGTTCGGGTCGTTTGCATCGGCCCAACAGCCGGGCTGGACAAAGCAGGGGTCAACATCAATATTGCCAGTAAGCCAGTTTAGCGAACAGCCGTTTGCCACATAAGCACTTGCTTGACCACCTTCTATATCACAGTATGATGCTGTAAGTGTTGAAGGCCATGATGGGTTGAGAAAAAGGGCTATCTGAGGGCCTGATAAATCAGCGGTATTACCCCATAAAATGGAATTGGTGGTAGTGGCGTTGCTGAAGTAACAGCAAATTCCCCCGCCTTTACCGTCAGTGCGATTGTAGGCAATTGTACAGTTGGTGATTGATGGATTACCGGGATTAATGTCAGCATCACAGTAAATTCCACCGCCCGAAATTGAGGCATAATTACCAACAATTACACAGTTACGTACTGTCGCACTGCTTTCAGTGCAGGCAATGCCACCACCTAAACCATGGCCATAGGGGGAGTCCCCAGCCGAATTGCCCTTTATGGTACAATTAAGAATGGACGGGTTGCTATTACAACACCAGATGCCACTTCCATAATCTAGAGTGTAATTGTCTATGATAGTACAGTTGATGATCAATGGATTACTATTATTGTCACAGATAATACCCCCGCCGCCAGTAAATGATAAATTACTGCTGATTATGCAGCCACTTATTGTCGGATTGCTTGAACTACAAGCAATCCCGGCACCTCTATCGGCTGTGTTGGAGGTTACATTACAATTAATTATCGTTGCGTTAGCATTATCATAACAACAAATACCACCGCCAAAGCCTCCATGAACACCCATAGCTCCACTAAACTCGGCAGAGTTGTCGCTGATAATACAGTTGCGAATTGTCGGACTGCTATTCACGATTAGAATAGCCCCGCCATCTTCTAAGAAATTATTCAAATCCAGTGGTGCAAAACCATTATTTATAGTAAGTCCGGCCAATACAGAGTTCGCGCCCTCACCATTGTGGAAATAAAATCCGCGGTGTGGATCATAGATACTGCCCTGACAGTCAATGATTGTTGCGGCGACGATGTTCGGGTCGTTCGGGTCGGTGCTGCGGAGGGTAATGGCAAGGCCATTAAAGTCTATGTCACGGTTGCCTTGGCCGGTGTATGTGCCGGGGGTGAGAATGACTATATCGCCGTTGTTGGAGTCATCTATTGCGTCCTGAATAGTCGGATATTCGCCTGAGCCGTTAGCATCGACGATGATAGTCCGTGCCTGGCAGGTGAAAGCCGGCAGCAGGCATAAAAGGGTGAAAATCGCTTTCTTCATTTTTTTGTCCTCCATTTAGAACCCGCCATAAGCTATTGATTGCTAAATGCTTGTGTATTATATAGTAAAATGGGTCGGGTAACAAGAAAAATCTAAGAAAGGGAAAAGTAAAAAGGTAAAAGGGAAAAAGTATTGAGATCGCCGCAGTCGCCTTCGGCTCCTTCGCAATGACGGATAAAAATAGATTCTTCGCTGCGCTCAGAATGACAGAGAGGGATGAGATTGCTTCGACCTAAAGTATTAGTTGAATTGAGAGAGGTAAGCGGTAAAATGGTGCGGCGATGTTCGTGAATCGTGATTCGTGAATAGTAGCTCGTTGTTATCATACGTTAAAAGCGAACTTTTCTGAAAGGGGATGAAATGAAGGCGAAAAGGTACTGGATTTCGGCGGTGATATTAGGGGTTTGTGCGATTAGCTGCTGGGCGGAGCATAACGCTGAATACTCGGCTTTAGGC
>Ga0315533_1001113_pt1 | contig 21207 bp, 24 predicted proteins | sample SalMarSW160130MG_FD_203081 | JGI IMG/M metagenome (GOLD analysis project Ga0315533, IMG submission 203081) | Salt marsh sediment microbial communities from the Plum Island Ecosystem LTER, Massachusetts, United States - Salt Marsh Sediment SW1601-30 ... | reverse complement strand
CAGCCTCATATTGTCTCTACCGGGATAAGGGGAATAATAACCGCCATGTTACGTGTTTCCAAAGGAACAGGAGACGCAGCAGATGCCGCAAGGGAACTGGGAATTGAATTTGATATAAACGCTTTAAGGGCAAAAGGATTTAAGCAGGTCTTGAATGAAATCATAGTGGCAACTAAAGGCAATGAAGGTGCTCTAATGAGATTATTCCCTAATGTCCGGGGACTTATCGGATTGCTTGCAATTATGACAAACGAAGGGGAAAATTATAAAAATACTCTAAACGAAATAGAAAATTCTACCGGGGCTACCGAAAAAGCCTTTAAAACTATGATGGACACTACCGAAAATCAATTAGCAATCTTAAGAAATAATATAATGGCAAAATTAAAACCGCTGGGGGATAGCATACTCGGATTTATGAATGATCTAGCCAGTGAAATCAATATATCGATGAGCGGGGCCACCGATGAGTTTTCAAGGATGGCAAGAGCTTATGGCGATTTGGCTGACACACTACAAAGAAAGAAAAACAGGATTGATAGCCTAATTGCTATCATAGAAGATTTAAGAAGCAAAACAGAATTGACCAAAGAGGAAACAGTCAATCTGGAGGCAGCGGAGAGATCCCTGGCTACATATTTCCCTACTCTCGGAGAAGCTGCCAAAGGTCTCGCAGGAGATTTCGATATTCTAACCGAAGCCAAAAGGGGTTCTCTGGACTTAGATATTAAAATCATAGAATCGAAATTGGCCATAGCTGAGGCCGAAAAAAAACGAACGGAAATAGAAATAGCAAGATTTAAGAGAAGCGAGGATGAGGCCAGCAAAGAATTAGAAAGATTAGAGGAAGAAATAGACTTCTGGTATAAAGAAATTGAGAGAGGGGGACCTCGTATTATTGAAGAATTTTATCAGGTAATGAGGAAGTACCCCTTCGATGATTTTACCAAACAGATAGATGAGATTATCCGGGGATCGGGTAAGGCGGGGATAGTTGTCAGGAACCTCGGCGAAAGATTACTTGATATTCAGAAAGACATGCAGATGGGGATAGATACCACCGCCAAACAAGACAAATTAAGGGAAGAAATATTTGTTGCGGCAATGAACGCAAGCGAAGTTTATCAAGAAGCATTGGAAGCCCTAGATATAACAACTGGGAAAGTAACTATAGAGGAACACAAATTAAATCTTGAATTAGATGAGTCGACAATCAGGATAAATGCTTTAACGGAGACTTTAGAGAAATTAAAGGAATTAAGAGAGAAGCCAATTATAACTCCTCCCAAGCCCAAAGGGGAACCTCCCGGAGTGGAACCTGCGATCGTTCCTGCCATTACCGATAAAGAAATTGAGGATGTAAAAGACAAATTAACATATATGTCGGATCAATATAAATCCTACTGGAGAATTGTGGCCCAAGAAGGGGAAGAATATGTAGAAGAGCATAATGCACAATTGGCAGAAGATGCTAAAAATTATGGTAAATTTTTGTCTGATATGTTGACGGAACATAAGGGAACCGCTGAATTAACTAAAGAGATTATGCTTAATATAGCCGAATATAATAAAGAGATAACAGATAAAAGGAAAAAAGCCGAAGAAGAATATTTCAAATATATTACCGAGGCAAGGGAAAAGGAACTCAAAGGAGAAGAGGACAGGTTCAGGACTATAATCGAGGACTATGAAGAAGGCTCCGATGAATATTTAGAATTGGTGGAAAAGCATAACAAAAATATATTGGAGATTAACGAAAAATACGATAAAGAAATAGCGGAAGCAAAATTAGCTATATTCAAAGAGAACTTAAAAAGGCAAACAGGGGAAGTTGATATAGCCTATAAGGAAAGGCTTGAAATAGCCAGAACGGAACTCGGCAAAGAGACAAAAGCCTATAAAGAATACTTCGAATTTGTAAATAGTAAGTTAAAAGAAATAGCGGAAACAGAGGAAGAAGAAGCTAAAAAGAAAAGAGAAATTTTAGAATCTTACTTTGGATCTTACCAGACAACGGAGGAAAAGATTGTTTCAATCCATAAAAAAACTAACGAATTACTGCTGCTTACTGATATTAAATACGAAAAAGATAAGCTAAAAAGCATAGAAAAACAACTAATAGCAGAGATAAAAGCAAGTGAAGCAAAGAAAGAAGTAGATGATAAATTAGCCGAATATAGAGAAAATTTAAATAACAAAGAACTAGAAGATAAAATTAAAACCCTCGAAGATATGAAAACAGGATATTCCGGATATGCCGATATTATAATTTTGCTTAATAAAGAAATTGCTGAATCACAAAAGCAAATATGGGAAAATATAAATAACGAAATCAATAAAACAGTTGATATATTACACAATTTAGCCAGCGTTGTGGGAAACTTTGACGCAGAACTTGAAGAAACGATAAACGATGTAGCCAATTTAGTCGGTGGAATTGGCGAAATAACAATTGGTTTTTCAACGGGTGATATTACCGGAATTATAAACGGAATAGCAACTGCTATAAATAGTATTATTAATTTATTCATTAAGCATAAATCTGACGTTCCTGAACTTCGGAAAGAATTGGCTGAAATTACCCTTGAATTACAAAAGCAGCAAACTATATTGAGCCAATCTACAGGAACGGCAAAGACCGAGGCAATACAGGATACAATAGATTTACTCAATGAACAAATAAATACATATAACGATATGATCGAAGCCGAGAAAGAAGCTCAAGGACAATTTTTGTGGTGGACCTGGAGTGAAACTGACCAGGAAAAGATAGAAGAATGGTTGGCTTCCATAGAAAGTGCAAACGCAGAAATAGCTAATTTATACCAGCAATATCAGGAAATTCTTACCGGGACTACTGCCGAATCAATTGCTAACGCTATAGCGGAAGGATTTTCCGAAGGGTTAACTTCGGCCGAAGTCTTTGCCGATACCTTTAACGATATGATGAAAAAAGCGATTATAGATGCCTTTAAGAGAACTATAATCACAAAATATATCGAGGATTGGTATGATCAATTTGCGATTCTTTCCGAAGGCGGGCTAACACCTGAAGAAATAGAGAATTTAACCGGAACATATCAAGAGATGATTGAAGCTGCAGAGACACAATGGGAAGCGCTGGCAACTGTTTTAGAAGAGGCAGGCATAGGAGTGGGGGCGATTCCAAGCGTAACAGGATTAACCGGAGCGATTGCAGGAATAACGGAAGAAACAGCTGGGCTTTTAGCGGGGCAATTCCAAGCGATCAGAATCAATACCGTAGATATACTTTCTAATATGGAAAATATAATAATAATTAATTCAAGAATTGCCGATAACACCGAATATAATAAATATCTTGAACACATTAGCGATAAATTAGATGAGACGAGTTCTTTAGAAAGCGAATATTTAAGGGCAATAGGGGGTGCTTAATTATGCAATCCGGATACAAGATTGATGATAATGATATAGCCTCCACATATGGAGTTTATGTCCAAAAAGTTAAAGGCGCTTTGGATTTTCTAAAAAGAAAAGGTAAAACATCCCAGAATTGGCTCGATTCCAATGGAGAGGAAGCCTATACCGATATCGGTGATATTCATTTCGAGCCTAGAGATATAATTTTATTTTGCTATATAAAGGCAGATTCAAAAGCTGATTTTTTGACTAATTTAAATTTATTTAAATCTGTATTAGAAGGTCCCGGGATTCACACTTTGAAATTACCATTTTTAGACGATGCTTTGGATATATATTTTAAAGATGGAGGAGCTTTAAATATGTTAACTGGCTGGAATAGCTCTAAATTAGTAGGAAAGTTTATTTTAAAATTAAGAGAACCAGTGCCTTCTACGGCATAAAAAAGGAGGAAAATGTTATGAAAAGAATATTGTTTACAATTATTATTTTAATTTTGTTTTCTGGGATAGCTTTAGGATATGAACTCGGAGCTGGAGATGGAACAAGTTATCCTGCCACAATTGATACTGATACTAATGTCGAAGTAGATTACCCATCTCCAAACGCTACTACGGCCAGATCAGCAGTACCAAATGACACAAATGCGGCAGTTATTGCTATAGAAACAGAATTGGGAATCAATCCAAGTGGCGAATACGATACACTAAAAGCCCGTCTAGACGCAGGTGATTGGCTTTACTATCTTAAAACTGAAATAGATACCAAATTTGCTGAATTAAAATTTATAGACCTAGTTGATACCCCTGCCGCTTACGATAATGGAAAGTATGCCAAATCAACCGCTGACGGTATAGTCTGGGATGATCCTGCGGGAGTATCAACCTTCATAGGATTGACCGATACACCAGTCAATTATACCGGCGGCTCTTTAAAATTTGTCAGGGTAAATGAAGGTGAGACTGCTTTGGAATTTGCAGCGGAAGCCGATCCGACGGTAGATACCGATGCGGAAATAAAGGCAATTTTGGTAGACGAAGTAATTAAGATCGGGGCTTTTACTGCTGGGAGAATTGCAAAGATAAATAACGCTACCGGGATTATAGAGCAGGGGACCAATACCGATACTGACGTGTCTGATGCCGTAACTAAAAAGCATAGCAAAAATAATGATACCGCCTTGGGCATTCAAACACAAGACCTTAATATGGGAACCCATAAAATAATTGGTGTAGTTGACCCGGTGAATCCACAAGAAGCAGCCACAAAGGCCTATGCCGATACTAAGGTGGCCACAGAAGTAGATCCAACGGTAGATAGTGATGCAGAGATTAAAGCCATATTGGTAGACGAAGTAACCAAAACCGGCGATTTTACTGCTGGTAGAATCCCAGAAATAAATAATTCTTCGGGCATAATTGAGCAATCAGATATCGAGCATAAGGCCAATGGCGGTTATGATTTTAATATTAACAGTGCAGGTTTTACTACCCAGACCGCTACCGGGGACGGGACTACTACCTGCGACTGGCGGATAGGTCTTAAATTCAGGTTTGTATTCGGGGCCCAAAATGAAACTTTCACTTTTACCAACCCTGAATTTAGCTGTCACCTGCAGATCATTTTAATTCAGGATGCAACCGGAAGTAGGACTGCCCACTGGCCGGCTGGTATTTTGTGGGCCAATGGGACTGTCCCTGTTTTATCGACCGCTGCCAATGCCCGGGATATTGTTAATTTATTTTTCGATGATTATGACGATGTCTATTATGGGATGGCTGGCAACAGATTTGCAACCCCATAGAAAGGAGAGATAAATGAAAAAAATATTATTAATAATTCTTATTATAATTTTAATATTATCTATTAATGTTCTGGCAGTTGGTATTGATATGGGTCCAGAAGCGATAGACAGAGGCAGTACCATTGGTTCTGGTTATACTCGTATAATGAAAGACAATCCCGCTAACGCAGATGGAAAAATTACAACTGTAGAATTATGGGCAAATTCTGATTTGTCTGGTTGCATAGTTGCCACTTTTTTTGTAGTATCTGGTAATATTCTATCTGCTCGCGATAATCATGTTATTGGGAATGTTACTGCTGGCTCTAAACAAACTTTTTCGGAATTGGATATTACTGTAAAAAAAGGAGATTATATAGGACTTTATTATTCTGGGGGTAATATGGAAAGAGATGGTTCTGGGTTTGCCGGGCTCTGGGGAAAATCTGGCGATTATACTTCATCCTCTGATATAACTTATTCGACTGCTGCAGGTGATACCGAGAGCATAAAGGGAATCGGAGCTTCTATTGAGGCAGTCAATTCCTTTTTCTTCGGGACTAATCTTTAAGTAAAAGGCGGTGCTGTAAATGGGAGGAATCGAACTAGGAAAAGCAATAAATCAATATGGAATAGCAATTGTAACCGGTATATTTTTAGTATTAATCTGCTGGCTGGGATCATAAATGGAACACTCAAACAATAGCTAAATGGAATACCAAAGAATTTACTAAATGGGATGTTTTAGAGTAAAGGAGAGGATATAAATAGATGGCAAAGTGGGGAGAACTAAAATGGGGACAGGCTGAATGGGGCACAAGAAAGTGGAGTGGACCTGAAGGGTATTTACTTGATATTTACAGAGGCGAAGCCCTTCTGGGTTCTGTTAGAATTGACGAGGGAACACGTCTTATCCAGCAATTAATGGGAGAGAATATTATTAAATCTGTCCTTAAAGCACCGGATGTAATCGATATAAAAATTGGAGACTATATTGTTTGGGAAGGTATTTATTATTATGTCAATGCTCTACCCAATGTCAAGAAAAATTCCTCAAATTCATTCGATTATGATATAACTTTTGAATCTCAATATTACGAATTGCTCAAAACCCAATTTATGGATTTAGACGAAAATTCTGATTTTTATTTGGTGGGGAATGTAGAAACATTTATTGACCTTATCGTAACTAATATGAACCGGACACATGCCGGATGGGCAAAGGGAACCTGCGACCAGACAAATACAGATTATAAACTGCTAAATTTTTCAAAAAATAACTGCATGCAAGTCTTGCAAAAACTTCATGAGGAGTTTGAAGGGGAATTTTATTTTAACGGAAAAAATATTAATTTTACCGATAGAGTAGGTAGTGATTCGGGATTAACCTTCAGATACCATCAGGGCTTGAGAAATATTCATAGAACCACGCTGAGCGAAAAAAATATTATTACCAGGTTGTATGCTTTCGGCTCGGAGAAAAATCTGGCAAGTGATTATAGGGATCATTGCAGAAGATTAAAATTTGTATTGGCTGGTGGCGAATCCTATCTTGAAAAAAATATCGATAAATACGGCACAATTGAACACACGGAAATATTTAATGATATTTATCCCCACAGAGAAGGAACAATAAGTGCAGTTGACGGAGGAGATATAACTAAATTTACCGATAGCGGAATGGATTTTAATTTAAATGATTATCTGCTTCCTGGAGTAACCGCAAAGCTCCATTTTAATTCCGGGGATCTGGGCGGGTATGAATTTGAGGTTTATAGTTATAATAATGTTACAAAAGAATTTACCATAATAGCATTTAAAGACGAGCAGGGATATGATATGCCGAACGATACTTTGAAGCCTGCCATAGGCGATAAGTATGTTTTGTTAGATATAAAAATGCCGCAAACCTATATAGATACTGCTGAAACAAACCTGAAAAATAAAGCACAAGAATATTTAGACGATAATTGCAGTCCTAGAGTAACATATCTTTTGGTTCCTGATTGGAGATATTTTAAGGCCAATTCTATTGCCCTAAATCTTGGAGATTTCATTACAATTGAGGATACAGATCTTAATATAAATTCATTGATTAGAATTGTAGAACTAACAAGAATTTTAGTAAATGCTTATAAATATACCCTAAAACTGTCTGATCATCTGGAAGCGCAACTGATCCAACGGCTATATTCCGAGCAGGAAGGTCTAAAAGAAAAAATTGAAGTTGGAGATGTAGGAGATATTATAAGGGCAAGGCGGAGCTGGAGAACATCAGAAGAATTAAGAACGATGATCTTTGACACAGATGGATATTTTGACATGGGGAATATCAGGCCTGCTTCGGTTGAAACCGGAATGCTATCAGTAGGGGCAAAATCTACCCAATTTATCTTAAAGGAAATTCAAATTGAGGCAAATTACACCGGCGATAAATCCAAATTTCACGCAAGTGCCGGGGAATTAATTCATTTATCAATCGCAGAAGAAATCAGGACGTGGACACTATCGGAGAATACCCAGGATAGCCTAGTAGACGCGACACCTTATTATATTTATGCCAAATGCACGAAAGAAGCTGCTTATACCGGGCAGATTATAGTAGACGAGACGCAAAGGAAATTTGACGATGATCCTACATATTATTATTTTCTAATCGGAGTATTACATTCAGTAGTTGAAGGAGTGCGGGGAGTATCCCTGACTTATGGGCAGACGGTCATCAACGGAAAATTTATTACGACAGGCTCTATCACCGCAGATAGATTAAATATTTCCAATGTGGCCGACATAGGAAATATCATTCTCGGTAATACCGGATACATCCGGACCACCGGAAAAGATTCTTATGCTAATAACGTCGCGGGATTTTGGTTGGGTTATGATGTAGATAAATACAAATTAAATATCGGTAATGCTTCTCGTTATTTAAAATGGACAGGGTCTCAATTAGAAATTAAAGGAAATATATTAGCAGGTTTAATCGATGGAGCAGAACTTAGAGTTGGTGGTAGTGGCAGTAATCAGGAAATATATTTTAAAGATAGTGGGATTTATATATATGATTACGCTCAACCTCTCTACGATTATCGAAGAATTGGTTTTAGATATAATACCCTTACTTTCGCAAGATTGTATTATCAGACAATAGCAGAAGAACCAGCTGTTTCTGCATTAAGATTAAAAGCAGGGGATTACGAAGGGGCTTTCCAGGTACAAGATGACGGCGAAGTTTGGATCGATAATTATGATGGTAGTACACATCGTTGGTTTGGATTTCATTGCACGGGAGCATTACAAATTATCAGATTAGCTAATGCTCCGACACCAGCACATGATGGAGATTGTGCTCTTAAAGCAGATACCAAATTATTAAGGATATACAGCACATATTGGTCCGCTTGGTTTAAAGCCGCTGCTGCAGCCGAGGGCTGGTAAGGAGGAAATATGAAATTATATGTTGAACTAAAGAAAATGACCTTTGAAGATGGGATTGAACACGATATCATTAATGGGATGGGAGATAGAGAACGTCCTTATTGTGATGTAATAATAGAAATACCGGATGACGATAAATTTATTAAAGATACAATGAGAATTGTTTATAAAAAGGATAAGGATGGAAAAGAAACAAATAAAATAGAATCAAGATATTTTGCTATTAAAGAACAAGAAACCTGGTATAATTTCCCCCTTTATGAATATAAGGATGGTAGAATAATTGATTTCGATTATACTAAATACCAATATTTTGCAGATACAGATAGAAGAAATTCATTATCGGAAAAGATTAATAATTTATATAATCCTTCTTCGGAAGCTAAGATATTGAGAAAAACTCTTAAATATATAATGGATAATCTCAATATTCCTTACCCTGATTTTTTCAAAAAATATAATGACAAAATAGAGACAATCATAAACAGAAATCCGAAATAATTATAAAATATAGAAAAAAGTTTTATAATATTAATGGTAACTTTCCTTTGTTTATATCGTATTATATATTGGTGGTTTTAAAGATAATTTTAGGGGGTATATAAGCAATGGAAAGGAAAGTTTTATTATTGATCCTTGTTATAACTTTGATTTTAGCATTGGTCGGTTGTGAACAGACTTATCCTGGATATGATCCTGATTGGGTTCCAGAAGACGATATAATAGAATTAATTAATTATTACTGGGATATGATATCGGTAGGTGATTATGACCTGGCCCAAGATTTATGTTGTGTGCCTTATGGAGATGCTTATTATGTGGTTGAAGAATATCAAAATATACCTCTTCCGGAAGGGACAGTAATAACTTACGATCCTTATTATAATTGGATTCATATAGACGGAGATGAGGCTATCGCAAGCATTGATCTTGTCATAACCACTTGTCTTGAGGAGGTTTGCTCAACCGAGATAATTTATAACTATTTTATGTATTTAATTAAAACTGTTAACTGGAATCTTAAATAATTATTTAAAGGAAAGATTTGAAAATGAAAAGGAAATATTTTTTGATAGTTTTATTTTTAATGTTAGCTATATTTTTATCGGGCTGTTGTTTATTTCAAAATTTGAGTGCTGATGTTGTAATAACTAAGTGGGAACAAGATTATTCCAATGGAAAGTGGAGCGATCAAGTAAAGGTTTATTATACAATAACTAATACCGGAAATGTCGATATTGGTTATTATAATATTTGGCTTGGTGTTTATTGTGATTATGAAGGCATTTATGCAGATGGAGGTTTTTATGAAGACTGGACTATTACCGGGGGATATATTGCGGTAGGAAAATCTAAAGATTGCACTTGTTGGACAACTGTAGGGAAAAATGAAAAAGTTTTAGGGATGAATGTCGGAAAACTAATATTAGTACCTGGGCCTCTTCAATAGGATGATTCTTTAAAGGGCTATCAAATAACTAAAGAGGGATTTTAAGATGAAAAGGAAAGTTTTAATATCATTTCTTATTATACTTTTGGTTTTGGCATTGACCGGCTGCGGGATGGTTGCTCCAGGGTTGCCTGCTTGGATGGTAGCAGAACAAACAGTTTGGGAATACTGGAAGGCAATCATTAACCATCAATACGAATTGGCCAAGTGGTATTGCATAACTGGCGGAATCTGGTATAATAAGGTTGACGAATGGGAAGAATATATAAATGTCAATTCCGAGGGTGAGGCTTCGGTAGTGATTTATGGACCTTCTTTCTATGAACAATCTGAGGCGATTGGGAATAATGCCGTTGTGTATGCAACAATTGCTACTGACATAACAGCTTTTCCTGGTAGTTGTATACACGAAGGTGGTCTTTTTGAATACGAGATAGAATTAATTAAGACTTTTCCATCTGGGGATTGGAAACTTAAATAAGATCTAAAAATTAAATAAATTTAGAGCTCCAAATTAGAGAGCCATTTTAAAAAAATATAATAGTTTTTTTTGATGGCTCTTTTTTTATTTTATGAGAAAAATGGAGGTGAAAAGAACAATGAAAAAACTAACTGTATTGATGGTAGTTATGTTGATTATATTATGTATTTAATAAAAAGTTCTTCAATAACCGTAAATTGGATAATTAAATAATAGAAAATAAAATTTAAAAATTAAATAATTTGAGAGCTCCATTTTTAGAGAGCCAGATTTTAAGAAGGCCAAAAGCCTTTTGATCTGGCTCTTTTTTTATTTAATAAAAGGAAGGAGGTGAAAAACGATGAAAAAGTTAACTGTATTAATGATAATTGTGTTATTTGTTGGTCTACTTTTTGCTGGTTGTAATAATTTGACGACACCTGAACCCATTGATGAAATTGGAACCGGTATAGTTACTAAAGGATTATATGGAGTATTTGATCTCACTGGATATAATTCTGACATAGTCAATAGTGTTATGGCAAGTTACGATCATCCATCTGAAATCGTCTCATATATGGCAAGTCATTTTACCAAAGTAACAAATCATAGCTCAGCTTGGAGTCCCGAACAATTTTTGAGATATAAATGGGGAGATTGTAATGATTTTTCTACTTATGCTATATATTGTGCTTATAAAACTGCTGGAATGCCAAAAGATAATATATATCAAGTATATTTAAAATATGATAATGGCAAATATCACATGTTAGCATTATTTGCTCTCTATCCTACATTTCCTGAATTTAATTATGGATATTCGTCTAACAAATACTATTATCATGAATCAGGTTTCTATAATTGGGTAGAATGTGTGAAACACCATGATACTAAAACAACAGCAAATGTGGAGTGGGCTGAACTTTACAGTTATGATCTTGATTTCATGCAAAAATGGTATTTCTAATTTCTTAAAACGAAAATGTAAATATCGCCTGGACAAAACCAGGCGGTATTTACATTTTGATTGTAAAAAGATAAGGGGGAATGTTATTTTGGAAGATTTAGCTAAGAAGGTAGAGCAAATAATTAACCAATTTGCAACCGAAGAATTGGGTAATAGACTTAGCCAATTCTCTATGATTTCCTTTAAAGATATGATTCTGAATGAAATAAAATCTTATAAACCAATTATAAAGGAAACGACTAAAGAAGCTAAAAAGTAAAAGGAGATGATGTAATGATTTCAGAACTTATTAATAATTATGGCAAGTTAGGGGTGCAAGGCGTATTAGTAATATTGGTAGTATGGCTGGTCTGGTATTTGATCCGGTCTGTCATGGGTATGTTTAAAAATGAGTTAAAGACTCTTCATAAAGATAGTTTATTAAATGCTAGGCTAAATCGGAAAAGTATAAATATGACAAAAACATTAACAAATCAATTTACCGGTTTAGCCGAATATCTGAATCGTCATTTTAACGGAAATTTTGATAAAGTAAATTTTAAGAAGAAGGATAAAAAATCGAATGGACGGAAATAATAAATCTTTAGGAAATTTATCAACTAATTTTTGGAAGTCAGAATTCCGTTGCCCCTGCAAAAAATGCAGAAGAAAAAAGGTCCGGGTAAGCAATTTATTATTATTTAAATTAGAGATGTTAAGAATGGCCTTAGGCAATAAACCGATAATTATAAATAGTGGCAATCGGTGCCCTGAATATAATGCAAGTATAGGTGGCTATCCTAACTCTGCTCATATACCTAACCCGGATGGAGAGGCTGCTGATATAAAAATAAGAGAGATAAAGCCTATTGATATCGGATTGGCTGCTGAAAAAATAGGGGGCCTTAGAATAGGGATAGCCAGGACATACGTGCATTTAGACGTAAGGCCTCCGGCCCCGAGTAAATATTGGATATATTTGAATAAGATTATCTATTCTGGATCGATAGAAAATAATGATCTGTTAAAGTTCTATCAAATAATAAAAGGAAAGTGAGGTGAAAACAAATGACTAAGATATTAGCTTTCTTAAGTCTTATAGGTGGAATAGTTCCTATAATCCTAGGGCTGATTACTGCATTTGAGACCCCAGGTTTTGGGGCCGAGAAGAAGAAAGTTATTTTGGATGCCATAAAGCTATTTTATGATAAAATGGCTGAAGAGTATCCCTTGCCAATAAGCAAAGAAAAGTTAATAGGTATTGCAAGTGGTTTTATCGATATAGCAGTAGCATTCTTTAATTTGGTCGGTTGGTTCAAACATGGAAACCCTACCGTCAGTACCTAGATGATTCCTGGCTGGAAAAGAAAGTAACTATTCCCTTATGGACCAAAATCTTTAAATCTCTGAGAATATATAATGCAGACTATCATAAAAAATATAGGAAATATCTTCACTCTGAGAGATACAAAACTTATATTAATTTAGTTATCGAAGATATCCAGGAGAATATCAGGTCAATGAATAAGGCGCAGATCGAAGAGTGCACGAAAGTGTTTTCCCGGAAGAAAGAATTTGTATGCCCGGATATTCCAAAATAAATATTGCCTACCACCAACCTGCCTGCACGTGCTTTTTCATTTTAATTACTTCCTAACCCCCTAAAATGCGAGAGTTTAGGGGGGTCATTTTTTTATAAATAATTTTTCTGAAAAAGAGGGTTTCTGATAGATTTGTCGTATAATGAATATAGAAATCTATATTACTGTAACGAAGTACTTCTCAAAATATGCCGATTTGATAGCATAAACGAAGTAGTTAAGCTTTTTTAAATTTAGATGAAATTCACATTGTTTATTTTAGGATGATAAGATGATGGGAAATAAAGTTAATTTAAAGCAAAAATTAAATGGATTAGAAAGAAAGGACATATTATACCTTTCAAAAAAGTATCCTATCGATGCAATAGAAAGTACAGTGGTTGATATTTATCTTAGAAGAAAAGGACTTGTAAACTTCAAAAACGAGATCATTCTCAAAACTGTTGAACAATGTAATTCTAGGACTAAAATTGAAATCGAAAATTATATCTTATCAAAAAATATTGAACTAAATTTGAAGAATATTGAAAAAATTTTCGAATTACTAATTTCTCCCTCTGAGAGAAAACTAAATGGAGCGTATTATACTCCAACCTTTTTGGTAGATTACATAATCAAAAAATCTATTAATGGCGATATTAAGGTTTGTGATCCAGCTTTTGGTAGCGGGGCTTTCTTAGTTTCTGCAATTAAAAGGATTGCAGAAATCACGAAAAAGCCGGTAATCGAAATAATTGAAAATAATATTTTTGGTTCTGATATATTACCTTCAAGCATTAAACGTTCTAAGATAATCCTTTCTATCTTAGCACTAGAAAATGGGGAAGATAAATTTATAATAAAATTTAATCTGGATAGCGCAGATAGTTTAGATTTTAATTGGGGAAAAAAATATCCCAAAATCTTTAATAAAGAAGGTTTTGACGCTGTGATTGGGAATCCTCCTTATGTCCGAACTAAAAATTTACCCGCAGATGTAAGGAATAATATTCAAAAAAATTGGAATACTGCTGGATATGGTAATGTGGATTTGTTTATTCCCTTTATTGAGTTAGGTATTAAACTAATAAATAATAAAGGAATATTAGGATACGTTTTACCTAATGGATATACAAATTCGTTTTCTGGTATTAAATTAAGAGAATTTCTACAAAACAACTGCTATGTAAAAGAAATGCTGGATTTCAATAATCTACAACTCTTCGAAGGTGCAACAACATATACATGCATTACTTTTTTTAATAAAATGCCGAAACCTTCTTTTAGATATGTGTTAATAGACGATGATAAAAAAATTGAACATTTAGATAAATTAAAATTTCACAATATTAATTTTCAAAATCTTAATCCAAAAAGCTGGAAACTGAATAACGAAAAAGATTCAAAAAATATAAAAAAAATAGAGACAGTGGGTACTCCTCTTAGTAAAATAGCTCGAATAAACACAGGTATCGCGACATTACGGAATGATTTATACATTTTGGAGAATCCAGAGGTTAATGGCAACTATTTTTTAAAGAATTTTAATGGAAAACAATATAAGATTGAAAAAGAAATTACAAAAAAGGCTATCCATGCTGGAACAGCCAAAACAACAGACCAGTTAGATAATGATTCAAGGTGGATAATATTTCCTTATAAAATGATTAAAAAAAAGTACATTATTATTCCAGAGATCGAATTAAAAGAAAAATATCCAAAATGCTACAAATATCTATTATCAATTAAAAGTGAATTAGAGAAGAGAGACAAAGGAAAGAAAAAATATAAAGCTTGGTATGCTTATGGAAGAACACAAGGATTAGAGACTTTTGGTGGGAGGAAAATAGTAGTTCCAACAATTAGTAATAAACCTCGTTTTGTTATTTCGAATAAAGCTAATGCATTTATATATGCTGGTTATGGTATTTATTTTGAAGGAGATATTGATATTTTAGCTAAGATATTGAATTCAAATTTAATGTGGTATTACATTAAAAAAACAAGTAAAAGATATGCAAGCGGATATATGTCATTTGCTAAGAATTTCATAAAAAATTTTTCTATCCCACATCTTTCTGAAAAAGAAAAACAGTTTATTAAAACTTGTGGAAGAAAAGAATTAGATAAATTTTTAATAGAAAAATTTGGAGTAGATTTATGCCAATAGATAGAGAGGATTTAAAGAAAACATTGATTGAAATGAAAAGGCTTTATGAAGAAGATTCTATGAAAGCAGTTAGAAGCCAGAGTATGATAAAACAATTACATGATTTTTCAATCCGTGAATTAAAAAGATTGGGAATTTCAGAAAAAAAATTTATTATAAAACCAGAAGCTAAAGTTTTTGGTTCTCATAAGCCCAAGTTGGTTGACGTAGCCGTAATTCATAAAGAAGTTGGACCTCTTATTATTGTTTCAATTAGAAGCCAAATGAGCTCTATCGATAAAAATTTTATTAATTATTATGAGGGTATTATAGGAGATGTTATAAGCTTACATGATAAATATCCTGATCTTATAATAGGAGAAATATATATGTTGCCAAAAGAAACAATTATAAAAGATCCAGATGGTAATAGAAGAATAGAACACCATGATTTAAGAAAAAAAGAAGAACTATTTAAGCGTATAACAAATAGGAGAGATGGAAAAGACAGAATTGACAAATATGAGCACCTTGCATTTTTGGCAGTAGATTTTTTTAAAGACCCACCAGAAGTATTAGATATACCCGAGGATCCAACCCTTAGAATAGAGGATTTTTATGATAAGCTGTTAAAAACATATCAAGAAAGAAACCCGTTTTTAGATATTTTGGAGCTTTAATAAACAACGCAAATAATAACCCTAATCAACCAAAAGGGCAGGGTAGGTAAAACTGCTTCCAAACGATTAAAAAATAATACAAATTATTTCTTCCAAATTATAAACTTTTTAAAAGAATAGGATTTTAATTTTAAATGAATAATATAAAAAAAATTATTAAAAATCCTTTGATAGTTCTTATAATTGCTGCACTCGTGGGTGGGTTCTTTGGTTCTTATTTTACATATTATCTTAACAATCTATCAACAGAAAAACAAAATAATGCGATAACAAAACAAATAATGTTATTTATTCATAATGAAATATATGAAAATTATGTTTATAAATTTCATGGCTATGACTATAGTTTATTGGGTGTAGAAGGTTTAGATTTAACGAACTTAATTGAGAGTGATTTAAGCATTAAAGATGTACAATTAGCTTACCTTATTAAGATGTACGGTCATTTTAGGATATTCAATTTAAAGATGAATAAATTTATCGAAGCTCAAAATTCAGGAGTAAAAACGTGGGTAATAGACAATATATCTAAAGACCTTAGAGATTGGGCAGATATTTGTATTCGAGAAATAGAAGATTATGAGGAAGAATTCTGCAAGGATAAAAGTCTTAAATCTGAAATCGAGGTTGAATGAATAAGAAACATATTTAGAAAGTATTAAGTCTAATTATATAATTATATATTAAATAAAAAAAGGAGATCGATAATGGAAATATCAAATACCGATATCTCTTCATTTTTAGAAATGGTTGACACATTTTATAATAATGCTTGGAATAGATTAGCGTTATATGGTGCATTAATAATAATACTTGTGGGAATTATTTTGCCAATTGCATCACAATGGGTATCTCAAAGAATTCAACAAGGTAAAAATATAGAAATCGAAAATAAATTAAGAAAAGAATTAACAAATTATGTAAATTTGAAAGGTGATACCGTTGAAAAAAAGAATAAAAATATTATAGATAATTATTTTAAAGAAAAAGAAACGGAAATAAAAGATATGTCATCCTTATTAAATAAAAGAATAAGCTATTCAATTGGAATAAACTATCATAATTTAGCGTTGCAATCTATAAAAGAAAAAGACTATTATTATGTGATACGCTATTCTATATCAGCTGGGATTAACTATATTGACGCGGACAACGAAGCTGAATTAAAAAAAATGTTGAGAACTATAGGAAAAAGTTGTTTAGATATAAATAAGATTAAAGACCCATTCGAAGTTGAAGAGCTAAAAAAAGATTTATATAATTTTATTTCCAAGTTAGAAGAAAAATATCCAGATAAAAGGTATTCTGGGGAAATTAGGGGAATAAAGAAAAATTCATCTAAAGGTATTGAAATTACTAAAAATACAAGTTGATATTCTCTTAAATTATCTTAATATAGCCTAATGTATCTAGGAATAAATATAGTTAAAATAAAAGTAGGGATATATAAAGAAATTTATTAAAACAAACATCATACATTAATCAAATAAAATCTTTAAATACTTCCCAAAACCCCTGCCACAAAAGAGCAGGGGATTTTTTATATCACCAAAAATAAACCTTCAAATTTTGCGTTTTAAAGGGGGTGTTTTACCCTTATACGTATAATCATAAGCGACCCTTCAAAATTTCTTCATATACGCAGTGCTGGAACATCTTCAAAAATCAAGAAAAGCCTTTATTTATAAGGGTTACAGCGATTTCAAGCAAAGAGTAATCTTTGATTTTTGCCAGATAGCATTAAAAGAGTTTATGGAAAAGGTCAAAAAAGTTAAAATAAATAACTTTTAATATTAAATATTATATATTTATTTATATAAAAATGTAGTATAATTAAAATTAGTTAAAATTGAATATTTTTGTTAAGGGGGTAGTCGGGTGGGGCAAAAATATAAATTTACAGATAATAATATCATAGCTTTTGAGATGACCGTAAAATTACAATATAAAGATTGTGAAATGACCTTTAAAAAAACTGACCGGGTTTATACAATTGATGTAGTAGACATCACAAAAAATGGGTATATAGTAGAATTTAGTGAAACTTTCCTAGCAAAGAAAAAAGCATATCCTAATTTACTTAACTTTTTAAATAATGTAGTAGATCAAGATTTGGATATAGTATATAAGAAGTTACAGAATAAGAAAAACCTTAGGGATGCATTAGATTGTAATAATTAATTTAATAATATTAAGAAAATATTTGCAATTTATTCTTACATATGTTATTATATTTATGGTAGAAAACTATGGGAAAAAGAAAAGAAATAGATATAAATTTAATAAAAGATGCAAGAATCAAGAAATTGGTAAGTCTGGCTATAAAACACGATATAAGTCCTACATCTATGGCTCATTTTATCGGGGTAAGCTATGGCACTTATAATAGATACCAGCAGGGCAAGACCGTACCTCAAAGCGAGAATACCCGGGCAGTCATAGATAATATTATAAAAAGGTTAAATAAATAAAAAGGAGAAAACCGCTATGGTACTCAAATATCCAAATTATCCAAAATTGAATATTGGTTGGATATTCGGGAACATTAATTTTTTTTAAAGCATTTACAACGTCCTATAATATATCTTATGTAAAGTAATATACATTTTATTATATTTCCCTCATTTTTTCTAATTTATTGACTACAATGGCAAGATTTTTATTATATTAATATTATTTTATTAACAGTTAGCAGGTTAGATGAAATGCAGCTATTGTATTTTTCTTTTTATAAAGTGTATTGTATTCATCGCAAGCATCTTTTGTTTTTTTAATGATAACTTCAATATTATTTGATTCTAAATATTTAATTAATTCTAAGGGCACTTTCATTAAACCATAATATCCGGTTCCGATAATTAATACTTCCGGTTTTTTATCAAAAATCTCTTGTATATCTTCGATGCAAAGATTGTGGCTTACTTTTCGCCACCACTTATCATTGATACTATCTTTATAAATAATAAGATCGGAATGATATTCTTCACTATTAATTATTATTTTTCCAAAATTATATGATTCTATCATTTTTATTGTTCCGGTACTTTTTATATTGTTATAAAACTTATTTGTATATTATTTAATACTATAACTCTATCAAAAAAACCTCTTTTTTTTATAATAAAAATCGTTTCAATAATTAATTAAAAAAACTAGTATTCAAATACCTTTAAGATATAATCGTTTTCCAGTTAGATATAAATTTTACTTATATTTACTGGTTTTCTAAAAGCTCCTGGAATTCCTTAATAATATTCTCAACGGCTTTATCAATAGGTAAAATTGTAGATTTTTCGTTTAGATTATCATCAGTAATTTTAAAAATTTCATCGATTAAATATTCACCAATATCTAATATATCATCTCTTTCATTTTCCAAACTTACTTTTAAATTGCCATATCGATTATCCCAAGACTGCACTTTCCAATCGTCATCAAAAAAAATAGTAGAATTTCGATATTTAAAAGATTTAAAAGATATTTGGATAGATTCAGGGGTCCCCATAGCTTTGATAACATCTTCTATGGAAGAACCAATGATAATGGGAGGAGCATCAGGGTCTTTTCCAATATTATTAATAGTTACAGCGGTCATAACATCATCTACAGAAGAAAATCCTACTTTTTTTGAAATTAACAATCTAGTTGTATTTATGTTCCCAATAATGTTTCCCTGTCCATCTGTTATTTTAAATGCTCCCGATGACTTACTCGTATTGATATCATCATATTGTGGTGTAGGGCTTATGTCATTAGAATAATTATCTTTTAAATATGTTTCCCGAATCTTTGACGAAACTTTACTAGCAACTGAAGTAACATCACCAGAAAATTCGATAACCCAAATTTGAGCATAAACAAATGATAAAAACAAGGAGAGGATAGCTAAAACAAGAACTGTTAAAATAATAATTCGTTTAAATTTCATAATATTCCTCCTTATACAATGCTTTTTATAGAGAAGTAAAGATATTTGAATTTTTCTTAGAAATTATATAATTTTGATGTATATCTTACGAAATTAATTTTTTAAGATAACTATGTTAATAATACTATAATACTATAATACTACAAAAATTTCATAAAATCCTTCTTTTCCTGTAAAAAATAAAAAAGCCCTTCAGCTTGATTGCCAAAGGACTGGGTATTTTCTGGCTCCCCTATCGTTTTCTAATTGTAACCAAATTGTAGAAGAATTACGAAAATCTATAAATTAAAGGAGCTATTTAGTATCCCTGCAAGTACTATAAATCCTGTTTGATTGCTTCTTATATTGCTTTTTTCATACTAGATAGAATGCTCAATGATATTAATTTGCAGTATGGAGCATTATTTAGATACTATCAATGAGGCATAACCAACTACCTGGTCATACATACCAGTAATATCACCGGATGTTGCATATTTAATTAGTTCCGCTTTTTTTGCACCTAATGTTTCACAGGCAATAAGCATTACAGTAATTGAACCAGGGCCGCACATGGTTAGATTCTGATGATAAATCATATCATATAGTTTCTTGGGATTGAATTCAAGAATTGCGTTTATGGCTTCTTTATCAACGTTTTCAGCGTATTCTTGTGTTTCATAGTGGGTAAAATCTGAGCTGGCAATTATTAAAATATTTTTATCAACTACGGAAGAACATATTGATTTTGCAATTTCTATATCCGTATCAATATCCTGACGAGTCATGCAAATTGGTACGATTTTAATATCCTTACCAAAAATATACTGAATAAAGGGTAATTGGACTTCTATAGAATGTTCATACTGATGAGCTTTTTTATCGTTTTTAATTATTTTAGAGTTTTTTAAAATGTCTTCTGCTATTTCTGTATCAATTTCTAATTCTCCTAAGGGTGTTTCCCATTTTCCTTCCGCCATAATAGAAACATCTTCTCCAAAGCCACGATGATTAGGGCCTAATATAATAATAGTGTCGGGTTTACCATCTAAAACAATTTTATAAAAGCCATTAGCTGCAACAGGCCCCGAATACATATAACCTGCGTGTGGACTAACTAATCCCATAATATTATTTTTTCTTTTGGGATTTGTCTGAGGAATTTCACCAGGTCCTATTTTATGTAAAAAACAATTTTCAATCTGCGTATTTAAAGATTTTAAATCACCGGCGTAGAAACTACCTGCGACGGCAGGTTTTCTTAAATTTAACTCTGCCATTGACCATACCTCCCCTACTCTTTTAAAAGTATAAACCAACTAAATGTTTTAAATAACTTCGGATTAATATCTTCCTCTTTTGGAATGCTGACTATTTTTTCTCTTCTTTTTTATTTTTGGTAACAATATTAT
>Ga0315533_1001108_pt1 | contig 21235 bp, 20 predicted proteins | sample SalMarSW160130MG_FD_203081 | JGI IMG/M metagenome (GOLD analysis project Ga0315533, IMG submission 203081) | Salt marsh sediment microbial communities from the Plum Island Ecosystem LTER, Massachusetts, United States - Salt Marsh Sediment SW1601-30 ... | reverse complement strand
CTATGATAGTTGCATATTAAATATAAGCAATTCTGGTAAGTGGAGGAGCAGACAGACTTCTATAAAAGAACTTGCAATAAGATTTAAAGAATCTAATTACGAGGGTAACAAAGCGATCAGCGGAATTTCCGCATTTGAAACTTTCGGTAATAGAAAAGTGGAAGTGATACAAGCTAAAGACCAATTCCCCGAATATAATTTAACCTCAGCATTAGAAGTTGTAAAAGCGGTGGATATAAGATGTTGCGGCATTGCTATGGATATATACGGAAATGCATACGAAATATTGAAAGGAGCGCGTCAAGATTGTTTGGATAGAGTGTTAAAACTAAACAAGTTAAATTCTAATTCCAATATTGAAAATCTAAAAAATAGAATAGCAAAATTAGAAAAAAGAGGTTGGGTTTCAAAAATAAATGTAGAAAAAGCATCAAAAACGCTAGAAAAACTAAAAAAGGCTGCGGAAAAAGAGTTTTTAAGCAAAATGTCCAAAATGAAAGTAACCACACATAATCCACGAATTAGAGTATTCCGTAAAAGCGACCACGTATCAATGGTTTTAGAAGGTGTTGATGGAGAGATGATAGATACAAGTAAGATCAGTAATATCATTAAGAAAATAACAACTGCCTATGACCGTAGAATAGCTTTTCAATTTAAAAGATACTCATCTAGAATAGTAATAGAAATTGGACCTGCTAGAAATGTTGGCGATCTGGAAGCACTTTATAGATATATTTTGAGGGAACATAAGGCCCTATCTCAAATAAGGTCCTATCTCAAGGGTAAGTCCAAAAGTAATCATAATTACATATCTAAAGGTGGTGTAATAGCACGTAAAAACGAAAGTAAATTTAAAGGTCTCAAAAAAACATATAGCACAGATTCAACGAGAGATATGTGGCACAACATTGATGTAGAAGTTGCAAAGGCTAATCTAAGAGATAGTGATGAACCACCACGACCATTAGGTAACGGATTAGTAAGAAATGAACCGCTGGGTTATACTGAAGAATCTGATAGATATTTTGAAGCACCATCTAATAACTTAGTAATATCAGATAATCAAGGAATAATTGAACTATCCGAAGAGATGAATGAGACCGAAGAGATGAATGAGATACCCGAAGATGTAATTGAAATGTCTGAAGAGGAATCCGTTCGGCCGCAAACAAATACAGTTGAAGTGTCTGAAGAAAAGTCTGTTCGGCTGCGAACAAAGGGTACAATAGGTACAAAAAGAAGAAAAACTATAAGAGGAGTTGTAGTAGACGAAAATGTACAATATGATAGCATAGTTAAAAATGATAACATATTAAAACGTACACAACGAATTACGAGATCTCCTAGAAAGCCTAAATGTCATGGTTCATACAAATATCCTGATCCTGGTACATAAAAAGTCGTTATGACAATTTCTAATATCATAGCGCATTAAAAAAAAGAGGAGAACAACCTTGAAAAACACAGGAATAGTATTCGTCTATGGTACCCTAAAAGTAGGAGGGGCTTTTTCATACTATTTTGACGCTTTTAGATTAAAAAGTGAAGACGCTTGTATAAAAGGCAAATTATATGACCTTGGTGGTTTTCCTGCCTTAATCTTACCCGGCAACGATATTATATTCAGCGAAATCCATAAATACTCAAATTTTGATAAAGTTATAAAATGGATGGACGAAATTGAAGGTTATTCCGAATGGCTTAAATCTGGTAATCTCTATGAAAGAAAAACAGTGAAAGCCACAACTGATAATGGAAAAATAGTTAATGCAATTGTCTATACATTGTCAGATGAAAACCTGATCAAATTGGCTAAAAAAGGACACTTCTCAGAAGTTGAGAGTGGTAAATGGGATTAGTTATAACAGAGGATCGTGGTCGAATAAAAAATCCCTAATTAAAAAATAAAACTGGAAAAGGAAAAGTAATCATGGCTAAAAAGATTAATATCATTGGAATAGCAACAAAAGATGGTGGAGGTTACACTGTCGGTAATGTTGCTTTTCACGAGCTAATTGTAGAACGAATAGTATATGAAAAACATGCTTACAATAAAGGACACCAGGGCGATTTCCCAGCCTATGTAATATTCCACGAGGGATCAAATGTTAGAAGTATAATCCCCCAGGAACGGGTTATTCGTGTAAATGTTGAAATGATAGAGGAAGATAGCCAAGTAGAAATTGCTCCAGAATTACCCGAATAAAATTGGATTGGAGAATTAAATGAAAGCTGACAATATATTAGTAGTAGCAGGAGATAGTTATGGTAAAGCTATAGCTAATCTTGGTACATTAACATCAAATTTGAAGAAATTTGTGCGTGAACCTGAAACTTTTAAATTGGTTTTATTTACTGGCGGATCAGATGTACATCCTAGTTTATATAATGAAACCAGCCCTCATAATTTTTGCAGTAGTAATAGAGGAAGGGATTTAAGAGAAAGACTTATATTCAGAAGAGCATTAAAATTTGGTATAAAAATGACTGGTATATGCAGAGGTTCACAATTTTTAAATGTAATGGCAGGCGGTAAAATAATTCATCATTTAAATAATCATGCTATATGGGGATCACATCCCATTGCATGTTCTAAAGATGATAGAATCATACAGGTAAATTCTATGCATCACCAAATGGTAGTTCCGCCGCATGATGGATATATTATTGCCTGGTGTCCAGATAAACGGAGTGATCGATATTTTGGGGATAAAGATCTTCCAGTTAAATGGCCTGGTCCAGAAATAGAAGGTATTTATTTGCCAAAAATACAAGCATGTGCAGTTCAGTGGCATCCAGAAGTGATGCATGAGCAATCGGATGGTTTTATATTTTATAACGAGATGGTTGCTGACTTTCTAGATATGCCTGCTAAGGAATTTTCAGACAAGTATACAGGACGGTTAGAAATGAAAAATAGAACAAAAACCGTTTAATAAGCAATAAAGGGTGCATCCATGGATCAGTTTATCGGAGAAGAAGTTTTCGTTGCGGTATCAGAAGAAGATACTGTGACTGGCATATATATCTATGATGACATTGAGGGGGCTCTAGAACATTTGGCAGGAATAGATCCGTTAGAAGAAGCAGAAACTAAAGTCTTCCACGGTGTATTAACAAGAGCAGAATCTATTCCATCTGAAATAAAAGCTAAAAGTTGTTATATAATTGCGATAAATGTTTATTATGACCTTAACAGATCAGATGGGGTTTTATATCAATCTGACTGTGAAGGTGATCCTGATGCCCTGGCAAATGATATAGAAACAACAATATCTAGTTCTATTTATGAAACTAATAGTTTGTTTATTTACGACATAGAAAATATATATATATTATATGGATACGAGGTCACAACGGGATTGTGTATTAATAGAGAGTCTCTTGATGAAGAGATAGTTCACACATGTAAAACGATAGCCGCTGAAGCGATGGAAATGAGCAAAGAGTATATCAATGATTAAAGGGAGCAGATTATGTTAAAGACTAAGTTAAAAAGAAGGACAATATCGATAGATTTCTGGGGAGGAGACATAACCGCACGAACTCATCGAGGTTCAACTGGTAGATCATATTCTGGAAGATTATTAGGTTTGATTACAGACAAGGAGTTTGCTTCTTTGATAAAAAGTGCAGATGTACGGAAAAAATGCTATACATCTGGTACTATGCCACTATCAGAAATAGTAGACACTTATGAAGATCTGGAAGGTTATAGGTTGGTTGTAGCAGTAAAAGAGATAGACAACGAATCTATAATTGGACAAAAGTTATTTGTAACCGAAAGACTATCTTTAGTAAGTTATTTAAACGCTAATAAATCTGCTGGGATCACCGGAGAAAATGGAGCGTATATGCTAATAGAAGAGGAAACTAATGAAGCCTAACATTTTAAAAAGTAATTTATTTAATCCTGGTACAAAATTTATAGCTACCGACGATATAAAAGACACCACTCTACCGCCGAATAGCTTAGGATTTTTCTCTTTCTTCAGAAATCCAGATCGAGATTACCAAAATGTAGTCTATGCTATGGTGATCATAATAAGGCGAGGTAAAACTGGACAGGAAAGGATAGAACAAAAGGAAATATCACTCCCAATATTCTTAGATAAGAGGATGTTAGACCATGAAGAGTACTTACCTATTGGTAGAAAACTTTATTTACATGTAAAAGAAGAACCTTTTGCTGAGAGAAACTTGATGAGTATTGGTCCTTTAGAATTTTTGGGTTGGTGTCTTGCTTATACAAGGTATCTGAAATATATAACAAAAAATTTCATATATCCAACTAGAAGAGCCCACTGGGACGAGCAGGTGGTAGGTAGAAGTATCTATAATGCTGACAGCATTGCAACATTTTTTGCAGATAGCCCAGCTGAAACAATAAGGACATTTACTGGCCAGGATTTTAGAAATGAATTCGTAGTATCTGCTAGAAAATTTGAGTCAAAACTTATAAAGTGTGTGTGTTCTTATAAAAAAAGTACTGTAGCCTCAATTCTAAATTCATCCTATTTTGTTGAGCATACAAATGAAAATCATTATAAAGTAGTGGATGAAAAACTTGCCAAAAATACCGCATCTTTTTATAAGAAAAAGTATGAGAAGATATCAGATATAGTTGAAAAGAGCAGACGTTTAAGAAAAAAAAGAGAGGTTTAGTATGTTCGAAGATTCAACAAAGGCAATAATTGTTTCAAGTTCTCACACTAAAGGGATAGGACCAAGGGTTGGGAGTGTTGGCTATGTTGTATCGGGTGGAACAAACACATCGAAGTTTCTACCACAACAGACTCAATTTATCAATGGTTTAGCATTATTTGCTCTTAGGATGATTTATATTAGATATGGATACGAGAAAGAAAGACCAAAATATGAGATAAAAAGTCTTATTGGAGCTATTCCGATCGTTAATGAATTGAGGAAAAACTCAGAGTCGGAGAATATTGTCAGAACATGTATAGAAAAATTGCCAAAGAATGATTTTAATAGCCATATGTGGCTAAAAGCAAAGTTGGATCTATTAGGAAAAACTGACAATGTGAATGTATGTATTCTTGCACCAATTAATAGTATTGGTTCCGACTTGAGAACTTGCAGTAACTTAGAATTTGAAGCTTGGTTTAAAAGCCTGATGTTTCAAGAACAAACTAAAATATCTATTAAAAGGATTGTAAATAATAAAGCATATATAGATAAACTGCCTAATAAAAAAATAAAGTACATAAGCGAAAGTATTAGGTACTACTTAAGATCGAAAGAAAACAACGATACTTTTATGGAATATATACTAGATAGAAAAGATAGAAGGGAAGATTTAATAAAATTTGTTAGAATAATTAAACCGATTTATTCAAATAAGACCTTCTTATATCATACAGAGTCAATGTCACGTTTACTTATAAAAGATGGTTATATTTACAAAAGAGGATCGAGAGATATAAATACACTATTTTGTAAATTGGTAAACTATATGTTTATTGACAACATACTCAATTGGAAACTAAATCTTCTAAATAAATCAAAACTAGTAAAAAATAGAGGTTCTATAGCAGCAAAGATTAGAAAAACGAAGGAGGTATTGGAATCTATGGCAAATGAGATTAACAATAAATAATCGAAGTTTTCCCGATCCCGATGGATGAAGGTTGGTTGTGGCCGCCAACCAAGGCTGAAAACCCTACAAAAAAAGGAGTAATAATGCCCGAAACTTTAGCCAGTAAGGAAAGGATAGAGTCTGCATGTGATAATATTCTCCAACAATTCCATTCACGTACCGTTATAGAAGGTAATAAGCAGAAGATAGATTATAGACTCTCTTTAAAAATCGAAAACACGTTTAACACTCTTTGGCTTACGTTTTCAAAAGATGAACAAAAGCATACAGTTTCAATCCCACTGCCATATCTTGGAAATGGAGCTGTTCTAATAGCACAAAATGAAGTTGAAAGAGCTGTTTGTAATTATTATTTAAAGGAACGAGGAACAATAGTGGATTATATCACAGCTATATCTCTAATAGTGTGTGGAGATCCAACAGGTTTAATTCCTGAACACTTAGTAAAAGGTACGCCATTTATCCAACGTATTATTAACTCTTTCCAATATGGGAATGCCCCCACGATTATATACAATCTTCAACGTGCCATTAATGAAATTGTAAATAAGATGCCTCTCCATGAGACTTATTTGAACAGTTGGGTTATGAACCATAGGTTAATAATAATAGATCCAGAGTTTAATAAGTTGAATAGTCCAGCACAAAGGTTAAAATATCAAATTCAAAAGAACAGAGATTATTTCCATATGGGTTGGACTTCTATTGGGTTGTCAGATGGTGTTCTTGCTGACAAGAATTATATTCTTACTACTGATATAAGGAAACTAACCCCATTTGGAATGAGATTCCATAATCCGGGCAGAAATTTGTATAGTACTCTAGGAATGATGGGAGATGAACTCCCATTAATTAGATCAAAATCTATGCAAAGTCTGATAGATAAAGGCTTGACACGTAAAGGATGGAACTTAAATACTTTGTTTGTTAATATCCCGGATGTGTTTGAAGACCAGATACTTATAGACAAACGGCATGCAAACAAATTTGTACTCTATAAAAAGCGTTATCAGTGTTTTGGGCAATTGCTTGTGAGGGAAGGTGATCGCCTAAAGAAAGGCCAAAAACTCTCCATTAATGATACTGGAGAGATAAAAAGGATTGACCTTAAAGCTCCAAATATGAAGGTTATCAAAACATCTAAGTCTAAGGCGAATGTCGGAGGTGTAAAGACAGATGTCTATAATGTGATAATATCATACCGTAGATATTTTAAAGATGGTACAAAGCTTACAAACCTTCATGGTAATAAAGGTGTGGTACGTCTTATGGATTTGGGTAATATGATAGATCCTAAAACTGGCGAATCCAAACCAATAGATATTATAGTTGGCGCTCAATCTGTAAAGAAAAGAAAGAATTTTGGTCAAATATTTGAAGCATTAACAAATAATCTGAATAATAATAAAGAGCTAGTTATAGATGACTATTTTAATGCTGATATAGATACAATATCGAGACAGCTTGCCGATAATGGTTTTACACCAGATGGTACAAGTGTCTGTCATACGTATCTTGGCGAACTTACTGGTATTTGCGGTAAAGTATTTTGGGGAGTAATAGGACAACCAGAGGGTTCTTTATGGCAGGACGGTGCTACCACTAAAAAGAACGGAAGAGAATTAAGAACTGCCGGCTTGAAATTCTCAACTGTTGAAATTCGGGCGTTAGAAACACGCTTCGGCAAGGATAATCCAGTGATTGAAGAAGTGATGTCTTATGCTCAAGGCACTGATGATTTACATGAGAAATTCCTTACCCTCAAATCAAGAAGAGGGGAAATACCAACTGATAAACCAGTTGTCGATGTTAGAAATATAAAAGCAGTCAATCAAAATTCTGGCGTAATAATGGACCCAAGTGTGATAGCAGGAACAATAGTGGATGAAATATTCTATCCTGGTGGTTTCGTTTTACAATTGCCTATTCCTTGTGAAGTAAGACTTGACAAAGACACTTGTAATTTGATATCTGAAGGTATGCCTGCTGGTCCTGCCCAAGAAGATCAAATTGTATATATATACGACAAGATTTATATACCTCATAGCAATCTGAGAAAATGTTGGAAACATGGTACTGGCAAATTAGGATTAAGTGAAATAGGTGCTTTAATAAATAATATCATAATATCTTCTAATAGACTAATAATTCGACCGATGGATGGTGTAAATTATATGTTGTATTATAATGCTATAGCAGCATATTTCGGAAGAATTTCCAACATGATGGGTGGTAAAAGAGGAGATATAAGTACATATGGTATGTCGGTTAGATATCCTTATTCCGCTAAAGGAAAAGCTACCCTAAGCAATGCTCTTCCAAGGAATACTGTTGAAATACATAGAAACATGGCAAAAGATTTGAACGTATCTAATGGGGATGTTGTCTTAGTAGAAAGATTTCCATGTCTTGGTTTCATGTCTATTAGGCCACAAAAAATTCGTATAACTGATGATCCGTTATGTAAATATACCATAAGAGTAAGTGGTAATAGTTTAGGATCTTTGTCTCTAGATTTTGATGGAGATGATATATATATAGCATCTTTCCATACCATAGCAGCAAAGAAAACTCTAAAGAGAGAGTGGGCAAACCCGAACAAAGCATGCTATGATATAATAAAGGAGTTAAATAAGAAAGCTGGTGTTCCGCATACAAAATGTATGAATTTGCAAGAGTATGAAATAACTCCATTTAACGATTTAGGTATAGAATCTCATGCTGAGCTGGTTAAACGTGCTACTGGTGTAAAAAGCCACACTGGACCAGTAATTGCTTTAGCCTATAACATAATGCGTTTGATCGAAAATTCCAATGTAGCCGAGAGTCAAAGGACTAATGTAGCTGTTGAATTCTTCCTTGATAAAGTTGGTAATTCTGTGTTTAAACAGAAGCACGGAATACAATCACTACATGATATAGTAATAGACGCTATCTGTACAGCAAATGTGAATAAATTGGTAGAGCATGGCTTTAGGCGTGGAACTTCAACTGTGATTTGTAATGTTATTATCGAAAAAGCCGAAGCCCTAGGTGTTTATAATCTTGTAAAATATCACGAATTTGTGAAAAGTAGAAACACAAGTAATATAGTAAACAGAATAGTTAGAATGGAAAATAAAATCTATTTTGCCAGCAGAGCTCAACTTGAAAGTTGTAATCTTCTAAGACATATAGAACAACCAGAAGTTGATATACCAAGTAAACTTTTACATTGGGTACTTTCTGGCAAGTCTGACAATGTAATTACACCACTCGATGAACATAAACAAGAAAGGGCACTTGAAGGATTATTCAACGATAGGTATAAAGATATCTGTAGAGCATTAAACGCAACCATAAATACTATCTTTTCAAAAAGAAACAGAAAAGAGGAGAAACTACGCAAATTCGGGGAACACATAAGAAAAGTTTATTCTAATAAAGATAGGGAAAATAAAATGAAATCTTTTAAGAAAGCAATGGATGAAGCTTATTCAAATAGATTAGGCTAATTAAAAAAACTGGAGGAAGTATAATGCTTGTATCTAAAATAATTGTAGATGGTAAGCTTTATAAAACTGGCGATAAGTTAGAATTTAAAAGCGCATTAAATTTGCGCGGGTATAGCGGCCTATCAGTATTAAAAAAGGGCGAATTAGTACAAATTGCTGTTATCCAACATGACAAATCTGGTAAAAACTTATTGTTTGGAATAGCTACGGCCGATAATTTAGCTCGCGAAGGGTGGCATACTTTAGATGGTTGCTTAAGAAAAGATAATGGCTATTTTGTTGAAAATTGCCATATTATTAATAATTTTAAACATGTGTCAAAATATATGGTAATTAATAAGAACTTTCCCTTTAAAAAGAAAAATCTCAAAGATATGAAATGTAAAATAGTAAGCCCTATGCCAGGTAATTCGGAAAGTCTTGTGGAATTTAAAGAGGATATCGGTGGGTGTGGGGCTGATGGTTTAGGTAAAGGAGGTCATTGTTTAGTAGTACCAAATGATATCTTATCATCAATGAAAGAAGAAGTAAAAACAGAAGTTAAGAAGAGTAAAAGCAAGGTAAAATAGCCTTGACAATAAACTATTAATGCTTATATTATGATAGTACATAATGTACGAAAAATTAATTATGGTATCTAAGGAGGATATTATTATGTCTAATGGTAAAAAAGAATATTTAGGAATCACAGAGAACAGGTGTGATTTTCAGGGCCCAGTTGCTGAAGATCCAACTTTTTTTGAAGTTGAAGGTGGTGAAGGTGCATTTTTTAGGGTAAAAACAATTGTGCCGGAATTCGCTGCTAATAGCCAAAGAATTGAAAATGTTTACGTTGTGCCAATATACGTGCTAGATCCGGTCAAAACCAATAAAGTTGTAAAACCTTATATCAAAGCGGGAAAAAGGGTAAAGGTTGGCGCTTATTACAAAATTTGGCCAGATGGCAATGCTGGTTTAGTTGCGACATTTATACGACTTGGAAGTGGGCCTTACACACCAAAAGAATCATCCACACCCCCATTACCAATGGCTGGGTAAGGAGTATTAGATGAATAAAATTGTCCCTTTCAAAGGACTTGAGCTTGTGGTTACAATAGATGACGTTGAAAATGTGCGTCATCTACTTGACCCAGATAATGAAGGGTCTTATTTAATTTGTGACGCTTGTGAAGGAAGTAGCTTTGAGGTCAAAGTTTTAATAGAAGCTACTCTAGATATGTCAGTGAACAAAACGTATAAACAAGCTATTTTGCGAGATCATATAATAAATTCAATATCCGCAATAAAAGTAATAAAATGTGCGACGTGTGGGTGTGAAGATTTTGTTAGGGAAAATCCAAGGAGAGGTGAAAATGACAATAACAAAGCAGGCATTAGCGTTAGGAAGAGCATCACCTAAATCGGGTATTGCTAAGGCAATAAAACCTAGAAGCGTGGAAGATCGATTAACAGCCATAGAAAATATGTTGGCGTCTATTATGGAAATTAATTCTAGGAATGGATCAACTGTTACTAAGAGAGAGGAACATTTAAATGCATATGAAGGTGTTCCGAAAAATAAAGATGGTATACCATTATATATTAGTATAATAGGGTCTACGAGATTCGGTCCTAGAATATTATATGTAGCAGAAGATGGTTATTACCTTGGTAATGTTAGATACCTATCACTATCAGCAGCTGCAGAAGCCGCTAGCGGAATAGTTAGGAAAAGTGGCTGGGTATTTTGGAAATTACCTGATGGGAGAACACTTAAAAGAGCGTTTAAAATGCCAAGATAGCAAATATGGGTAAAAAAAAACATAAGAAAAATAAAAAGAACAAAAGTAAATATACTAGAAAACAATTCTTAGATATTTACTGTATCAATTGTAATCTATGTTCTACACAACCACCAGATCCAATATTCTGCTATGACGAACTATATAAAACAGATCCAGATAGATTTTTTGAAGGTTGTTTTCTCAATCTTGTAGAAACAGCGCGTGAAATGAGAGAGTCAAATTCTTCTAACAAAAGTATTACTATGAATAAATTTCGCGAATTATTCTGTAAATCTTTTTGTAAATATGATAGTTGTGGCTTAACAGTTGACTGTTTTAATCTATTTAAAGACCAAATAAACGGCAAAGCACCACGAAGTAAAACCAACATGCGCAAAAAAAGAAGAGAAAGGAAAAAGAAAAGGCAAAAATATATATGCCAACCATACCCAACTACATTCACAAATGATAATAAAGACTGGCAAATTAAAATAGAAAATATACTATCAAATGAAAATAATAATAGAGAACAAAATAAGGTTAAAGAAAGCACCAGGTAATCTGAAGGACAGGTTAATAAATGAACTGAGGTTTCCTAATCCAAAATATGAAGAAGCCGTAATGGCTGGTAGAAGTGTTTTTAGAATACCACCATTGATACATAATTTCGAAATCCTGCCCGATGATAGCTTATTCATACCAAGGGGTTATAAAAATAGCCTATACAGTATGATGAATGAATTTAATATTACAGCGGACATAATCGATAACAGAACAAGGTTTAGTCCAATATGCGATATGAATTCTTCCATGATACAGTATAGACCTTATCAATACAAAGCTGTAGTTGATTTAGTAAAATCAGAGGAAGGTGTACTAGTTGCTCCAGCCGGGAGCGGAAAAACAATTATAGGACTTAGTTTAGTTCCGTTATTTGGGCAACCTACATTATGGTTAACACATACTGGTCCGCTAGCTGACCAAGCGGTTAAACGTATAAAATCATTTCTACCTTCATTATCGGAGGATGATATTGGCCGTATTGGTAGAGGTAAATGGAAAATAGGAAACATAATAACAATAGCCATGGTCCAGACACTTGCTCGACGGTTGGATACTTTGTATAAGATAAGGGATACGTTTGGTCTTGTTATATTAGACGAAGCACATCACTGCCCAGCATCTACCTTTTTCAAGGTGATAGGATGCTTTAATCCGTTCTATCTGTATGGATTGACAGCCACACCTTATAGAAGAGATAAGCTGGAGAATCTTATGTTCCAAACACTAGGAGATACAGTGGCAACTATTACAGTAGAAGAATTGGATAAAAGTGAAAATATTATTATACCAAAAGTTAAATATAAATCCTTTTATCATAATAAAGCAATTTATGAAAACCAACCTTCTAAAATCCTAAAAGATCATATTATATTTAATAATAGAAGGAATCATATGATTGTAGGGGATGTGTTAATAGAAGCAGCAGCTGGTAATTATTGTATCGTCTTATCTGACCGTAAAGCTCATTGTGAAACTCTATATGACTTAATATCAATTGGTTGGAATAAAACAGGTATAGCAACTGGTAATCTCACTAAGAAAGAAAATGCTGAACAAATTGGAAAGTTGATAAAGGGTGAGACAACTGTACTGGTATGTACTAACCAACTCCTTGGTGAAGGTTTTGACTTTGCTCCTTTAAATAGAGCATTTATAGCAAGCCCATTTAGATTTGAAGGTAAATGTGAGCAGGTAATTGGGCGTATACAACGTATATCCCCAGGCAAAGTTGACGCTATTGTATATGATTATGTAGACGCTGATATTGGAATTTTCCAGAATCAATTTTATGGTAAAGGAAGTTGTAGATATAAAGCATACGAAAGGCTTGGCGCATTAATAGAACCTTGTTAAATAAAAATAAAATTGAAGAGAGGGTCAAAGGAGTACAACAAAATATGAATATACCTACAAAAATTTCTAAAAACATGGACAGTCTACATGAAAAAGAGGAGCAGAAATTAATTAGAATTCCATTAGAACTAAGGGAGTTTTACCAATTAAATATAGATCAATTTTTAAATCTAAAATCAAAAGACGGTAAGATAATAACATTAAGGGTAGCTCCTGCTTATAAAGAAGACGCAAATGCTACCCCAATGGTAGCTTGTGTGAGTAGCAAAGTATTCGAGGTTTTGAAACTTGATAACATAACACAAACTCCAGAGATAGAATTGGTTGAAGATATAACTCTCGGCTGCGATCCAGAATTCTTTTTAGTCGATGATTTGGGAAAGTTGGTTTATGCCAGTGCTTTTTTCCGAAAGTGGGGAGATGTGGGACATGATGGCCCTATGGTCGAAATTAGACCACTTCCAAGCACCAAAGAAGAAATAGTAACGGATAATATGTATGCTTTATTAAACAAAGCAAGATATATTATAAATAGACATCCACCTATACTAAATTTTGGTAGATATATAACTGGAATTAGTATAAGAATGTTGGCAGCATCAGCGTATAACAACGAAGCAGCTGGATTCCATCTTCATTTTGGTCTGCCTAAACCATTATTAGGACCACATAAATATAATAGGACTCTACTTGCCGGTCAAATAGTCAAAGCGCTAGACTTCTATGTCGGAATCCCTTCAATAATATTAGAAGGTGAAATAGATTCTTTTAGAAGGAGTTTTGTAGCTGGCAAATACGGTAAACCTGGTGGGTTTGATCTTGATAATCGAACTCTAGAATATAGAGTGCCAGGCGGTTATTTATTACGTCATCCTATTTTGGCTAGAGGTTTATTAGGTCTAGGTGCCGTGGTAGTAGAAGATGTAATAAGCAGAATAAAAGCAATTACGGACGAGTTTAAAAATTTAGACGAAATGGTTGCTGATGAAGATATAAGAATAGTATATCCTAACATACCATCAGCAGCAGAAATATATAGATCTATTGTAACCAGAACCACTATACTCGCTGAAAAAAACATGGAAATAATAGTAAATGATATACGGGATATGATGGGTTATAATAGAAGAACCAAGTCGATTGAGGAATTCCTTGATTGTATATCAACAAAAAGGGAATATAGTAATTTAATCGAGATAAACTGGAGGTCATATTACAATGAAAAACGACAAGGATCGTTGGCTGTTTTTCCAGCATGATTCAAAACCAAAACTTAGTTCAGCAGAGATGCGTTATAATAGAAGTCTACTGAACAAAAATCTAAAGGTTGGGATAGAATTTGAATTTAACCTGCCGTCACAGAAAGGGTCATGTAAGGGGGATAGTAATGCTTGTCCATGTGTACAGATGGAAAATGGCGAAATTTGTTGGCAGAAATGTCTTAGAGAAGAAAATTGTATTGGTAAACGCTCTCCTGAAATATGTATAAACCGTACCGAAGCTTGTAAAAAAGCTGATTGTGTAAAGTGCGAACGTTTTAAAACTGACGTTGATTGTGCTGGTATATTTTGTCCAAATTTTGTACCGGTCTGTCTGTGTTGCGAAGAGTTTCATGTCAATTGTGAGACATGTCCTGATAGATATGACCCAAAGAGAAATCCCGACGAGATAAGAGCAAAAATAGCTAAAGAGATGAAACCCAGCAATTCTTATGGTACTGTTAGCAGAACCGGTGTTCACAGTATAACTACAGATGGTAGTTTAAAAGGCAAAAAAGGTATAGAAATTATAACTGTGGGTAGAAGAGTTGACTATTGGGAGTTCTTTAATATGGCTAGAAACATTATAGATTCCACTACAAACAAAGGTGGATATGTGAATGAAAGAACAAGTATCCACATGCATCTCTTAGCCTCTTATTATGGCAAAATGTTTCCAAACGAGCGAGAATCTGGTGTGCCTAGCCAAATAAGTGAATTGGAAAAACCGTTGCCAAAGATTATATTAGCCAATTTTCACCAATTGTGTAGACGTTACCAAAATGCTATTACTTGGATGACAACAGGCCTTAACGAACCTAAAAGGCTAACAAGATGGGAAAAGTTCAGAGTGTCTGTATTAAATATATCAGCTATCCTGAATAGTATGCCGCAAGTCAGAGAGCAAGTATCAAACAATGCAGGTGGTGGAAAGTACGGATGGGTGAACTATAATTATACCACTTTCGACGATGTTGGAGACGTGAAAAGGCTACATTTGGAAATGAGGGCTCCTGATTGCCTATTGTCGCCGAGTGCCATAGCAGCTCTTGCTTGCTTGTTCCATGCTATGATGATAAAAGCTGTAGAGATAAGTAGATGGGGTATTGTGGAAGTAGGAGACGATGAGTGGGCGAAACAAGCGCAAAAGGTCAAGGACGCTTTGATGAACAATTGCCCGAAAGATTTTTCTGGTGATAGATTTAGTGATACTTCTGAACTCCATAAATACTACGATATATTAATTGATGAATCTTTGGACTTGATTAGGCAGTTAAAACATATCCTGATAAAAATCGGGCCAGCATATGAAGTGCTAGAAAAGATAGCTGTCAAACCATGTTCAATAAGACTATGTGACGGAGAAAGATGGGAAAATATTGAGAAAGATTTGGCTGTGATACTAGATGAAAAAGGCCGTATAGAAATAGCCCTTGAAGAATGCGTAGATTTAAGATATGTATCCGAATGTCAAGGTGTAGATGAGTGGATCACAGCAGTAAGCCGTATACTAAAAGAAAACGTTGATCTGGAAATTGAAGATGAAGTAAACACATTAAAAAGTAAAATAACTAAAATGGTTGAGGCAAAAAGAAACGATGGTGAGATTATATGGTCAGAAAGTCTTGGCGCCATGATCATGATATAAAATATTATGGGAGGCTTAAATTATATGTGTGGAATTTTCGGAATTGCTTTTTTACAAGGACATAAGGTTTACAACTTTAAAATAATCAGGGTACTATTAAGAAAGTTGCTAGAAGAGTCAAAAGTGAGAGGTAGTGATGCTACTGGTGTGGCTTTTGTGACTGACTCGGATATATCCGTTATAAAACACAATATAGATGCCTCTAAATTTATAAAGTCAAATTTTTATAAAGAAGCTGAAAAGCTGCATGTAAATGAAGATTTCAAAAAATTAAGAATTATAATAGGACATACAAGAGCACGAACAAAAGGTACCCCTCTAGATAGAAATAACAATCATCCAGTAGTAACTAATAGAATAGTCGGCATACATAATGGTAATATATCAAACGACGATGATTTATTTAAAGAATATATAGCTGCTTTTCCTGAAGCATTTAAAAGGAGAGGGCGTGTTGATACGGAGATTATCTTCCGCTTGGTGGACCACTATAGACATTTTGTTGGTATGCCAATGTACGAAGCCATTTCTGCTGCAAATAGAGTGATAAAAGGTAGTTATGCTTGTGCTTTGGTTGATGTTGCTTCGCCTTGGATGTTATATTTGTTTAGAGATTGGTCACCAACTGATGTACTTTATTATTCAAAATACGGACTTGTAATTTTTGCGTCATCTAGAGTATTTATACAAAATGCTGTTAGAGGTTTTGACCTAGGTGGATCAGTAACACTTGAATATGATAAAGAATCCTGTTTATTTATAAATACTGTATCAAACAAAATTAGCACATTTAATTTTAAAGAAGGAGAAACTACGCATAACAAGGAATCCGATAAATGATAGATAAAAAGTTTTTATATAATACATGTAGATTTGGAGATAAAGCAAAACTTGCATCAGCACTTGCCACAGGGATTAAAGACTGTTGTTTAGATATTGGTAGTCCGTGTATAATTGACGAAAATCTGTTCCATGCAGCTTCAGATAATGACCTTATCCCTGCCTTATTTTCTTTTAATTATTATACTGGTGAAAGACCAAATTATATTTTTAATGTCAAAAAGAAAAATGTTATAGTAAAAAGTAATAAATGTATAGCAAACAATAGCATAAAAACTATAGACGTATTTGATTTTGATAAAGTGAAAAGGCTATCAGAATGTGTTAATGAGCAAGGATCAATTATTCTTTCACTTTTTAATTCTAACCCACACAGTGCTGCAAAAGCAACTGGCAGAAGCGCGGTTGCGTTTGTAGATGGAATGTATGAGAATATAATAGATAGATATTTATATCATTCCGTATCTTACATTTCCTACACAAAAAGCACAATATCACCATTAGGAGATTTGAGATATATTATACACTTTATAAACATACCCAACTGTGTACCTGTATTAAACCGCCGCAAAATAGATGGAATGGGGATGGTATTTAATATAGTGTCACTAGAACGTACTCTAAGAAACAGATACATGGAAACGGTTTTTTGTATGTCAGTTATAATGTCGAATTATAAAGAAAACATATTTGTTATCGACGGAATTGATATAAGTGAACAATCAAAAGTTAAACTTGAATATTTACTCGATGCTAAAAATATAATAGAAAAAAGTATGAAGCAAAAAAACAAATACTTTATAAAACAAGAGAAAAAAGAATTGAAGGAAAAGTCTAAAGAAAAAGCAGATTTAATTGGAAATAGCTGGGTTGAAATCTTAATTAATAAAAAGGCTAATGATACTACATGGTCGACGGCGACTTATTCTAATAACAGCAGTTCTAGCGGTAATTATTATATTCATTCATAATTAAAGATAAAAGGAGAAAAAACCAATGTGCGGAATAGTAGGTGCTATGGCGCTCGGAAAACTAGCAGAACGGCAGGAAAAACTGCGACAAGAATCGATGATATTTTTAACCACAGAATTGCTACAATTAACACAAGCAAGAGGTACAGATGCAACTGGTACTTCTATACTATTTAACGATGGTAATTTTATGGGATTAAAGATGGGAATTTCATCTCCTGAATTTATCTCAAGATTTGGTGGATCAAAAACAGATTTTGAGGGCTTTCTGAAAATATGGAGAGAAAACGAACATCCGGTTAAAACATATCTCGGCCATTGCAGAAAGACCTCTGTCGGTTCTGCTATAAATAATGCTAATAATCACCCTATAAAAGTCGGCAATATAGTAGGTGTTCACAACGGTACTCTTACAAATCATGATGTAATTTTCGAGAAATTGAAATGTAAAAGAGATGGTGATGTAGACAGCGAAGCTATAATACGCATGCTGCATTTTTATACTAAAAAGGGCAGTGATCCGTTTACAGTTGAGATGCTTAAAGAAGTATGCTTGCGTTTACAAGGAACTTATAGTGTGATAGCTTACAATGCTGACAATCCCAATCAAGTGGCTACTTTTCGTGATGGTAAACCAGCAGTTGTTGCTTTAATTCGACCTTTGAGTCTATTGCTTGCGTCTTCAGAAGAAAGTTATATCAAGCAAGTATTATTTAGGTATAATAAACATTCTAAACTTTATCTATCTAAAATAAAGTTCCCTATATTGAAGAAAGATGACGTAGATATTAAAGTTATGGCTGATGATACCTGTGCAGTTTTCAACTTGGAAAATAAAGTAGAGAAAGATACTGATGTAATGGATCTTTTCGAGAGTGAGAAAATTCCAAGATTAAGCAAAATATGGAAGAAGGGTACAACTTATAACAAAAATAATAATTATAACAGAAACTTTAACAATAATAACGTGAATAAGGCAGCCGATAAAACTACAAAATACGAAGAGAAAACCACAAAAGACAAAGAAAATGAATCTGCTGGAAATAAACATGGAACCAAAGGGAAAGTGTGGAACAAAGATCTAAAAGAATTTAAAAATATTTATCCTGCTGAAGAAGAGAAGGCAAAAAAAATAAAGTCGGTGGAAATTGATAGCGACGGCAAATTAAAACATATAGATAGTAACGAAATCGAAGAGCCGAAAACGGTTCAGGTAGAGCCAGAGACGGTTCAAGTGACCGACGAGGGTATTATTCTTAATAAAGTTCCTAAAGAGAAAGTCAACGGTTTAATCGGCAGCTTAGCCAAAATACACGATAACCCAGTTGATTATGAGGAAGATACTGAAGTTATTACAGTTGTAAATCCTTCAACTGGAGAAACAGGTAAGACTGAAAAAAGACCTACTGGGACAACAGTGGAGGTTAATACTAACGTAAATCCTGTGGCAATGGAAGCAGCTACAAAGGCAGCTTCAATGCAACCCAAATTTGAAAATGACGATGAAGTTTTAGAGGAATTGGAAATTGATGATTCAACGAAACTTGAAGATCTCCAATTATTTGCTCTTACTAATAGAATATCAAAAGTAATGTTCAAAAAAGGTTATTATAAGGGGTTTGTAAGAGGACAAAACATTACTGATAAAATGGATAGAGCAGAAAACAACATAAAAGCTCTAAAAACAATAGTTAAAATATTTGTAAAAACCCTGCAAAATACTAGCTATAATGACGGCTGGAAAAAGGATTACATAAAAAAGGCAAGTGAAGGTGAAAGAGAAATAACTGTAGATGAAATACAAAGAATATTTTCTGCAGGGGATATAAGAGATAATGCGGAACTTAAATATTTAAAAGATGAATGCACTAAAAAGTAAGAGGGAAATAAAATGCCCCGAAAAAAATTAATTCTACTTGCTTCTGATAGCATGGATAGCAACAAGAAAGAAAATCGAAATGAAGATCAGCTCATTAGAATGCCAGCCAAAGTAAGAAACAATATGGGATTCAATGAAGAAAGTGTTGAAATATATCCAAGTGGCGGCTCAAATGATCGTATAACCAAAGCACAACTCCTAGAAATTTTTCATGCATATTCTACAGACATAAAAAAAGTAAAAAAAATGATTTCTAAGGGTGAAATAACAGCAGAAGAAGCCACGAGAATTGGGTTTGTTACAACAAATACCCTAAATAAAATAAATGGTGGTAAGAGCAAAAAAGCCAAAGATATATGGATTTCGAATACGATTCATGATACTGTCATAGGATCAGACCCGGAGTTTCTTCTATTCGAAAAACATGAAAACAAAATAATACATGCTGCCAATAAATTAGGACATCTAGGAGAGTTAGGAAGTGATGGTGCGATGGCAGAATTGCGGCCTAAACCTTCAACTACAGTAGAAGAACACATCAGTAATATAACTAACATCTTGAAACATAATAAAAATGTTAAAAATATAAAAGATTATAACTGGATATCAGGTTGTTATTATAAAGATGATATGAGAGATTACCCTATAGGAGGACATATACATATAGGTAACCCAGCAAAAATAGCTAAATTGCCTCAGAAAGAAAAATATGCATTCTTCAGAGTAGTTAACAAAATATTAGATGAGTTGCTTGCTCTGCCGATGACAAAACTGGACGGTGCAGAAGAAGGTAGTAAAAGAAGAACTAAATGCCGTATGAGTAATTATGGTGGTTATGGTTTTTTTGGTGAATGGAGGCCTTGTGAAGGACGCCTTGAACATAGGACTTTAAGTGGTATGTGGCTTACACATCCATTTGTAGCAAAAGCTGTTTTGGGTACAACAAAAGCTATTATAGATGAAATTTTTAAGCTTGTATCACACAATAAATTTAATCCTAAATATATGTGTCTATCTTATGACGCAGAAGGAGGTAATGATTTAGAAATAAACAAAAAAATGTGGAAGCAAGGTTTTGACGGGTGGAAAAATGTAAAATTAGCGAAAGATATGCAATGTATATCTCCTTCTGACAAAATCATAACCTGGCTGAATGAATCTAAGCCAAGTAGAATAAACACAGCTTATCTGAAAACTTGGTTAAACACTATGAAGGGATTTTCAACTTATAAAAACAACAGTGATTATATCACTGGTTTATATGAAATATTGAGAATCTCAGCTAAAGAACTACAGTCGTATGACCGAGAAATTCGGGGCAACTGGTTAAAACAGAAAAAATTTTTGGTGGAAGTATAATCATGGTCAATATTTTTAAATGGCCAAAAAAAATAATTTTAAAAATAATAAAAAGGAGACTTGACAAAGTGGCAAAAGATACTTATATTTATTATAGTGGGCCAACGGACGACACTGGTAAAAAATTAGCTGAAGCTTTAGGTGCCAAACACGGTAAAGTTAAACCAACCGAGAAGAAAAGTATGATTGTTATTGGTTGGGGTTGTAAAACGAAAGAAAGGATGGTCTTAAAACAACATTCAGTTATCAATCATCCTGACAAAATTCGGACTAATCGAAACAAGCTTGAAACTTTAAAAGTTCTCAAAAATGCCGGCGTTCCGGTTGCTGACTATATTGATTCAGGTGGCGTTTTAGCTTCTCTGGACAATGCAAGATCCGTAATTAATCTTCCAGTAGTCGGAAGGAAGAAATATCACCAGGGTGGTAAAGGGTTTTGGACTTGCTTAACAAAAGGTCAGGTCCGCAAAGCGATTAATCAA
>Ga0315533_1001104_pt1 | contig 21267 bp, 16 predicted proteins | sample SalMarSW160130MG_FD_203081 | JGI IMG/M metagenome (GOLD analysis project Ga0315533, IMG submission 203081) | Salt marsh sediment microbial communities from the Plum Island Ecosystem LTER, Massachusetts, United States - Salt Marsh Sediment SW1601-30 ... | reverse complement strand
ATCGCGCTCGCTCCAGTCAACGGTGATTTGCAGTGTTTTCTCAAAGGGCGGTAGGCAAACCATACTGGTACAAGCTATGCCGGAGATTTTGACTTCAATATTACTTGTCACAATTTCAGAGGTCTTCGGTAGGGCTTTGACAGTTTTGATTGGGACAAAGACAGTAAAGTTGCCAGAGTATACTTCCACTTTGCTGCCGGTTGGGTCCTGGAAAATTTTCCATTTCGGAGAGATAGTTTTGCCGAATTCAAAATCTTCAGATTTGGCTCTAATCTTAAGTTCAAAACCGGTTGCCGGTGCGGTTTCCGATTTTGCATAGTAATGCAGGTCGTCGGTCCCTTCGAATATGAAGGCTAAACCAGACTTGGAGCCTACCAGCGCAGGCTCAATACGAATACGTACATTCGAAAATTCGTTTTCATATCTTGCTAACTCAACCGATGAAGTGACAATGTCAGCAGTATTTTTAGAGTTTGGCGAAGCTGCCTGTGTGTCTGTATAACAGCAGGTAATCGCGAAGCCACAGATTATCCACAATGTTAAGGTGTTTTGTTTCTGCATAGACATTTGAGCCAACAACATAAAGTAAGCCCTGCGTTTTACGCGGGGCCAAGTATTTATTTGCCAAAATCTTAGCTGACAGAGTGAGTTTTACTACTGCTATAGGTTTTATGCTGGTTTTGATGGCTTGCTCTTGGCTTGCTCAGCAGCTAATAAATCGCCGACCGTAGGTTTATCGAGCTCGCCACCTTCCAGAATTAATTTGACGTCACTGGCGTCGAGAGTTTCATATTTAAGTAATGCTTTTGCTATTCTCTCGAGTTTATCCTTGTTTAATTCCATGAGCTCTTTTGCTTTTTTATAAGCCTCGTCGGTAATCCTTTTTACTTCTCTATCGATTGCCTCTGCGGTTTTTTCGGAATACTCTTTTTCGCCAGGCGCCAGGTATATCATGTCCTTGATCCCTGAGTCTGAGTTGTAACTAATTAGTCCAAGCTCATTACTCATACCCCAGGTCAAGACCATTTGCCTTGTTATTCTGGTAGCCTGCTCAATGTCTGATTGTGCCCCGCTGGATATATCGTCACAGAATATTTCTTCTGCGATTCGCCCACCGAAACACACTTGTATAAGCGCCATGCAGTATTTTTTTGTAAATATGGTTCTGTCTTTTTCAGGCAGAGCAAAAGTGGCGCCGCCCATTGGTCCGCGAGGAATGATGCTGACCTTGTGTAGTGGATCTGCGTCCTTTAATAAGGACTGAACGAGCGTGTGGCCTGCCTCATGATAGGCGGTTATTTCTTTTTCCTTCTGGTCGATGACCCTGCTTTTCTTGGCTCTTCCCCACCGAACCTTATCACGAGCCTCTTCGAGGTCAGCCATCTCGATATATTCTTTATTGGCCATTGTTGCCATCAAGGCCGCCTCGTTAATAATAGCAGCCAGGTCTGCTCCGCTGAACATAGGCGTGCCACGGGCGAGTCTACTCAGGTCGGCGTCGGGTCCTAATTTTACTTTTTTTGCGTGAACCCTTAAAATGTCGGCTCTGCCTTTTAGGTCCGGCAGGGGGACGATGACCTGCCTGTCGAACCTGCCCGGACGAGTCAATGCATGGTCTAAGATGTCCGAGCGGTTTGTCGCCGCGACTACAATTACCTGGTCGTTTGTATCGAAGCCGTCCATCTCGACCAGGATCGCATTTAGTGTTTGCTCACGTTCATCGTGGCCGCCTCCGACAAAGCTTGCGCCGCGTTTGCGTCCGATCGCGTCAACCTCGTCAAGGAAGATGATGCACGGTGAATTGTCTTTAGCCTGTTTGAACAAATCACGCACTCTTGATGCTCCGACGCCGACAAACATCTCTACAAAGTCACTACCTGATATGCTGAGGAACGGAACGTCGGCTTCGCCGGCAATCGCTTTGGCCAGTAGTGTCTTTCCACAGCCCGGAGGTCCGATGAGCAAAACTCCACGTGGAATTCGCCCGCCCAGACGTTGAAATTTTCTTGGATTTTTCAAAAACTCGATTATTTCAGCTATTTCATCCTTGGCTTCTTCGATACCGGCGACATCCTTGAATGTAATTCTGACTTGATCTTTGCCTTGCACTCGGTGTTTGCTTCGGCCAAAAGACATCAGCATTCCGCCGGCCCCGCTACGAAGATTTCTCGCAAAAACAAAGTAGAAAAATCCAATCAGCAACAGCAATGGAAAAATCCAATTGAGTAACATGATTAGCAAAGTATGCTGTTTGGCAAATTTTACTTCAGTTCCACTTTCCTCAATCCACTTGCCGAGATCAGGATACTGTTTGTTTACCCATTCTGGGTTGTAATCTACGGCGAAAGAATCTGTGGCTTTTGTAGCCCTGTCGGGTGTATCAGGCCGAAATTTACCTGTGATCTCTGTATCGCTAATCTCAACACTTTCAATATGCTTTTCCTTAACATAACGGACAAATTCATCCCATCTAATGTTGTCAACTCTCTGGAGCCGTGGCAGCAGCATCATTGCTGCGAACATCACTGCTATAATGATTATGAGCCAGCTAAACGGCCCGCGCTTATAGCTTGGCAGCGTTGGTTTCTTGTTTGACCCACGCTGTGGTCCACGACGCCGTGAAATCGATTTTTTGTCTTGATTACTGGCCATTATCTGTTAAAACTCCTTGTTTCACTGTTACCATTTCTTCTGCATTAATTCTACGATTCTTTGTGCCAGATTGTTTGCTGCTACGGCTGAGCCGTAGTTAAAGTCCTGTTTTTGGAAGCCTGAATAGGTAGCCCGCGCAATAACTAACTCATTATCTATTAATAATTCCCCAGTTTTTAAATTTTTCCAATTCATCACTGCCCGCAGTTCCACTTCGTTTTCCAGTGCCCGCCCCCCCTCTCGTTCGATACTGAGCACTGATGCACTAATTGACTCTATTTTACCGGTCATTACAGTGTCGGCACGGTCTGGGCTGGAAATTATTTTATAAGGTGTTTCTGCCTCGATACGTTTGGCCAAGGCATCAGACAGCTTATATTCAACCCCTCGTCTGAAGCTTTGAGCATCGAACATCTCTAAGCAGACGCTTCTTACATCCTGTGGGTAAAGTGATGAATTGTAATAGCCGGTCATTTTGGAACAGCTACACAGGCCAAAACAGACGGTCACAAGTACACAAGCCATAAGACCATAAGCAGCATGTATTCTTTTGTCCTTGTGCTTTTGTGCTTTTGTACTTTGAAATCTTTTTTTATTCATTCTTAGTTTCTACGTTACTGAGGTTCTTTGCAATTGCTTGCTTTGCTAATTCAGCCGATTTGCTTTCCGGCCAATTCCGGATTACCATTTGAAAGTAAAGATTGGATGCCAGTGTTTTGCCGGTTCTTTGATAGTACAAGCCGATGGTGAGCTGCTTGTATGCAATTTGCTCATCTATCTGCATCAGTGTTTCATCGATACCAAGATTTTTAGCGTCTTGTGGATAGCGTAATTTGTAATTTTCGTAGTAGGTTTTTGCGGTGTCTAAGCCCGATGCGTTATACTTTGGCCCTTTATATGCCGCTTGCTTACATTGAGCCATACTAAGCAAAGCCTGCTTGACGATCCGACCGGTTTTCCATTGCCATGATATTTCAGACCACTTGAGATGTGCTTCGTTGAACATTTTTCTTTTTTCATAGCTTTCGGCAATAGCAACAGCGGCCTGGATTCCAATTGGTTTATCACCGGCCCGGTCGGTAATGCTTTCCATAATCCTGACGCCCTGGGCGTATCCCCTTATCCTAAATATGCCGAGCACTGTTATTTTTCGACCGGCCAAAAGAGCCTCAGCTATGCGGAAAAGCCTGTCGAAGGCCAAATCACAGAGTTTGCTTTCACTATAATCTTTATCCAGAAATTTATAGTATTTTGTAGCCGCCTTGGCGAATTTCCGGTCGCAAAGGAACAGTTCCGCCTCAACGAAGGTATCCAAATCCTGCTTTGCGATTTCGGGAAACTCTTTTCTAAGTTCGCTCCATTCTCCAAAGAGCTCTAAAGTCTGACCTGTGTTGATCAGATTTTCGGTGCGAACTATGACTAACAGGTATTTATCTTCATCTTTGGTCTGAACGGACTTCCAGTCCTGACCTTCTTCAAGCTGCCAGGTCTCCAAAGGGGCCGTCCTGGCCTGTCCGGCCAGCATGAAAATGGCCAGCAGTATGATAAGTTGTGTCCTGTATTTCACCATCATTTGTATGATACCTTTTAATATTTGCTCATTTAGTTCGATTTGTCAATATTATAATGCGTCTTGAGACCATTGCAAACATGCGTTTCAAATATACTATTTTTTATGGTGCCGTAAAGCGCCGCGATATTTAAAACAATGAAGAGGCGATCCAGCCTTTCTTGACGCTGGCTGGCTGATAGCTTATAGTGTTTGGCATTGTATTGGTCGATGGCATTAGTGTCCATTGCAGTAGTGCCGATTTGGAATAGTGGAGTATGCTGTTGAGCGGCAAAAATCAGGGTTAAGATAGTGGCCAAAGAAAGTCAGTGTAACAAATGCACGGGTCTGTGCTGTAGATATTTTGCTCTACCGATTGAAACGCCCAAGACAAAAGAAGATTACGAAGATATAAGATGGTATCTCTGCCATAAAGGTATAACGGTCTTTGTGGAAGATGGCGACTGGTACATCAATATAAAAAATGTGTGTCGGCACCTCTCGGAGAAAGATTATCGCTGCAAGATTTACGATAAGAGGCCGAGGATTTGCAGGCAATACCGGCACAAAAGCTGTGACTATGTTGAGGGTGAATATGATTATGAACTGCACTTTAAAAATGATAGACAGATACAAGAGTATATAAAAGTAAAATTTGAAAATGTACAGCATGGTTTACGCCATAAAGTGAAAGAAAAGCAGAAAGTGAAGAAAAAGAGAAAGAAATGAAGATACCACCGGTAAAAGGGACAAGAGATTTTTATCCGCAGGATATGGCTGTTAGAAACTGGATAATCGACGGCTGGAAACAGGCGTCTATCCGTAACGGCTTTGAAGAATACGATGGGCCTATTTTTGAATATTTGAAGATGTTTCAGATAAAAAGCGGTGACGAGATCGCCGAGCAGCTTTTTAGCCTCACCGACCGTGGCGGAAGAGAGCTGGCCTTGAGGCCTGAGATGACGCCCTCACTTGCAAGGATGGTTAACCAGCGTATCAATTCATTGCCAAGGCCGATCAAGTGGTTTTCGGTACCGAGGTTGTTCCGTGCCGAACGACCTCAGAAAGGCAGACTCCGCGAATTCTTCCAGTGGAACATCGACATAATCGACGTAGATGACGTATTGGCAGATGCTGAAGTGATATTCTGCGCTTTGGATTATCTGCGAGGCGTTGGGCTGACACCAAATGATATTGTAGTGAAAATATCAAGCAGAAAATTACTTGCCGCTCTTCTTAAGAGCCTTGGGATCACCGAGGAGCGTTTGGACTCGCTTTATGTTGTTCTGGACAAAAAGGACAAGCTGCCGCTCGAAACCTTTAGGCAGATGCTGAGCGAACAGGTTCCTGATGTTGAAATAGCGGATAAGATACAAACCTTTATGGAGACTCAGGCAGTCCGCGATATCAGTAAGGTGGCCGAGCCTAACTCAGAAATCCAACAGGCTACCAATGAGCTTATAGAGCTGTTTGATTGGCTGGACCGAATGGGAATTGGTACATATTGTAAATTTGACCCAGGTGTCGTTAGGGGATTGGCCTATTATACGGGTATCGTTTATGAGATTTATGATAAGGCAAATCTCCTGCGAGCGATTGGCGGCGGCGGCAGATATGATAATCTCCTGCGCGATTTTGGCGGTCCGAATATACCGGCTACCGGGTTTGCAATTGGTGATTGTGTGCTGAGCATATTGCTTGAAGAAAAGGGATTAATCAAAGCCGAGCTGCAGCGCCGTAAGGCGTCCTCCGCAAGGAGTCCCTGGGACTGTGGAGAGCTGGACTATTTTGTTGTTTATGTAGAAGAAGCTTATAAGGAAGCTGCTGTTAAACTTACGATGAAGCTAAGATCGAAAGGCCAAAGAGCCGGTTTCAGTTACAAGTCCGCAAAACTAAGCAAGCAGCTGAAAGAAGCTTCCGAGAAGAAAGCCAAAAAGTGCGTAATCATCGGCGAGGAGTTCAAATCAAATAAGCTTGCTGTCAAAGATATGACAACAGGTGTGCAGGAAGAAAAAGAATTAGAAAAATTTTTCACGGAGCTTCAGACTCCCTTTGGGACACCTTACGGAGCTGAGCTTACCTGAGGTACAGGCACTTGAGGTACAGGCACCTGAGGTACAGGCACCTAAGGTACAGGCAAATGAAGGATTTCCCACGGAATCACTATGAGGTGGCCTTTGAAAATTGGTTAATTGATAATCACGTTCAGTACATTGCGATAGACGAGCGCAAAAAAGCAGCTTTTGCAAAATGCAAGGTCAAGAGCTTTGATTTTCTATTATATCCTCGCATGGATTCGACAGGCTCACCACAGGATGGGCAGGTAATAATAGTTGAGGTAAAAGGGAGAAAATTTAAGGGAACAAGTCTAAACAGATTAACAGGTCTCCAATGTTGGGTCACGGCCGAAGATATCGATGGACTTACTAAATGGCAGGAGGTTTTTGGCCCAGGCCATCAGGCGATTTTTATCTTTGCGTATGAGATGGAGAATATCGACGTTGATTTTGATGGCAGGGCGGTTTATGATTTTGCGCAAAAAAGATATGTTTTTTTGTGTATTAAGCTGGATGACTATCGCTCGTTTATGAAAGTTCGCAGCCCGAAGTGGCAAACGGTAACACTTCCGGCTGATAAGTTCCGCCAATGCGTCGTGCAAATACATGCAATTTTACTAACGGGGTTTACTTTAAAGTGACATGAATGGGAAGAAGGAGCTAAAATGAAGGTGGATTCGGCAGGCTCACCACAGGTTGTTAAACTAAGTTTTGTTTTAATCATTTTTTTTGCAATTAATGCATATCCGCTTGAGCGGAATCTAATCATCAACGTTGACCATCGGACAACCGTTAGTTTGAACGGTAAATGGCACGTGATTATTGACCCCTATGAGAATGGCTATTACGATTATCGTTATCTGCCGAGCAAAAACGGCTATTTTAAAAATGCCAAAGCTCGGAATAAAACCGATCTGGTAGAATATGACTTTGACAAATCCGAGGTCCTAAATGTCCCCGGCGACTGGAACTCACAACAGGAAAAACTATTTTTTTATGAAGGTACAATATGGTACAAGAAATCCTTTGATTATCTCCGTAAGGAGTCCCAAGTCCGTAAGGACTCCCAAGGAGGACAAAGAGATCCCAAAACACGCGTTTTCGTCTATTTTGGCGCCGCTAACTACCATTCTATAGTATACTTAAATGGCCAAAAGCTCGGCGAGCACGTGGGAGGTTTTACGCCATTCAATTTTGAAATAACCAGGCTTGTGCGTGAAAAGGATAACTTCCTTATAGTTAAGGTTGACAATAAACGCCTGCGTGAAGGTGTTCCGACTGTGAATACGGATTGGTGGAATTATGGCGGCCTGACCCGCCGGGTGGAGCTTATCGAGGTCCCGGAGACCTTCATAAGAGACTACTTTATTCAGCTCAAAAGAGGTTCCCTGAAAACAGTCGCGGGCTGGATTCAGCTTGATGGAAAACAAACCAGCCAAGCAATAACGGTCGAAATTCCCAAGGCCAATGTAAAGCAAACGTTTAACACCAATGCTGATGGATACGTGGAGTTTGAATTCGATGCTGAGCTGCAGCTATGGTCACCAGACAATCCCAGGCTTTATGACGTGCTCATAAAGTCCCAGACTGATAGCTTGACCGACTCTGTCGGTTTTCGAAGTATTGAAACCGAAGGTACAAAAATTTTGCTAAATGGCAAGCCCATCTTCTTGCGGGGTGTCTGCATACATGAACAGGCCCCGAAAAGTAAGGCAAGGGCATACTCAAAAGAGCATGCCGAAACATTGCTTGGCTGGGCAAAGGAAATGAACTGCAACTTCGTGCGCCTTGCTCATTATCCTCATAACGAATATATGCCAAGAACCGCCGACCGGCTTGGAATGCTTGTCTGGTCTGAGATACCCGTATATTGGACAATCCTCTGGGAAAATGAAAGCACATTGAAAAATGCTCTCAACCAGCTAACAGAAATGATAACCCGTGACAAAAATAGAGCCTCTATCATTCTTTGGTCAGTAGCAAATGAAACACCGGTGGGCGACGCTCGGAATGAATTTCTCAAGACATTGGTCGAGCGAGCAAAAAGCCTGGACCCAACACGTCTAATTACAGCAGCGATGGAAAAGAGTTACCAAGGCAGAAATAAGCCGGTAATAAATGACCCGTTCGGCCAGTATGTGGATGTTCTCGGCTGCAATCAGTACATCGGCTGGTATGAGGGTCTGCCTGACAGATGTGATTTGTACACGTGGGGAACAATCTACGATAAGCCGGTTATTATCAGCGAATTCGGAGGTGGGGCACTTGGTGGATTCCACGCTGATAAGGATACTCGATGGTCCGAAGAGTATCAGGAATATCTTTACGAAAAGCAGATAAAAATGCTTGAAAAGGTTCCTTTCATGGCTGGGACTTCACCGTGGATTTTGACCGATTTTATGTCTCCAAGAAGGCCTTTACCTCGAATTCAGGACTATTGGAACCGTAAAGGCCTGATCTCCGACAAAGGCAAAAAGAAAAAGGCCTTTTATGTGATGCAGCGATTTTACGAAAAGCACAAATCCTTCGACCCGGCTCAGGACGGGCAGAACGAGCAATAAAAAAACGCATGACTTAGTTAGTCAAAGTGACCGATTCGTACTGTCATACCCGCGAAGGCGGGTATCCATTTACCGTATCGTAGCAGTGGATTCCCGCTTGCGCGGGAATGACAAACTGCGATATGTTACTGTTATATATCCACTTATAGCATAACATCGTTGAAAAACGGTCAGTTTGAGTAATTTATTATTTTGATAAGGAGTAATCTTGTGATGTTTAATCAAACCAAACGAATAGCTTTTGTGCTTGTTGTTATAGCCTTTGCTGCACAGAGAGTATATAGCGACGTTAATGATTTGGCTGCTGAAAGTCTCAAGCTCTACAAGCAGGTGGAAGCAATTAATGCCGAGAAGGAAGCTGCCGCTGGTAAGGAGCGCAAACGCATCAAGGAAATTGAAAAGTTGCTAAAGGAACTGAACCCCGAGATTATCCAGAAATACACCAAGCAGATACAACAATACACAGCACAGATCGAGGACTTGAAGAGGCGAATTGCAGATATGGAACACAAGATTGAAAAGATTAGAAACACCGATCCGGAGCCGAGAAGGGCTGAAGCGGTACGGCTGGAGACCCAAGTCAGCAAGCTCCGTGCCCGGGAACGTGAAATCACCAAGCCTTTTGACGACAGGATCGAAGATCTAAAACGCACTGCGCCCAAGAAAAAGGCGGCGTACAAAAATGCTATGGAGAAATACTGTTTGATTCCTGGTAAGCAGTACGGTGAGGTCATTGGAACACACGTGAATGCCATTTTTGGCGGCAGCATTATTTCATACAGCTGGAATAGTGGCGATCGCAATCAAGTTGCGTGGGCCCACCTGCGTTTGCGTGACAAGCCGGTAATACATCCCGGGACCAAGAAACTCGACGATACTTACTATGTTACCAACCATTCGGATAGCAGTATCTGGTTGTGGGCGGGTCATTTCAAGATTTGTTTTGTTATGAACAAGGAAGAATGGCAGGGAAAAGAAAAAATTGCCGAAGCGATTAAACACTTTGTGGACCTCAAAGGCTTGGCGAAAATCTGTGCGACAAAAGAAATGCAATGAGAATCATAGCTGGTACAAAAAAGGGGATGAACCTGTTCAGCCCAAAGACAATTATCTCTCGGCCTATTACCGACAGGGTCAAGGAGTCGCTTTTTGATGTGCTTTACAACCACGACCTGCCGGAAGGTAAAATAATAGCCGATTTATTCTGCGGCGTTGGTTCTTTAGGGCTTGAAGCCTTGAGCAGGGGAGCTGAGTTTGTTACCTTCGTCGAGCAGGAGCCTGAAATAATTGCAATCCTGAATAGAAATATTGCAAAGGCCGGCTTTGCGAAAGAATCAAAGGTTATAAGAGCCGACGCCTTTAAGACCGGTGCCCCTGTCCTTCGACCCGGTTCGGCACGAATCCGGCGTGCCGAATCGACGGACTCAGGACGGGTTGAGAAAAAAATCGAAAATCGAAAATCGAAAATCGAAAATTCCGGTTATGATCTTGTTTGTGTGGATCCGCCGTATGCCGATACAAAGAATGTTCAAACTGGTTCGCCTCTGAGTGGACTGCTGGATATACTGGATGGGCAAATAGTAACTAATGGTATTGTAGCGGTGAGGACCGGCAGTGGCACTTTTCTGCTGGAACAATATGGTAGATTCAAAATGATGGAACGACGTCAGTGGGGAAGTATGGCTGTAACTTTTATGCGGGCGGAAGCGAATGACTAATAAGCAGGCGGCTATAGGAATAGTTAAGCGATTGCGCAGCTATGGATATGAGGCCTTGTTAGCGGGCGGCTGTGTGCGTGACATGCTGTTGAGCCGCTCGGCCAGTGACTATGATGTCGCCACGTCTGCTCTTCCGGAAGATGTAATAAGACTATTTAAGCATACCTTAAAGGTCGGCGCTAAATTCGGTGTTGTAATTGTTCTGCTGAAGGGTCAGCAGGTCGAAGTGGCTACGTTCCGAACGGAAAGCGGATATGTCGATGGCAGACATCCGACAGCGGTTGAATTTGCCGGCGCTGCTGAAGATGCCAGCCGAAGAGATTTTACTGTCAATGGAATGTTTTACGACCCCATTGATAATAGGGTTATCGACTATGTCAACGGTCAAGCAGATTTGCAACAGAAGATAATTCGGACTATCGGCAAGCCCCAAGAACGTTTCGGCGAAGATTACCTGCGAATGCTGCGGGCGATACGGTTCTCCACCCAGCTCTCATTTGCAATCGAGCCGAGGACCTTTTCGGTGATTTGCACCTCAGGTGAAAATATAACAAAAATAAGCGGTGAACGTATAGCAGCCGAGCTGGAAGGCATTCTCATTGACCCTAATCGCTCTGTTGGGGTGACCATATTAGCTGGAAGCAGATTGACTGAGGCGATTTTCCCGGGCTATTTAGGTGAGCCAGCAAAATTCGCGGTAGCTGTCTTGGGCCAAATGCGCAAAAAAGTTGATTTCGCTCTGGCTTTAGCTGGTTTTTTTTCCGGCTGCGATACCGAATTTGCGATGCAGAGCTGTAAGATACTTAAACTCAGCAGGAACCGGACAAAGCATTTAAAATTCTTGCTGACAGGCAGAGACAAGCTGCTAAATGACAGAATGTCTTTGGCTGAATTGAAAAAGATCCTTGCAGAACCGTATTTCTGGGACCTATACGAGCTGCAAAGAGCAATTCAGAGAGCCAGACAAGCCGGTATTTATGCATTGGTGAACATTCGTAGAAGAATAAAGGCGCTTGGCGATATTGAGTTACGGCCGAAGCCACTGCTCACCGGCCACGATTTAATTCGATTAGGTGCAGTACCCGGCCCTGCCTTAGGCCAATTAGCCGAAGAAATGTACATCGCCCAGTTGGAAGGTCAGCTCCAGACAGCCCAGCAGGCCGAGGAGTGGGTGATAAAATGGCTGCTAAAGCATAAAGCAGGAACAGATTTTTGATTGCCGAATTCCGATTGTCGATTGAAAATTGGAAATCTCCGCAGTCCACAGGATGCCTCACGGCAGACGCCTAACGGCGGTAAATCGTAAATTCCTAAGCTTCCTGTTTTCCAGATTCCCCACACCCCGATTTGGTTCCCGCAAAGCGGGGCCCCCCAGATATCCTGGTTTCCTTCCCGGCTACGGCTCGGCCTTCGCCGAGACGAGTGAAAAATAACAAGAAGAGGACAAAACCGTAACAAAACGGTAACGTTTGGCCGGCATAATCACTCCTGTTAAGGTATCCGTTCGACTTGGTTCGACTCTTTCGACTACGCTCAAGACAGGTTCGCTCACCACAGGTCGCTCAGGACAAGATTGTTTTTTGAAAGAAGGCGCAATAAATTCTGGAATTAAACGTCTATATTTTATAGAATAAATGTTTAATACTCCGCCGCAATTCTACGGGTTTAAACCCGTAGATGAAGTTATCCGCCAAAGGCGGACAGGCAAAGCTTGTTTCGGCAAATTCTACGGGTTTTAACCCGTAGTTGTTTAATTTTGCATCGATAATAGTCTATTTTTCAGGAGAAATTTCACAGTGAAAAAGTCTCGGATAATAACTATTGCAATTCTAATAATATTGCCTGTGCTCCTTATTGTCGGGGTTGTGTTTAAGGCCAAAAAGACCGCTTCAGGCAAGTCCACAATAGTTCGAGTTGAGAAACCTGAGCGTGGGGAGCTGGTAGAATTTGTCAGTGCTCCAGGCGAGATCGAGCCTAAGAAGAAGGTAGAGATAAGTGCGAAGGTCTCGGCTCGAATCGTTGAATTGCCCTACGATGAAGGAGATCGGGTAACTCGCGGCGACCCCAACGTGAATCCGCCGATTCCGCCTTCGGTTCTGCTGCGCCTGGACGCAAAGGATTTAGAGAGTCAGTTGCTGCAGGCCGAGGCTTCCCGCGCGGCCCAGGCGGCGCAAATTGAGGTAGAAAAAGCGCGTATAGCCAGTCAGCAGGCGAGTCTTCTGGGTATTGCCGCGTCGCTTAAACAGGCTGAGACTGATTTCACCCGCCAGAAGGGATTGCTTGAATCGAAGGATATTAGTCAGGCTACATTTGACCAGACCAAGCTTAAAGTTGATGAGCAGAAATCCAAGTATGAGGCAGCGAAGCACACACTGGAGTCGGCACAATTGAATTTGCAGGTGATGCAGCACAATCTTGAAGCAGCTGATGCAAGGATTGACCAGGCCCGCGAGGCTCTTAGCTATACGACTATCACCTCGCCTATTGATGGTGTAGTAACCCGTATTAACGCAGAGGTTGGCGAGGTTGTGGTTTTCGGAACAATGAATAATCCTGGTACCGTGATTATGGAGGTGGCGGACCTGTCGCAAATGCTGGTCATGGCACAGGTGGATGAAGCAGATGTAGGCAAACTAAAGGTTGGCCAGAATGCGCGAGTGCATATTCAAGCCTGGCCGGATAAGGTCTTTTCGGGAACCGTGCGAACCATCGCCCTCAGTCACAAGATGGGTAACCAGGGATCGAAGTACTACGAAACCGAGATATCGCTCGAAGAGCCGGACGAGCAGATTTTCACAGGCATGACGGCGGACGTGGACATTGAAGTGGCTGACCACAAGGACGTCTTAATCCTGCCGAGCCAGGCGGTCCTGGGGCGAAAGGTAGATGAATTGCCGGTAGACATTAGAGATCAGCTTAGCGAGGAAGAAAAGGCCAAGACATATGCCACGGTTGTCTTTCGCTACAACGACGGCAAGGCCGTTATCGCCCTGGTTAAGATCGGGCCGAGTAACATGACGCATACGGTTATCGAGACCGGCCTCAAGGAGGGACAGAAAGTCGTCGTCGGGCCCTATAAGGAGCTCGAAAAGCTCAAGCACGACCAGAAAATACAGGACGAGCGCGAGGTAGAAGCAAAAAAGAAGAAAGATGCTAAAACAAAAGTTGATGCAAACGAGCCGAACGAAGTGAAAAAAGATGACTCAGAAAAATAATAGGCTGATAATTCGGCTTAAAGACGTAATGCGGATTTACAAAGTCGGTGTTGAGCGTATCCATGCGCTTGACGGAATTAATTTTGAACTTAGCGAGAACGAATACGTTGCAGTGATGGGTCCATCCGGCTCGGGAAAGAGCACTCTGATGAACGTTCTGGGCTGTCTGGATCGGGCCACTTCGGGATACTATGAGCTGGATGGGCAGGACACAACAAAGATGAGCGACACGGCACTGGCTCATGTCCGCAACGAGCGAATCGGTTTTGTTTTTCAGTCGTTTGAGCTGCTTGGGCAATTAAATGCACTAAAGAATGTCGAGATGCCATTAATTTACTCGAAAGACGGCTGGTGGTCTCGGCATAAGCGTGCTAAACAAGTGCTTGAGCGAGTAGGGCTGGCAGACCGCGTGAAACATAAGCCGAACCAGCTTTCCGGAGGTGAGAAGCAGCGCGTGGCTATCGCCCGTGCACTTGTCTGTAATCCGAGTATTTTGCTTGCTGATGAGCCGACCGGCAACCTCGACAGTAAAACCAGCGATGGAATCCTTGAACTGTTTGATCAGCTTCATCGGGAAGGCCAGACCATTGTCATAGTAACCCATGAAGAATACGTGGCGCATCATACCGAGCGAATGATTCACATGAAAGACGGACGCATTTGCAGCGATGTGAAAAATAACCGGGATCCGCGGAAAAAACCTGTGGCAGCCAATACCAATAATAGGCAAAAGGAACTGACATGACCGCTTTTATACGGGCGTTTAAGGCTATTTTTCGTTTTATCTATCAAGCTCCCGCTGCTGTGATACGAACATCTTTGGCTTTTTTGCGTCTTTTTTATCAGAGTGTGTTTCTTGCGTTAGGGCAAATCTGGGCAAACAAGACAAGGTCGATACTTACAACGATTGGCATCGTGATTGGGGTGGCTTCTGTAACATCGGTGATAGCTGCCTTAACCGGTTTAAAAACAAAAGTGCTGCGTGATTTTGAGTCCTTTGGTACGAATAAGATCTATGTCATCCCCCACTGGCCCCGGACCGGACGGTTCAAGAGCGCATCTTGGCGGATCATTCGTTTTCGGCCGGAACTGTTTGAAGGACTCTTGGAGCGTTGTCCGTCTATAGAGAATTATACCCTGATAACGGAGAGGAGCCAGACGATTGGTTATGGTATTCATGGTATTGACGGAGCTCGTGTATACGGCATTAATCCCGCATGGCACCAGATCGAGAATCGCTCCGTGGTCATGGGAAGGCCGTTCACTCTGACGGATGAGGAGAACGGCTGGCAGGTCTGTCTGATTACGCCTACGGTGCGCGATGAGCTGAGGCTCGACCAGAACTGCATCGGCAAAAGGATTGTCGTAGGCTCCCGCAGTTTCAGGATTGTGGGAGTTGTAGAGAGGCGTGTGGAATCGTCGATGTTTGGTGGGATGGGTTCTTCCGAAGAGGTTTTCATCCCCTTTTCCACCGCGTGGAAGCAATGGAATCCCTGGATGTATGTGATAGCGAGTTGTCGCAAGCCGGAGCTTTCCGAAGAAGCCCAGGCGGAGCTGCGGTTTTTCCTCCGACAAGCCCGTCGTCTGAAACCAGGTGATCCGGAGACGTTCCGGCTGGAGGTGATTGAGGCATACCTCCAGTCGTTCAACAAGATGGCTCTGGCCATCACTGCTGTCGCCGGCGGCGTTGTGGGCATCTCCTTACTGGTTGGCGGCGTAGGTATTATGAACATCATGCTGGTATCGGTTTCAGAACGAACTCGGGAAATCGGCCTTCGCAAGGCCGTTGGGGCCAGGTCCTCGGCTATCCTCTTTCAGTTTCTTGTGGAGTCGGTCGTGCTGTGCCTGTTCGGTGGGTTGATAGGAGCTGGCATCGGGCAAATGCTTACGAGCCTGATTGCCAGGATTCCTCACGCCAGTCTCGATTTAGCGTATGTCCCCATTTGGGCGATAGCGCTTTCGTTTGGCTTTGCGGGTTCGGTGGGCATCTTTTTTGGAATGTTCCCGGCAATTAAGGCCGCCAGACTCGACCCTATTGAGGCGCTTAGACATGAATAAACAATTATCTTTAGTAAGTTATTGTCTTATAGTTTTTATTGGATTAGCAGTAATTTGCATATCCGGCTGCAGAAAGCAATATGCGCGTGAGAAGTTTTATGAAATTAAGGTTAAACCTGAGAAATTGCGACAAGTAGAAACACTTGATTTAAAGCAAACACGGGCTGAGCCAAACAAACCTCCAGATGTACCTGTGGCAGAGCTAAACGAAGTGCCACCAAAGGAGCTTGAGCTGACACTGGAACAATGTCGGGCAATGGCTTTGGAAAATAATCTTGACCTTAAGGTTGAGCTTATTAATCCTGCCATCGCTGCTAAGCGGGTCAGTGAAGAAGAAGCTCGCTTTGAGTCTGCGTTTACATCCGGCTTTTCATTTTATAAATTCGACACGCCGGTGGCATCAAGTCTTGATATTAGCGGCTCAAAGAGAGAATATGTAAACACGGAGCTTGGCGTCGATGTTCCTTTGCGAAGCGGTGGAACCGTCAATTTTGATATGGCCGACAATCGTAGCAAGACCGACTCCACATACTCGGTATTTAATCCTTCTTACGGCTCAAACTTTTCGGTTTCGATTAGCCAACCGCTGCTTAGAAATGCCGGCAAACGTGCTAATACCCATTCCATTCGCATTGCCAGATATGAACAACAGATAACCGATGCAAGAACAAAACTTGAGGTAATAAGCGTTATCGCTGCTTTGGACCGTGTGTATTGGCGGCTTTATGCGGCCCGGCGTGAATCGGAGGTACGGAAAAAACAATATGATTTGGCCAAAGCTCAGCTTGAGCAGGCTCAGCGTTTTGTTGATTTGGGTGAGAGAGCGCAGGTTGAGGTAATTAGGGCTGAGTCCGGCGTAGCGCAGCAGCTTGAGGCTATTATCGTAGCTGAGAATAATTTACGCGATCGGGAGCGTGAGCTTAAACGTGTAATAAAAAAAGCAGGTCTGGAAATGCAGACACCTACAGTGCTGATACCGGCTACTGTGCCGGATCCGGTGCACTACGAATTTCAAGGAAAGCAATTAGTAGGAAAAGCCATTGATAATCGCATGGAAATGCTCGAGCTGGAGCTGCAGATTGCTGAGGACATCAGCACAATTGATTATCTGCGTAATCAGGCGCTTCCCTTGGTTACAGCGGATTACACGTATAATATAAACGGTCTTGGAAAAACGAGGAGTGATTCGTTTGATTTGCTTTTCGATAAGAGGTTTGAGGACCATCGAGTCGGACTGCAGCTTTTAGTACCTTTGGGAAATAATGCAGCCAAGAGCCGATTGCTTCAGGCTTTATATCAGCGAAGGCAGCGATTGGTCACTCACGAGAATCGTAAGGAGCTTATTGAGCTTGAGGTGCTAAATGCAATAGACAAGCTTGAGGCGAACTGGCAGCGTATTCTGGCAAGCAGACAGAGTGCGATTCTGGATGGACGCCTGTACGGGGCCGAAAGGCGGCAGTTTGAGCTGGGATTAAGGACATCTACAGATGTACTTCAGGCACAAACAACTTTTGCCGATGCCCAAAGCGCAGAGATTCTCGCCTTGGCGGAATATCAAATAGCGCTGGTTGATTTGGCTTATGCAACCGGCACTCTTTTGGGTGCTGCGAAGGTGCAGTGGGAGCCAATTGTGCCGGAATATGATGTTAGATACCGTTAGATGACGGATCAGACGTAAGTGTTTAGCTACATATTGTTGAAGGCCATCCCCAAGCTTGGACCCTGCTCCGCAGGTTCCTGCGTTTGGGGCTGCCACTCTCTGTTTATCAATTTTGTTGGGTGGCAGCGTCAATCCGGAATGGCGGATTTATCCGACATGGTGGATTGGCGATGGTTTTCCCCAGCTAAACACGTACGATCAGACTCCGAAATTGGTACCAACGGCAAGAGCTGCTTGTATAAGGTGATGGTTCTTGGGAACAGTCTTTATCCTGCCGGCAACCTTTGAAAGTGGAATACTTGAGAGTTTGCCATTCTTCAACACTACCAAGTGACCTTTGATGCCATTCATCAAAAGTTCAATTGCAGTATAACCGAAGTTCGTCGCCAGAACTCTATCGAAAGGCGTTGGTGTCCCTCCGCGCTGTATGTGTCCGAGAACAACCTCCCTGCAATCAAGACCCGTTCGCTCATTGATTTGTGCTGCCAGCTTGACTGCCACACCTCCCAGCCGAACCGGGTCGGGACTGAATGGCAGCTTTTTTGCGACGACCATTTTGCCGCCCATTTCTTTGGCTCCTTCTGCGGCTACTATGATGCTGAATCTTCTGCCCCGTTTTGACCGGCTGATCACGAAATCGCAGATTTTGTCTAAGCGATACGGTATTTCCGGCAGCAGCAGGCAATCCGAGCCGCTGGCCACGCCTGCGTGAAGGGCGATCCAGCCGGCGTATCTACCCATAACCTCGACAATCATAACCCGGTGATGAGAGCTTGCTGTTGTATGGATTTTATCGATCGCCTCAGTGGCGGTAGTGACAGCGGTGTTAAAGCCGAAGGTAATATCCGTGCCGTAAAGGTCGTTGTCAATCGTCTTGGGTACGCCTATAATGTTGACGCCTTTTTTAGCAAAGCCGGCTGCCGAGGCCATGGTGCCGTCTCCGCCGATACAGATAAGCGCATCGATGCCGTGACTATGGAGCACCTCAATGCACTTGTTTGAGACATCTCTAAGCCGTCTTGATTTGCCCACGATTACCGGATATTTAAACGGATTTGCCACATTAGACGAACCAAGAATCGTACCTCCAACCGTCAGAATATTGCTCACATCGTCGTATCTGAGCACATCCATTCGGTCTTCAATGAGGCCTAAGTAACCGTCTTGTATGCCCCAGACCTCAAGGCCGAACTTGGTTATCGCAGTTTTGGTAACAGCCCTGATGACGGCATTTAGGCCCGGGCAGTCTCCACCTCCGGTCATTACCGCTATAGATTTGATGGCCTTTTTCTTCATCGTATTCTGTTTTTTTGGGCGGCGTATTAGTATTCTATAACACGTAGTATGTAAGGTTGTCATTGCGAGGCCTACGAAGTAGGCCGTGGCAATCTAAACCCGTCACGGATTTTGAGATTGCTTCGCTCCGCTCGCAATGACAATAAACAAGTGCGATAGCACCAAATCATTGAGCTTTTGCAAAGCATCAGGTTATCACTTTCTTTGCAGCGGTGATAGCATTTTCGACCGTAATGCCAAACTTCTCAAAGCAGACCTTGGCCGGAGCCGATGCGCCGAACGAAGACATGCCGATAAAGATACCTTTGTCGCCGAGATATTTGTGCCAGCCTAATTCGATGCCGGCCTCGATGCCAACTCTTGCGGTGACATTCGGTGGAATAACCGAGTCCTTGTATTTTTGATCCTGCTTTTCAAACAGCTCCCAGCATGGCATACTGACCACCGAAGTTTTAATTCCTTCTTTTTCCAGTCCTTCAGTCGCACACAGTGCCACAGAGACTTCCGAGCCGCTTGCTAAAAGAAGCACATCCGGCTTACTCGTACCGACCAGCACATAAGCGCCCTTGCTAAGATTCGCTGCGGAAGTGTATTTGGCCTGATCTAAAACCGGCAGTCCCTGTCGGGTAAGAAGTAAAGCTACAGGTCCATCTTTATACTCAAGAGCAAACTTCCACGCCTGTGCGGTTTCATTCGCATCAGCAGGGCGGATCACAATCAAGTTTGGTATCGTCCGCAGTGCTGCTAAATGTTCCACCGGCTGATGCGTCGGGCCATCTTCGCCTATGCCGATGCTGTCATGAGTAAATACAAATATGGTTGGGTATTTTGAAAGAGCTGCAACACGAATTGCTCCCCGCATATAGTCTGAAAAAACAAGGAACGTTCCGCCGTATGCTCTGGCTAAGCCGCTTACCGAGATTCCATTCATTATTGCCCCCATCGCGTGCTCTCTAATCCCGTAGCGAAGATACCTGCCATCTCTCGCATTCTTCTGGAAGTCCTTTGCGCCGTCAAATCTGGTATTGTTCGAGGGTGTCAGGTCAGCCGAGCCACCTAATACCAAAGGCAGCTTCGGCATTAAGGTGTCCAGCACTTTGCCGGAGGCCTTGCGAGTAGCAACAGAGCTGCCCGCCTCAAACTTCGGCAGAATCTCATCGAGGTTGATGGGTAGCTTCCCCGCTGCGGCGTCACGAAGTTGCTTAGCAAGCTCCGGATATTTTTTTGCATATTCTGCAAATAATTTATCCCACGCTGCCTCGACTGATTTGCCTTGCTCAACGGCTTTTCGTGTATGGGTAAGCACTTCATCCGGCACATGGAAAGTCTTGTCGGGGTCCCAGCCGAATTTCTTTTTCATCAATTTGATTTCGTCTTCGCCGAGCGGTGCTCCATGTGCTTCAGCAGTATCCTGCATATTCGGGCTGCCGTATGCGATATGTGTGCGGAGCTTTATAATCGTCGGTCGCTTTTTTTCTTTTTTTGCATTTTCCAGGGCCTTTTCAAATGCAGCCATATCGTTGCCGTCACCTTCAACGACCTGCACATTCCAGCCGTAGGCCTCGTAGCGCTTGGCTCTATCTTCCGTGAATGCGAGGTCGGTACTCCCGTCAATGCTGATGCGATTGTCATCATAAACAACTATCAGATTATCCAGACCCAGATGTCCCGCCAATGAGCTGGCCTCCGAAGAAACTCCTTCTTCCAGGTCGCCGTCGCTAGCGATTACATATACTTTGTAGTCGATGATGGGAAAACCGTCTCGGTTAAAATAATTAGCCAGATGTTTTTGCGCTATAGCCATCCCAACGGCATTGGAAATCCCCTGTCCCAAAGGCCCGGTTGTCACCTCTACGCCGTGGTCCGGGTCGTATTCCGGATGGCCGGGTGTCTTACTGCCCCATTGTCGAAAGTTCTTTAATTCGTCTAAGCTGATGTCAAAACCAGTCAAATGCAGCATTGTATACAATAGTGCGCTGCCGTGACCCGCTGAGAGAACAAAACGATCTCTATTATGCCACCTTGGGTTAGCGGGGTTGTATTTCATGTGTTTAGTCCAAAGTATATACGCTGCCGGCGCCATCCCCATCGGCATACCAGGATGCCCGGATTTTGCCTTTTGGACAATGTCTGCTGACAAAAAACGGATGGCTTGAATACAAAGCTTATCAAGTTCCGACAAACCTGGGTTCTTTACAGATTTTTGCATTATTTACTTCCTGTTCATAAGACAAAAAAATCAAGTTAGAAGGCTACGAAAACGAATGCAACAGAATAGCAGTCTCGCAGTCGTTTCGCAAGTATTTTTATGTTTAGGCACTTTAGGCAATCCAAACTTTAGTTCACTTTACTTCTTCACAAAGCGATGAAACTATATAATACTCCCCAAAAACTGGGCGCATAATTAAGGTGGATTTGTCGCCTGAGACGATAAAAGTTTCAGGAGACAGATTCATGAAAAACAAAAGACGTAATCACAGTGCTCAGTTTAAGGCAAAAGT
>Ga0315533_1001097_pt1 | contig 21330 bp, 18 predicted proteins | sample SalMarSW160130MG_FD_203081 | JGI IMG/M metagenome (GOLD analysis project Ga0315533, IMG submission 203081) | Salt marsh sediment microbial communities from the Plum Island Ecosystem LTER, Massachusetts, United States - Salt Marsh Sediment SW1601-30 ... | reverse complement strand
GGTTTTATATTATGGGATGTTTTGTTGCCGGTTCAACCTACTGGAATATGGCCTTTGGTGATAAAAAGGGCGAAGTTGAGCAGGATGAAGAGGGGCTTAAAACCGCCTGGAACTTCGGCAAAAATGTCGCCTTTTTGGTTAAAAAGCTAAAGGCTTAGCTTACTTGGTAAGGAATAATTGAGACCATCTACCTCACCCCCTTTATCCCCCTCTCCTTCAAAGGAGAGGGGGATATTAAATTAAAGAGGGGCTACGCCCCTCTTAAACACCCCCTGGGGAGTGGGGTTGTTTAGTCAAGGGATTAAAAGGGGCGAAGCCCCTTTAAGAAATTCTCTTCCCTCTCCCCTTATGAAGGGGAGAGGGATAAAGGGTGAGGGGTTGGCAGACGATGATAAAGGGAAGGAGGAGATTTAACAATGCTAGAAGGGAATTGGGCTTCTCCAGAAGATTTTGCGACGCTATTTCAGTATTTCTGGCATCGTGATTTCCCGATGGACCGAATGGCAACAGGAGCACGGCGGGTGGATTGGACTATCCATATTGGAGTGGTGGTTCGTAACATAGCCGACCTAATGGGGCTCGTTACGAGATTTGAGAGGGGAGGCAGGAAGGATGCAATACTACGGAGCACTGAGGGCGACGAAATCGCCATTGAATGGGAGTGGGGTGGCGTATGGGGTAATGAGCTAGAAAAGCTAAAACATCACAATGTATGGAGTAAAGACAAAGATAGCGAAAGATTGCTTAAATACGCAGTGCTTATAACCTATACCCATACGCCAAACATAGAAAAGGTTTACAATCGTGTAATAAAAGAATGGGAGGGAGCACAATGGCCACTCCTACTCGTCTTGATAGATTTAGAGGAGTCCAAAAAATTCAGTTCGCATAAAGAGTTTAAGCATATACAGATGTCCGTGTTCGACAAAGGTAAGCGCGAGGAGCTTCGCGTGTCGCCAGCTTTTCCTTGGGAAGTTTATGGAACACGATGGTCTTACGAGCTAAAATGATTAATCAAGGCATCTTAAAAATATGCGCACCTTGATTTTACCTGGGTGCTGGCTGGCACTTTGGGCAGAAGTAGGTGCCGCGGTTGCGGACAGGTATCCGCTCGATGGGGGTGCCACAGACGGGGCAGAGGATACCACCAAGGCGGTGGGCAACCTTAAACTCAAAATGTGCCGTGCCCGTTGTGCCATTGGGGCGGAAGTAAGTATCCACGCTGGCTCCTTTGTAACCAATGGCTGAGAGTAGCACCCGCTGAATGCTATGATGGAGCCTTTCTGCCTCTTCTGGAGATAGGCTTTTCCCCAGTCTGAGGGGGTGGATTCTGGCAGCAAACAGGGCTTCATCGGCATACATATTGCCGATGCCGGCAATGAAGGTCTGGTCGCAGAGGAGAGCTTTTATCGGTGCCGTGCGGTTATTCAGGCGCTCAGATAGAATCTGGGGGGTAAAGCTGGCTGCCAGGGGTTCAGGTCCGAGCTTCCCGACAATACTATTTATATCCTCTACCAGCCACATCACCCCGAGCTTACGTGGGTCACGGAAGCAAAGCTGGTTTTCTTTGTCCAGGTAGATTATAGCCCGGGTAAATTTACCGGGTTCAGCCGAGGCTGGTTTTAATAGCAGAGAGCCGGTCATTTTCAGGTGGATAATCAGGGCTTCACCGCTGGTCAGGCTGAAGATGAGATATTTGCCGCGCCGAGCCACCCCGGTGAGTTCTTGTCCTATGAGTCGGGAGCAGAATTCCGCCACCGATGGCTGGCGTACTATCCCTGTCCAGAACAGGGTAACGCCGCTAACACGACGACCGACAATATGGGGCAGTAGCTCGTTCTTGGTGCTCTCTACCTCGGGTAGCTCAGGCATCTAAACCATCTCCTCTAAAAAGTGCCCCCTATCTTGGCTTGTGAAAGCTGAATGATATGTCAATAATTACCCCTTAGATATTTATTAACCCACCCCCTTTATCCCCCTCCCTTATTAAGGGAGGGGGAATTGGTTATATAAGGGAGGCGGAGCCTCTCTTTGACTCTCCATAATACGGATATATATTCCTATCACGGGGGAAGAGATTTTAGAGAGGGGCGTAGCCCCTCTCTAACTTAGATTCCCCCTTCCCTTACTAAGGGAAGGGGGTCAGGGGGATAGGTTGCCAAGACACTATTCCATCTCCCCCCAGTTGTTGCCGGTCTTGATGTCCACTTTCAGCGGGACATTAAGCTCTAAAGCCGTGGACATTACCTGTGGCACCAGCTGGCGCATTGTTTCCAGCTCCTCCTCGGGCACTTCAAAGACAAGCTCATCGTGCACCTGAAGCAGGAGCTTGCTTTTCAGCTGGCGCTGGTCCATCTCCCGGTACAGGTTAATCATAGCCACCTTTATGATGTCGGCTGACGTCCCCTGCACCGGCATATTTATCGCCATGCGCTCAGCAGCTTCCCTGACCTGTCGGTTGGGGGAGTTGATTTCAGGGATAAAGCGTTTTCTGCCCAGTAGCGTTTGGACATAGCCTGATTCCCTGGCCTGCTGTTTGGTCGACTCAAGGTACTGCTTGACCTCGGGGTATTTTTCAAAGTATGAGGTAATGAATTGGGCTGCCTCTTCTCGTGATAGTTCGGTTGCCTGCTCCAGCCCGTAATCACTCATACCATAGATAACGCCGAAATTAACTGTCTTGGCCAGGCGGCGCATATCCGGCGTTACTTGTGAAGCAGCCACACTGAAGAGCTGGGCAGCGGTGGCGGTGTGAATATCCTCATCCCGACGGAAGGCGTTTACCAGGCTTGAGTCCTGAGATAGGTGGGCAAGGGAACGGAGGTCAATCTGTGAATAGTCTCCGGCTAAGAGGCGAGACCCGGGTGGAGCAATAAAGGCTTGCCTGACCTCCTTTCCGGCTTCACCTCGGACCGGGATGTTTTGCAGATTAGGCTCGCTGGAGGAAAGCCGACCGGTAGCCGTCCTGGTCTGATTAAAGCTGGTATGTACCCGACCGGTTTTGGGGTTTATTAAGCCGGGTAGGGCATCAATATAGGTTGACTTGAGCTTGGCTAACTGGCGGTAGTCTAAAATAAATTCTATTATGGGGTGGACTCCGCGCAGTTCCTCCAGTACTGAAGCCCCGGTAGAATAACCACCCTTAGTTTTGCGGGCTGGCGGCAGTTTCAGCTCCTCAAACAGGATGAAGCTTAGTTGCTGGGGTGAGTTTATATTGAATCGGTGACCGACGCTGTCATATATGTCTGTTTCCAGCTTGAGTAACTGCTCACCGAGGCGATGAGACATCTGCCTCATTAGCTCTATATCCAGGGCGACACCGTTCCTCTCCATAATGACCAGCACTGGCACCAGCGGCATCTCAACCTCGGAGAACAGCTGCCACAGCCCCTGCTGGTGGAGCTCGGGGCTTAGTAATTCAGCCAGTTGTCCGGTGATGTCAGCATCAGCGCAGGCGTAATCAGCAGCCTGTTTTACCTCTACCTGTGACATAGAAAGCTGCTTAGTCCCCGAGCCGATAAGAGCCGAAATGGGCGTCATTTCAATATCTAGCTTGCTGAAGGCGAGGGCTTTCAGGCCTAAGGGTTTTTCGCCCAGGAGGTAGGCAGCCAGCATAGTGTCAAAGGTCAGGTTATTGACGTTTATCCCATACTCGGCCAGCACCGTCATATCATACTTGCCGTTGTGGGCAAGCTTGGCCAGGGTCGCATCTTCTAACCGAGGCTTAAGCCCATTGATGACCTGGTCGAGGGGTAGTTGTTCCACCTCTCCCCAGCCGACATGACCGACGGGGATGTAGTAAGCCTCGCCCGGGGCTGGCGATAGAGATATGCCTACCAGTTGGGCTAACATAACATTTAGGCTGGTTGTCTCTAGGTCAAAGGCAAAGGACGTAGCCGCTGACAGGCGGTTTAGTAGCTCATCAAAGGCTGAAGTGGTATTTACAATATGATAATCTTTTTGGGGTGGGGGCTTAATTTTAACCTGAAGAGGGCTTTGGGGTGCTTCCACTTCGGGTAATTTAGGTAGCAGGCTAGCAAACTCCAACTCACGGAAAAGCTCAGCTACCTGATGGCGGTCATAATGGCTAACCTGGCAGTCATCAAGGTTAAGGGTAAGGGGTATCTGGGTGACGATAGTCGCCAGCTGTTTGCTCTGGTGAGCCGCGGCTTCGTTTTGTCGCAATAGCCCCTGGAGCTTGGGTGGGGTCACCTCGTCGATATGGGCATAGATTTCCTCTATGGTGCCAAATTGCTGGATGAGCCTGACGGCTGTTTTCTCACCGACGCCGGGGACGCCGGGGATGTTATCCGAGGGGTCGCCCTTTAGTCCTTTAAGGTCGGCAATGTACTGAGGTTGGATGCCATATTTCTGGCTTACGGCGGCTTCATCATAGAGGGCAGTGTCACCAAAGGTTCGCTTGGGGTAAAATACTTTTACTTTAGGTGACACCAGTTGCATAGCATCAGCATCGCCGGTAACAATTATAGTATCAATACCCTGGTGGCTGGCTTGCTGGCTAAGTGTGCCCAGGACATCATCTGCCTCATAGTCATCAAGTTCAAAGATAGGGATACTGAAGGATTCCACCAACTGTCTTACCCGGCCTAGTTGGTTGACCAGTTCGTCAGGGGTTGGGGGGCGCTGTGCCTTATACTGGTCAAACATCTGGTGTCTGAAGGTAGGTGCCTTCTTATCAAAGGCGATGGCACAGTGGGTGGGTTTTAGCTCGCTTATTACCTTTAGCAGTATAAGGGCAAAGCCGTAGACGGCACTTACCATTTCTCCGGTCTTGCTCACTGTGAGCGGTGGCAGGGCGTGGAAGGCGCGATGGACGAGGGCATTGCCGTCAAACAGCACCAGAAGCGGCTTTTTCATAGTCTTATTATAGCAGAGTGGGGAGGATAGGGGATAGGTCAGACTATCAGCCAAGCCGACTAAGGTCTTCCTTGAGATTCTATTCTACTCTACGGTGGGGAATCCGTCTGCCTTCCACTTATTTAACCCGCCCAAAATCTTGTAGACTTCGCTGAAATTGAGCTCCACCATTATATCTAAAGTTTTGCTGTCGATACCTCCACAGGCGCAGGTATAGTAGATGAGGTAGGTCTTGTCCTTATCCAGCTTGTCAAGCTCATCCTGGAAGTTTTCAGAGGAGTAATCTAAATTGATGGCATCTTCTATATGCTCTTCAGCGAAATTTCCCGGGGTTCGGATGTCAATGATGACAAAATCGGGGTTGTCCTGGTTATCCTGTATTAGGGCAAACGCCTCTTGCGGGGTGATACTTTCACTAATCTGGGGTGGTGTTCCCTGAATGGTTGGTAATTCTTCTGCCACCCACCCATTAATCCCACCCGTCATATTGTAGGCTTCCCCGAAATCGAGCTCCGCCATGATATCCAAAGCGTTTCCGCTTCGACCTCCACTTCGGCAATAAATGAGATAGGTTTCGTTCTTATCTAGCTGGCTAAGCTCATCCTGAAAGGTTTCAGAGTAGTAATCTAAATTGATAGCATCTTCTATATGCTCCTCGGCGAACTCTTCTGGGGTTCGGACATCAATAATGATGAAGTCGGGGTTATCCTGGTTATCCTGTATTAGGGTAAACGCCTCCTGTGGGGTGATATCTTCAATTATCTGGGGTGGCGTTTCCTGAATGGTTGGTAATTCTTCTGCCACCCACCCATTAATCCCACCCGTCATATTGTAGGCTTCCCTGAAATCAAGCTCTGCCATGATATCTAAAGCATTTGCACTGCGAACTCCGCTTCGGCAATAAATGAGATAGGTCGTGTCCCTGTCTAGCGTATCAAGCTCATCCTGAAAGGTTTCAGAGTAGTAATCTAAATTGATAGCATCTTCTATATGCTCCTCGGCGAATTCTTCCGGGGTTCGGACATCAATAATGACCAAATCGGGGTTATCATGGTCATCCTGTATTAAGGCAAATGCCTCCTGTGGGGTAATATCTCCAATTATCTGGGGTGTTGGCTCCTGGGGTGGAGGCTCAGGTTCATTTATCGGTGGTGGTGTTTCCGGAGGTGGGGTTTCGATTTCTTTGCCAGCGCAACCACCGGCTAACACGGCTCCCATAACCAGTGATACCGAGAGCACCAGCATCATTAAGTTTTTTAGGCTCTTTTTTACCATAAGTTATCACCACCCCTTCTTTGGTGCATTGTTTTTCTATGGTCTTTCAACCGATTCAAGTCCCATTTTTGCCTTTGACGCTCAACCAGGTCCTGCAAGGTTGTGGACTCCAAAACCCCGTCTATTGCTTTTCTTACCTCATCCCAGATGTCGCGGGTGACACAAAGGTCGGAACGAGGATATGCGTCAGGATTATCGACGCATTTCACGGGAGCAATTGAGCCCTCAAGAAGTTGAATGACCTCACTGAGCTTAATCTGCTCAGGATGTTTTAGTAGTGAGACACCACCTTGAGGTCCACGGGTACTCCCTATTAGTCCTCCGGCGATAAGAGGGGCGATTAAATGCTCGAGGTATGGCAGTGGAATCTCCTGCCTTTGGGCGATGTCTTTTAATGGTACTAATCCCTCACCCCAGTGAAGGGCTAAGTCTAAAAGTGTTCTGGTTCCGTATCGTCCCTTGGTAGAAAGCTTCATTGAGTCCTTTGGTCTTTTTGGAATTGTTGATTAAATTGGTCAACTTAGGCTAAAGTATCACGAAACGGGAATATTGTCAATACTTCTATTTGGGTTACGATTTTTCGACCTTCTTATTGTAAATGATTAAGGGGTTACACTCTAGCAGGCTCTGTGCAATTTCTTTAAAAGCCTTCAAATTTTGGGTAAAAACATGCCGGTTCTAGCCTTATATTGTATGTATTCATCTCCGAATTTGTCGATTAGATACTTTTCTTCTTGTCTGGCAGCGAAGTAGAACATTAGCGACAGCAGAATTGCCGGGAGCAGCATCCACAGACTTCTAAAAGCAATTACTATACCAAAGTTGAATTGAATAGCACCGAGGTATGTTGGATGTCTTATTTTGGAGTAGAATCCTGTAGTTATTACTTTGCTAATCTGGGAAGGATGCTCATCGTGCTGCTTATGGGTTCTATGGGGGAGCTGGTCCAGTACTACCATAACTATGAGTGAGGCTATCCCTATTCCTATGCTGACCCAGAACGGTAGGGGAATCATGGGATATATTGGGATTTTAAATGGTAATTCAAACGGTAGCTTAGGCAGTGCCGGATTAGAGAACCACCAAAACACGCCTGAGATTGCCCAAACCCAAAATACTATACTTCCCATGCCTTGAGTTGGTATCCAAAAATACCTCTTCTTTTTTTGGTTCATGCTCATTTGCTTCCCCTTTTTTGTCGGATATCAGATAATTTAATAATTTCCCCCATTTTGTCAAGACTAAAGAATTAGTTATTAATTACCCCTACTTAACAGTCATCTATTCGTGATATACTGTGGGGTACAAAGGAGGTTAATTTGGAGGGCAAGGACTTGCTTTCGGTATCTGACCTCAGCAGTGAGGATATTAGCTCACTTATTTCAGATGCCGTGGATATGAAAGCCGGGGGCTGGGTGTCTTTACTTAGTGGCAAGACATTAGCCCTTATGTTTGAGAAGCCATCACTGCGGACTCGGGTTAGCTTTGAAGTAGCTATGCGCCAGCTAGGTGGGGAGGCCATTTATCTGTCTCCAGCTGAGGTTGGTCTGGGGGAACGCGAGTCAGTTTCAGATGTAGCCCGTGTGCTCAGTCGGTATGTAGATGCTATTGCTGCCCGCACCTTTTCTCACCAAACTCTGGAGGTTCTGGCTAGCTATTCGGCTGTGCCGGTGATAAATGCTTTGTCTGATTTGGAACACCCGTGCCAGGCTTTGGCTGACCTGTTTACTATTTATGAGAAGAAGGGGGAGCTAAATGGCTTGACCTTAGCCTTTATTGGTGATGGCAATAATGTAGCTCATAGTCTTCTGTTAGCGGCTTCGCTTACGGGGGTGAATTTCAGGATTGCTTCCCCGCCTGGCTATAGGGTTCAGGAGAGGATATTGCATCTGGCTCAGGGCTATGCTTTGGATAGTGGTGCTGAAATATTCGGCACCGAGGAGCCACGACTGGCAGTTAGCGGGGCTGACGTGGTTTATACTGATGTGTGGACGAGTATGGGGCAGGAGGCTGAGGCTGACCGGCGACGCCAGACGTTTGCCAGCTACCAGTTGAATAGTGAACTTCTGGCTTTAGCTAAGGAGGATGCCATATTGATGCACCCCTTGCCGGCACATCGGGGCGAGGAGGTGGCTGAGGGCATCTTAGACAGTCCACCGTCAGTAGTCTTTGACCAGGCTGAGAATAGGCTGCACCTTCAGAAAGCGCTGTTGGCCTGGATGCTGGGTGGCCTGGAGATACCGCTGGCTGGCTATCGATGATAAATTGATTATTATTTATCTACCTCACCCCCTTAATCCCCCTCTCCTTCAAAGGAGAGGGGGAGATAAAAAAGAGGGGCAAAGCCCCTCTTAGACACTTGGTTAGGGCGTCTCCTTCATAAGGAGCAGAAATGAATCTATGGACTGACGAGCGAAGGATACCTGACATGCTACTTCAGCTACTTAAGATTCCCGATATACCGGAAGACTTACGGAAGGAGTTGCTGCAGGCTTACAAAGAAGTTGACGAAGGTGGTGCTGTGGCTTATCCTACTAAGGCAAGGGTTGAATATTATCTATATCGTTACCAAGAGCACATATCAGAGCTTGTCAAGAAGTTAGGGAAGAACAGCGGTAGCACAGGGTTAAAAGGGGCTTAAGCCCCTTTAAGAAATTCTCCTCCCTCTCCCCTTATCAAGGGGAGAGGGATAAAGGGTGAGGGGTTGGCAGGTATGAGTAAACCGGTGGTGGCTATTGTTGGTCGACAGAATGTGGGTAAATCCACTCTGTTAAATCGGATGGTGGGTAAGCCAATAGCCATTGTCGAGGATTTGCCGGGGACAACCCGCGACCGGGTAATGGCTAATGTTTCGTGGCAAGGGACTGAGTTTGCGGTGGTTGATACCGGCGGTCTAGAACCGAAACCCGAGTCCACTGTTGGTCAGGGGGTTAAAGAGCAGGTAGAGGTGGCTATTGTTGAGGCTGATGTTATTATTTTTTTGGTGGACGTCAAGGACGGGGTAACCGCCTCTGACCTGGAGATAGCTGATATGCTTCGTCGGGTAAGCAAACCCCTAGTGCTAGTGGCTAATAAGGCGGATAATGAGAGGCTTGAGACCCAGGTGGCAGAATTTTATGAGTTGGGGCTAGGTGAGCCGTTGGCTATTAGTGCCTATCATAGCCGGGGGATGGCTGAACTGCTGGATAGAGTTATCCCGCTATTACCAGCGCCATCGGTGGTTGAGGCTGAGCCTGAGATTATAAAGGTGGCTATTGTTGGTCGACCTAATGTCGGTAAGTCAACGCTATTGAATGCCCTTTTGGGCGAAAAGCGAGCTATTGTTGATGATAGTCCAGGGACCACCCGCGACGCTATAGATACTTTGCTTGACTTTGAGGGGCAAAGTGTGTTACTTATTGATACCGCTGGTATCAGGCGGCGGGGACGGATAGGGGCGGGAGTGGGACGGTATAGTATAATCCGTGCCTTACGAGCTATTGACCGGGCTGATGTAACCTTACTGGTTCTTGATACCACTGAGTTGGTTACGGCTCAAGATATGCATATTGCTGGTTATATTCAGCAGGCAGCTAAAGGGATTGTGTTGGTAGTTAATAAGTGGGACCTGGCTGAGGTTAAGAGCACAACTGAATGTAGTCGATACATCAGGAGCCAGTTCAGGTTTATGTCTTATGCGCCGGTGCTGTATATTTCAGCTAAGTTGGGGCAGGGGGTAGACAAGGTTATGCCTGAGGTGTGTCAGGTATATCAGGAGAGGCTTAAGCGATTGCCTACCGCTACCGTCAATAGTGTGGTTCAGCAGGCAGTAGCTGCTCACAGCTTACCCCGGAGGGGTAGCCAGCAGCTAAAGATTCGATACGCAACTCAGGCTGAAGTAAACCCACCGACCTTTGTCCTTTTTGTTAATGATGCCAGGCTAATACATTTTTCCTATCAGCGCTACCTAGAGAATAAGCTACGCCAGTCATTTGGCTTCGCTGGCACACCAATCCGTTTTGTCTTTAAAACTAGGGGTGAGCAATGATAATCGTCAAGTTTATTGGGGCGGTGGTGATTGGTTACCTTTTGGGTTCTATCCCCTTTGGCGTAATAATAGGCAGGTGGAAGGGGATAGATGTCACCCAGTATGGTAGTGGCAAGATGGGGGCAACTAATGTGCTACGAACGGCTGGTGGCAAAGCGGCGGCTCTGGTCTTCATCCTGGACTTATTAAAGGGAGTGCTGGCGGTAGTATTTGCCGGGTTAATAATTGGTCGAGGCTATTTGGTGGTAGGTGGTCATGGTTGGGGAATGCTGATTGCCCAGGTTATGGCGGCTTTAGCCGCTATTGCGGGACATAACTGGTCAGTGTTTCTTAAGTTTAAGGGGGGGAGGGGTGTTGCTACCTTCTTTGGTGGGTTGGTGGCATTATGTCCGATAGCAGCAATATTGGGCGGCGAGGTTTTTATTATTGGCAGTGGCTTAACCAGGTTTGCCTCCTTAGCCTCTATTGCTGCGGCAGTAAGTACCTACGGTATATTAATCCCCCTGACTATTCTGGGCGGATTCCCCATTGAGTATCTGATTTATACCTTAATCGGCACGATAATAATTCTGGTGATGCATCGCGATAATATCAGGCGGTTAATGTCGGGCAGGGAGCGTAGGCTAGGCGATAAGGCAGAGGCAGGGGAAGCTAGAACGAAGAGCATGGGGTAAGATATGCCCAAGATTGCCATCATTGGTACCACTACTTGGGGGAAAACCCTGGGGGTGGTATTAGCTCATAAGGGACTGCAGGTCAGGCTATGGGCACGGACTGAACGAGAAGCCACCGAATTGAGAAAAGCCGGACCTAATTCAGCCCTGCTACCTGGTGTTACTTTTCCTCCTCAACTATCTATTACCAGCTTGTTAGGTGAAGCCTTAGCTGAGGTAAAGGCAGTAATTCTGGTGGTGCCATCCCAGACTCTGCGGCACAATATAAGACTGGTTCAAAGTTACCTCAATGGGTCAATGTTAGTAGTGAGCGCAGCTAAGGGTCTGGAGATAGGTAGCGGCAAGCGTATGTCACAGGTAATTGCTGAAGAGATAGACCCTCGTTTTTGGTCTAATATTTGCGTGCTTTCCGGGCCTAATCTTTCCCGGGAGATTATTCACGGTTTACCAGCGGCTACGGTGGTGGCGGCTGAGAATGAAGCTGTAGCCAGAGTAGCCCAGAAGTTATTAACCGCGCCTAACTTTTGTGTCTATACTAATACTGATGTCATCGGTGTCGAGCTAGGTGGGGCATTAAAAAATATCATTGCTCTGGGTGCGGGCATGGTTGATGGGCTGGGCTATGGCGATAATGCCAAGGCAGCCTTTATCACCCGCGGCCTGACTGAGATAGCGGCGCTGGGGGTTGCTCTCGGAGCCAATCCTCTCACCTTTGCCGGGTTAGCTGGAGTAGGTGATGTAATAGCTACCTGTGCCAGCCCGCTGAGCCGTAACCACTATGTCGGGGTCGAGTTAACCAAGGGGCGCTCGCTGCGGGAGATAACCGATTCAATGGCTAGCGTGGCTGAGGGGGTGAGCACTACTATTGCTGCCCGGAATCTGGCCCAGCAGCTCGGGCTGGGGATGCCGATTACGGAAAAGATTTATCAAGTGCTGTTTGAAGGAGCCGACCCTCGCCAGGCCATGGTCGTCCTGATGGAGGGTGAGGCTAAGCATGAATTAGCTGGTCAGAAGTGGGAGCTGTTTTCCTTTTTCAAGCACCGAGGGCATTCCTGAGTATGGTTATCAACTTTTAGCTGGGCCTAAGGTATCAGCCAACTCCTGGAATAGCTGGCGCTGTTTTTTGGTTAATGAGTCGGGAGTAACTACACGTAGTGCAACTAGCTGGTCACCGCGCCCTCTTCTATGGAGATGGGGGATGCCCTTATTTTTAAGCCGGAAGACCTTGCCCGTTTGGCTGCCGGCGGGGATTTTAAGCTTGGTTTTACCGTCAAGGGTGGGCACCTCAACCTCAGTACCGAGAGCAGCTTGAGCAAAGTTGATTGGCAACTCATAGATGATGTCATCGCCATCTCGTTGAAAAAACTCATGCTGTTTAATTGCCAGAGTAATGTACAGGTCACCCGAGGGGCCGCCTCTGGTTCCGGCTTGACCTTCACCCCTGAGTCGTATTTGAGAGTCCTCATCAACCCCGGCTGGGATTTTGACTAAGATGCTGCGCTGACGTTTCTCCTTGCCGGTGCCCCGACACTGGGGGCAGGGCTCAGTTATAATCCTGCCCTCGCCGTGGCACCGGGGGCAGGTAGTAATATTGGTGAAGCGACCAAAGATACTCTGCTGAACCTGACGCACCTGCCCGGTGCCATTGCAGCTAGGGCACCTGGCGGGTTGGCTACCTGGCTTGCAGCCAATGCCCTGGCATAGGGAGCAATTCTCGGTGCGTAGAATATTTATCTCCTTTTCGCAACCGAGGGCTGCCTCCTCAAAGGTAATAGTAGTATTATAGTGGAGGTCGGCACCGCGCCGTGGTGCTTGACGGGTAGCCGTAGTTACTCCGCCAAAGAAGGCGTCAAAGATATCGCCAAAACCGCTAAAGTCAAAGCCCTCAAATCCCCGCCCGAAAAGTCCTTCGGGACCACCGTGCCCAAAGCGGTCATAGGCAGCGCGCTTATCAGGGTCACAGAGCACTTCGTAAGCCTCATTTACCTCCTTGAATTTTTCCCCGGCAGTATCATCGTGGTTATGGTCGGGGTGATACTTAAAGGCTAGCTTACGGAAAGCCCTCTTTATTTCCTCATCGGTAGCATTTCTGGGGATACCGAGGACTTCATAATAATCTCGTTTTGTTGGCATATTTATATAAACCCTATCCCCTTCCCCTTATCAAGGGGAAGGGGAAATTGGTATGTAAGAGGGGCAAAGCCCCTCTAAAACTCCCTATATGTTACACCTCGCGGAACTCTCCCTCCACGGTGCCTTCTTCGACTCCCTCCTTGCCTGGGGGTGGCTCACCACCCGGCGGGGCCTCACCACCTGGGGGTGGCTGTTGCTGGTAGATGGCAGCGCCAACCTTCTGCATCGCTTCGTTTAATTCCTGCATTGCCTGACGGATGGCATTGATGTCCGTACCCTGTAGTGTTGAGCGTACCGCCTGGACTTTGCTTTCTACCTCTTGATTTAAGTCTGAGGGTATCTTCTCCTTGTGCTCCCGCAGCGTCTTTTCCGCGGTATAGGCCAGGGTATCAGCGGCGTTGCGGGTCTCTACCTCTTCACGGCGCTTGGCATCATCGGCAGCATGTGCCTCGGCTTCCCGTTGCATCCGCTCTACCTCTTCCTTAGACAGCCCGCTGGAGGCAGTGATGGTTATTTTCTGTTCCTTGCCGGTGCCTTTATCGTGGGCTTTAACGCTGATGATGCCATTGGCATCAATATCAAAACTGACCTCAATCTGGGGCACGCCCCGCGGCGCCGGCAGGATACCATCAAGCATAAACCTCCCCAGGGTTCTGTTGTCAGTCGCCATAGGTCTCTCCCCCTGGAGCACATGAATCTCAACACTGGGCTGATTATCAGCGGCAGTGCTGAAAATCTGGCTCTTAGCGGTCGGGATGGTGGTATTGCGGGGGATGAGAGGGGTGGCCACACCACCAAGGGTCTCGATGCCCAGAGTGAGGGGGGTAACATCAAGCAGGAGAACATCTTTAACCTCTCCTTTGAGCACCCCGGCTTGAATAGCCGCCCCGATAGCCACCACCTCGTCCGGGTTGACTCCCTTATTTGGTTCTTTACCGAAAAGTTGCTGTACCTTCTCTTGAACCAGTGGCATTCTGGTCTGCCCGCCGACCAGAACCACCTCGTCAATCTGGGCGGCGGTCTTTTCGGCATCAGCCAGTGCCTGGCGGCAGGGACCCAGACTCTTCTCTACCAGGTCCATTACCAGTTGCTCCAGTTTAGCCCGGGTAAGGGTGATACTAAGGTGCTTGGGACCGCTGGCATCAGCGGTGATAAAGGGAAGGTTTACCTCGGTCTGCTGGATGGTGGAAAGCTCACCCTTAGCCTTTTCAGCAGCCTCCTTCAGTCGCTGAAGAGCCATTCTATCCTGCCGCAGGTCTATTCCCTGGTCTTTCTTGAACTCATTGCATAGCCAGTCCATAATTCTCTGGTCAAAGTCATCGCCGCCAAGGTGGGTATCGCCATTGGTTGACTTAACCTGGAAGGTGCCTTCACCCAGCTCAAGGATAGATATATCAAAGGTGCCACCGCCGAGGTCGTAGACAGCGATAGTCTCCTCTACCTTCTTATCCAGTCCGTAAGCGAGGGAGGCAGCCGTAGGCTCGTTAATTATGCGCAGCACCTCAAGCCCGGCTATCTTGCCGGCGTCCTTGGTTGCCTGCCGCTGTGAATCGTTAAAGTAGGCAGGCACAGTGATTACGGCTTCAGTAACCTTCTGACCAAGGTAAGCCTCGGCATCCATTTTAAGTTTTTGTAGAATCATAGCTGAGATCTCGGGCGGGCTATACTCTTTATCACCCATCACTACCTTGGCATCACCGTTAGCTGCCTTAGTTATCTTAAAGGGTAGCAGCTTCCTGTCGTCTTCCACCGTTGGCTCGTTAAACTTACGCCCCATCAGGCGTTTGATGCTGAAAATTGTATTTTCCGAGTTGGTGATAGCCTGGCGTTTAGCCACCTGTCCGGTTAGACGTTCACCGTTCTTACTTATAGCTACTACCGAGGGGGTGATGCGACCACCCTCAGCATTGGGGATAATCACCGGTTCCCCGGCTTCCATCACCGCCACCGCCGAAAAAGTTGTGCCTAAATCAATACCTATAACCTTTGCCATAATTTATTCCTCCTTTTCCTCTTCTTCTTCGCCGTTACCGACTACTACCATAGTTGGGCGAATGACTCTATCGTGTAACATATATCCCTTTTGCAATTCCTCAATAACTATTCCGTCTTTACCTTTATCTTGTCTGACTGCTTCGTGGAAATTAGGGTCGAACGGTTTTCCCAGTGCCCTAATTTGAGATAGTCCTTGCGCCTCCAAGCTTGCCCGGAGCTTACGCTCAATGAGCCTGATGCCATCCACCCAATCAAGTTTAGCCATCTGGGGCGGAGTTGAGGTAAGGGCTCGTTCCAGGTCATCAAGAATGGGCAGGAGGGTAAGCATAAGCGTAGTATTGGCAAACTTGCCAACCTCCGCCATTTCCTGTTCACTGCGCCGTTTGTAGTTAATAAAGTCGGCCTGGGCTCTTTGCCAGTTAGCCAGATTTGCTTCCGCCCTTTTCTTTGCTTCAGCCAGGGCTTGCTTTAATGTATCTATATCCTCGACCTCAGCAACCTCTGGTTCTACTTCGTTGGTTGGCTCTTCTTGTCTCATTATTATCTACCTCACCCCCTTAGTCCCCCTCTCCTTCAAAGGAGAGGGGAATGGGTTATGTAAGAGAGGCGAAGCCCCTCTTTGACTCTCCTTATGGATTGACCTCAGGCTGGTTCTCTCCCATATAGCTCAGCTATCAGCTCGCTCAGCACCGAGGAAAGGTAACTTACGGTGGAGATGGCACGGGCATAGGGCATTCGGGTCGGCCCGATTACGCCTATAGTGCCCGCGGCTTCCTTAGCTAAACCATATTGGCTGATGACCACGCTGTAATCCTGGATAACCTCTGCCTTATTCTCCTTACCTATAACCACCTGCACCCCGTGGCTGATTAGTCCTGGGGGGGCAATAATCCTCAGCAGGTTGCGGTGGTCAACTAATTCCATTAAGGGTAGCATCCGCTGGTTATGAGCAAATTCGGGCTGGTTAAGCATAAAGTGCAGACCGTCGAGGTAAGGCTCCTCATGCTCCTGTTCATCTTCAGCCTGCATCATCTTTAACAGGCAGTCGGTTAGCTGTTGTTCAATGGGGGAGAGCTTTATGCCTTTAGCTAAAATCTGCGAGCTGGTCAAGCCGGAATAAGCAACATTTAGTTTATTGGCGATAGCCGTTAGCCCTAGTTGGGGCATAACCTGGTCAAAGGTTATTAACTGTTGTTTCACCTTGGCTCCGTGAAGGATGAGGACAATCAATGTCAATGAATCTTGTAGGGCAATCAACTCCAGGTGTTTGAATTGGCATTTGGCTGGCTTAGGCGTAGTAACAATAGCCATATTTTGAACCAACTGAGCTAAAAGTTTGGCCGTTAGCCTTAGCCACTCCTCCAGTTCCTTTTCTACCTGGTGAAAGAGATGGCGTATCAAGCGCTGCTCGGCTGAGGGGAGCTCGATATCACTCAGAGACTCCACATAGTAGCGGTAGCCTTTGTCTGAGGGTATGCTCCCGGCTGAAGGGTGGCCGCGGGTAATATAGCCTTCTTGCTCAAGGTATGCCATCTCATTACGGATAGTAGCTGGACTTACCTTCAGCTCGTAGTCACTGATAATACTCTGTGACGGTACCGGTGTTGCCCTAACGATATATTGGCCGACTATAGATTTAAGTACTTTCTCCGTTCTAGGCGGTAACATCTTTACCTCAATTAGCAGTCTAAGGCTTAGACTGCTAATTTAATCTATCACCTCCAGCCTTTATTTGTCAAGAGTGTGTCATTATAAAATATTATTGACCCAATTTAGAATTTACTTGACAAATTAGTAAATTAGTATTATACTCTTAACAGCGATGATGAAGTTAGATACATAAAGCAGGAACCGGTGATTGATAACCAGGCAGACGGCTTGGTGAATTTCACCAAGCCGCTTTTGTATATATAGCACATTAACAATTGAATATGAGGACTAATGTCAAGTCTGAAGCAGGTCAAGCGGTGAAGGCATGCGGTGGATGCCTTGGCATCAAGGGCCGAAGAAGGGCGTAGCAAGGCTGCGAAAAGCCTCGGTGAGCTGTCTAGCAAGCTTAGCCGGGGATTCCCGAATGGGGCAACCCGCTCAGGTAAAACCTGAGCACCCCCAGCTGAACACATAGGCTGGGAGGAGGTAAGCAGGGGAAGTGAAACATCTCAGTACCCTGAGGAAAGGAAATTATTCCCTGAGTAGTGGCGAACGAAAGGGGAAAAGCCTAAACCCTATAAGCTAAGTGGTTCTGAGGCCTAAGTTTATAGGGGGTTGTAAGCCAGGTAGGACCCAGCTCAGGATGGGTCAAGGAGTTACAAACCGAACCCTAGTTGAAGGATTCTGGAGAGGGCAACCATAGAGGGTGACAGTCCCGTAGACGAAAGGGAGAGGCTCCTTACCTGTGCTTAAGTACCACGGGACACGAGGAATCTTGTGGGAATCTACCCTGACCACAGGGTAAGGCTAAATACCCTTGATGACCGATAGTGAACAAGTACCGTGAGGGAAAGGTGAAAAGCACCCCGGGAGGGGAGTGAAATAGACCTGAAACCGTGTGCTGACAAGCAGTCAGAGCCCGCTATAGGCGGGTGATGGCGTGCCTATTGAAGAATGAGCCGGCGAGTTAATCTGTGTAGCTGGTTAAGCAACTTTCGTTGCGGAGCCGAAGCGAAAGCGAGTCTTAATAAGGCGATTAGGGAGCTCCCCAAAAATCTTAGATTTTTGGGGTCCCGAGTTGCATGGATTAGACCCGAAGCCGGGTGAGCTATCCATGGCCAGGGTGAAGCTCTGATAAACTCGGAGTGGAGGCCCGAACCGGTCAGTGATGCAAAACTGTCGGATGAGCTGTGGATAGAGGTGAAATGCCAATCGAACCCGGAGATAGCTGGTTCTCCCCGAAATGCATTTAGGTGCAGCCTCAGATGTTAGCTAATGGAGGTAGGGCTCTGGATGGACTAGGGGGAGAGTATCTTACCAACTCCAACCAAACCACGAATGCCATTAGCCAGAATCTGGGAGTGAGACTGCGGGGGATAAGCTCCGTAGTCGAGAGGGAAACAGCCCAGACCATCAGCTAAGGTCCCTAAGCACGGACTAAGTGGGCAAGGAAGTAGGATTGCACAGACAGCCAGGAGGTTGGCTTAGAAGCAGCCATCCTTTAAAGAAAGCGTAATAGCTCACTGGTTGAGTGGTGTTGCGCCGACAATTTACCGGGGCTAAAGTCCGTCACCGAAGCTATGGCTTCCTGATTTTATCAGGGAGGGTAGGGGAGCGTTCCTTTAGCCATAAAGCTACTACGTGAGTAGTGGTGGAGTTAAGGGAAGTGAGAATGCCGGCATGAGTAGCGTAAGGTGTGTGAGAAACACACCCACCGAAAACCTAAGGTTTCCTACGGAAGGTTAATCCGCGTAGGGTTAGTCGGGCCTAAGCCGAGGCCGAAAGGCGTAGGCGATGGACAACGGGTTATTATTCCCGTACCGCTTCTATGGAGACAAAGGGGGGACACGGAAGGGTAGGTTAAGCGTACCTAATGGACATGGTGCGTCATCCACTATAGGTGATGCTGGGGCAGGTAAATCCACCCCGGATATTGTAGCTGAAGGTGGGGGGAAGTTGAGGGGAGACCCAAGACGATTTAGCTAAACCCATACCGTCAAGAAAAGCCTCGTTGTTGGTGAAGTAGGAGCGCCCGTACCGCAAACCGACTCTGGTAGGTAGGGATGAGAGTCCCGAGGTGATCGAGACAACCCTCGTTAAGGAACTCGGCAATCTAACCCCGTAACTTAGGGAGAAGGGGTGCCCGTCTAAGGCGGGTGACATTAAATTGGTCCAAGCGACTGTTTAACAAAAACACAGGTCTCTGCTAAAGCGTAAGCTGAAGTATAGGGGCTGATACCTGCCCGGTGCTGGAAGGTTAAGGGGAGGTGTGAGAGCACTGAACCGAAGCCCCAGTGAACGGCGGCCGTAACTATAACGGTCCTAAGGTAGCGAAATCCCTTGTCAGGTAAGTTCTGACCCGCACGAATGGTGTAACGACTTGGACGCTGTCTCAACGAGGGGCTCGGCGAAATTGAAGTACCCGTGCAGATGCGGGTTACCCGCGACAGGACAAAAAGACCCCGTGGAGCTTTACTACAGCTTGGCACTGAGTCTGGGCTTATCATGTGTAGCATAGGTGGGAGGCTGAGAAGCCGGGGCGCTAGCCTCGGTGGAGCCATCATTGAAATACCACTCTTGGTAAGTTTAGCCTCTAACCCTAGAGCAAGCTAGGGGACAGTGTCTGGTGGGTAGTTTGACTGGGGCGGTCGCCTCCTAAAAGGTAACGGAGGCGCCCAAAGGTCCCCTCAGGGTGGATGGAAATCACCCATAGAGTGCATTGGCATAAGGGGGCTTGACTGTGAGACCTACAAGTCGAGCAGGGACGAAAGTCGGGCAAAGTGATCCCACGGTACCGTGTGGAAGGGCCGTGGCTTAACGGATAAAAGCTACCCCGGGGATAACAGGCTTATCTTCCCCAAGAGTTCACATCGACGGGAAGGTTTGGCACCTCGATGTCGGCTCGTCGCATCCTGGGGCTGAAACAGGTCCCAAGGGTTGGGCTGTTCGCCCATTAAAGCGGCACGCGAGCTGGGTTCAGACCGTCGTGAGACAGGTCGGTCTCTATCCGTCGTGGGCGTCCGGAGATTTGAGGGAAGCTCTCTCTAGTACGAGAGGATCGAGAGGGACAGACCTATGGTGTGCCAGTTGTTCCGCCAGGGGCATTGCTGGGTAGCTAAGTCTGGTCGGGATAAGCGCTGAAAGCATCTAAGTGCGAAGCCCATCCCAAGATTATATCTCCCATCCCGGTGATTTATCACCGGGGGTAAGACCGCAAGTAGACTACTTGTTTGATAGGCGGTGGGTGTAAGGGCAGTAATGTCTTTAGCTTAACCGTACTAATGGTCGAGGGCTTGGCCTGCTTCAGACTTGATATTAGTCAGAAAGAAGAATCTATGGTGGTTTTATATTGCCATAGATTCTTTGTTTTATGGGCTTTTCTGCCGGTGTCTTTGCGAGCCCTTCGGTAGAAGGGCGAAGCAATCTAATATAAATAAGTCTATCTCTTGAGATTGCTTCGTCGCTAACGCTCCTCGCAATGACAGTTGAAGGTGGTAACCTATCCCCCTGACCCCCTTCCCTTGGGGATTAAGGGAAGGGGGTAAAAATAAGAGAGGGGCTAGCGCCCCTCTCAAGCAAGCTCACCCCATAAGCAGTTGTTTACAATCCATGGTAGTGCTATAGTAGTAATTGCCTTACAAAAACCACTGTGTTGAGGGGGAGGTTATGAAGTGTCCTCATTGCCTTCAAAATTTCCACTATACCCATAGCTACAGAAAACTTCGGGATGACAAAGAGGGTTCTTGGTTCGCCGTATATACTTTATGCCCTGACTGTCAAAAACTAATAATAAATCTAATGCAGGGTAGCGAAGGGGATTATGACCCTGTGATAAATCCCAATTTAGTTAGTAGGAATATTATGGTATGGCCAAAGGGTAGCTCACGTCCTCCGTGCCCTCTAGGAGTCCCTCCAGAGTTTGCCGAGGATTACACTGAAGCATGCCTAGTATTGCCTGATAGCCCAAAAGCCTCCGCTGCGTTAAGTAGAAGATGCCTCCAACACATCCTCAGAGAAAAGGCTGGAGTTAAGCCGTCCAATCTTGCTGATGAGATTCAGGAGGCCTTAGATAGAAACTTGTTTCCATCTTATATAGCTGAAATAGTTGATGCGGTTCGTAATGTTGGTAACTTTGCAGCACACCCAACTAAGAGCAAACAGACTGGTGAGATAATAGATGTTGAACCAGGAGAGGCAGAGCTGAATTTAGATGTAATAGAAGCATTGTTTGATTTCTATTTCGTCAATCCTGCCATGATTGCCAAGAAGAAGGCTGCTATTAACCAGAAGCTGCAAGATGCAGGGAAGCCTCCTATGAAGTAGTAATTATTAGGTGTTTGAGAAGGGGCAAGCCCCTCTCAAACTCCCCGCTTATTGCTCTACCTAAAAATCAAGTAACCATTGTGATATAATAGAGACGAAATAACTCGAAGGGGGTAATAAAATGGCTCCAAAATTGTCACCTTTAGGGGAAGAGGGTAGAAAAGACTTGAAGAAGATGGGAATAAAGACGGACGACCGTACGACAGGCTACAAGTTCATCAGAAGGGTGGGCGTGGGCGCACCGAAAAAGAAATAGTTGACTCTAATGGTGGCTAACTCAGAGCTTGAGCGGACGCTTGCAAGATATAACGGGCGTCCAAGAGGGGCGGAAGCCCCTCTTTCTTTTTCTTCCCCCTCTCCTTTGAAGGAGAGGGG
>Ga0315533_1001089_pt1 | contig 21497 bp, 10 predicted proteins | sample SalMarSW160130MG_FD_203081 | JGI IMG/M metagenome (GOLD analysis project Ga0315533, IMG submission 203081) | Salt marsh sediment microbial communities from the Plum Island Ecosystem LTER, Massachusetts, United States - Salt Marsh Sediment SW1601-30 ... | reverse complement strand
TCGGAGAACGTCAAAATATAAATAGCTCTTAACAAAAAGAAAGGAAGTGGATGATGAGAAAACTTTCAATCACAATCATTAAGTTCGCAGCCTTCTGCTTGTTTGTAGCTTCTCTTTGCTCGGCCCAGGCCGCAAAGATACGGGAAGGGCACGTCATCCCCACGGACAAAAAGCTCTCCAAAGACACAGTAAAGCGTTTTTATGAACGTGGACAGCAGCAGACGTATCAAGGCAAGGACCTCGACACAATCGGCATGCCCATTGGCGGCATCACGACCGGACAATTATATCTCCGCGGCGACGGAACGCTGGGCCTCTGGCAAATCTTCAATCGCCACGTCTTCAGCGGTTATGGAAGTGACAATTACCGCACCTACAGACCCGATTCCCCCGTGGACTCGGGCTTTGCTGTGGTTGTCGAAAGCAATGGCAGAACCATCGCAAAACCATTAAACCAGGATTTCGGTACCGTAGAATTCACCGGCGAATATCCTATTGGTATCGTTCGTTATAAGGATAACAATTTTCCCGTAAAAGTAGAGATGGAGGCTTTCTCGCCATTCATTCCGCTCAACGCAAAGGACTCGGCCCTTCCTGCAACCCTGTTCCACATTACCGTGGAGAACACATCCAATAGGGCGGTGGAAGCCGCCATTTTAGGATGGCTCGAAAACGCCGTCCTGTCTGATTCGGCAAAGGCCGTCCTGGCCCAACGCCGTACCCGAATCCTCGAAGATAGAAACCGAACGTTGATTGTCCACACGGCTGAAGAGACGCCGCCGCCGGAAGATGCTCCGTCACCAAGGTCCAAAATAATACTGGCTGATTTTGAGGGAACTGATTACGGCGACTGGAAATCCACTGGCCAAGCCTTCGGTGCAAAGCCTGCCCTCGGCACACTGCCGGAACAGAATCCCGTCAGCGGCTTCCTCGGAAAGGGACTGGTGAACACGTATCTCGGCGGTGACGGCCCTCACGGCACATTGACATCACCACCATTTAAAATTAACAGAAAGTTCATCAAATTCCTCATCGGAGGCGGTAATCTTATCGAGCAGACCTGCATCAATCTTATAATCAATGACAAAGTCGTGCGAACCGCGGTCGGCAAAAGCAATGAAAAGCTCGAATGGTATTTCTGGGATGTGGAGGAATTCCAGGGAAGCCAGGCACAGATTCAGATTGTCGACAAAGCTTCCGGCGGATGGGGACACATCAACATCGACCAGATTGAGCTTTCCGACGAACCGCAAAAAGTCCCGGCAGGCCCCGTGGACAAGCTGCCCGATTACGGTTCGCTGGCACTGGCCTATGACGGCAAAGTCTGCTCGTCTTCCGAGGCATCCAACATTCTCGCATCTGCGAGCGATACCTTGAAAAAGAAACTGTCCGTGCAGAACAATATTATTTTCCCCGTGACACAGAGAAGAAGTACCACCTTGGCCACTAACATGGTGAAGCTGGCCCCGGGTGCCAGGCAGACATTCAAATTCGTCCTTTCCTGGTTCTTCCCGAACCACGAGCACGGTCACGAGTACGCCAACCGCTTCAAAAACGCTTCCGAAGTCGCACGCTACGTCCTCGACAACCACGAACGCCTCGCCGGCGATACCCGCAACTGGCACAAAACTTTTTACGAGGACAGCACACTGCCTCGCTGGCTGCTCTTCCGACTTCATTCAACTGTCTGTAACCTGGCAACAGGGACATGCCAATGGTGGCAGAACGGTCGTTTCTGGGCATGGGAGGGCGTCGGCTCTTGCGCAGGCACCTGTACCCATGTATGGAACTACGCCCACGCCGTCGCTCGTCTCTTTCCTGAGCTGGAACGCAGCGCAAGAGAAATGCAGGACTTTGGCGAGGGCTTTGACAGCCAGAGCGGTCTGGTCGGCTTCCGGAGCAACCGCGCCTACGCCGCCGATGGGCAGTGCGGCACCATACTCAAAGCCTACCGCGAATACCTGATGTCTGCTGATAATACCTTCCTGAAGCGCAACTGGCCCAGCATCAAAAAGGCGCTGGAGTTCTCAATCATTCGCGACGGCAATGGTGACGGCCTTATCGAGATTAGTCAGCACAACACGTACGACATCAATTTTGAAGGCGCCAACACCTTTGTCGGCTCACTCTACCTCGCGGCCCTCCGAGCCGGAGAAGAAATGGCAAAAGATATGGGCGACGAGGAATTCGCAAAACGCTGTCGAAAAATCTTTGAAAGCGGCAAACGCCTTACCATCGAGCGACTCTGGGACGGCGAATACTTTATACAGGAAGTCGATTTGAAAAAGTACCCGAAGGACCAATACGAGAAAGGCTGCCTTTCAGACCAGCTCTTTGGCCAGGGCTGGGCACACCACGTCGGGCTTGGCTACATCTATCCGCCCGAAAACGTCAACAAGGCGCTTCAGTCCGTCTGGAAATACAACTGGGCGCCCGACATTGGGCCGTACAACATCAACCACAAACCCGAACGCTGGTTTGCAAGCCCCGGCGAGCCGGGCCTGTTCACCTGCACCTGGCCCAAGACCCCATATATCGCAGAAGGGGTTCGCTACAAAAACGAAATCTGGACGGGCATTGAGTACCAGGTCGCCGGCCACATGGTCTGGGAAGATATGCTCGATGAGGCCCTTGCCATCTGTTACGGCATCGAGCAGCGCTACCACCCGGCTAAGCACAATCCATACAACGAAGTGGAGTGCGGCGACCACTATGCGCGAGCGCTCGCCAGTTGGGGCGTCTATACGGCTCTCGCAGGATACGAATACAACGGCCCCAAGGGACATCTTGGCTTCGCACCAAGAATAAGCCCCGAAGATTTCCGCGCCGCCTTTACAGGTGCGGAAGGGTGGGGTACATTCTCCCAGAAGCGAAACGGCAAAACACAAATCGAACAAATCGAAATACGCTGGGGCCGGCTACGACTAAAATCCCTTGCCTTTACCGTTCCTGACAATCTCCGAAGGGTAAAAGTGAACATAACGGCAGCAGGCAAACCCGTCGAAGTTGATTACGCCCTCAACGATGGACGCCTGGATATCATACTCAAGAAAGAGCTGGTCCTGTCCGAAGGCCAGATGCTGCAAGTCAGCATTAGCCGGTAGGGCAGTCAAGGCGTCTGCTTCTCAAGAGTCTTATTTGCCTTGAGTATATCACGCAGAGATGTTCGGGCTGTGTGTTTCTTCGTCAAGTTCTACTTTCGTTTTCTTCCAAAAATGGTATAAAAGATGCCTCGGAGAAATAGGAACAAGACGTTAAAGCCGCTCCGGGACGCTGTCAAATTATCGGGTTGTAATAAGCTGGAGGTAAATTATGAAAGACAAAACTAAAATCGCCACGGTCCTGATTGTGTTTGCTCTGACCTCATCCCTGTATTCTGCAGAAGAGTTAAGATTGACCGCACTAAACAGTATGGAGCGGATAGGCCAGGACCAGCAACCATACGGAGCGGCTAATGCAGAGATTAAATCCGCAAAAAACGAAGTGGAGTCCTTCCAGGTAGTCGTTACTGCTCTAAAAGAAAACATTAAAGTAGTGAATGTGGAGATTTCCAACCTCATCGGGGAAAATGGGGCAAAAATCAGCAAGGACAATATTAAACTCTTCAGGGCCGAATATGTTCGCGTAAGAAAGTCTACTCGAAGAGCCCAGCTTCCTCCGGGTTTATATCCTGACCCTCTTGTCCCCTTCATAAATCCTCTGACCGGAAAACCGATAGAGCCGCGCCGTCAGTTCAGAGAAAGGTGGGGCGAACCTGTCACTACAGTAGGATATGAAATGTATGCCGTCCCCTTCGAGCTCTTCAAGGGACAGAACCAGCCTGTATGGGTGGACGTCTACGTTCCTAAAGATGTTCCAGTCGGCCTTTATGAAGGGAAACTTACCGTCACCGCAGCGGGCAATATCTCAGCCCAAATCCCTGTGGCCCTCACCGTATGGGATTTCACTCTCCCGGATGGCCCTACCCATAAAAACCACTTCGGCGGTTTCTACAACATCACCCGATACTTCAATGTAAAGCGTAACTCAGAAGAATTTGAGCAAATCGAAACACGCTACTGCCGGGCAATGGCTGAGAATCGCATCAATCCTCCAATCCCGCGCCGTTTCCTACCCGAAGTCAAAAGTGACGGTTCTTTAAATATCACTCCAGAGAGACATAAGGCACTGAAAGACTTTATGAATAAGCTCCACGTGACCGACTTCGAGATTCCGAGAGCGCCGTTCTTTTCACTGCCCGGTTCAACGCTAAACGACGATTACAAAAGGATTCCGCCGGCCGCCCGGGAAAAAGCCATCCGGTACTACCGTCAGTTTTACGACTACCTGAAGAAAAACGGCTGGGAGAAACGCGCATACATATATATGTTGGATGAGCCGAACCTTCGGGAAAACTACGAACAGATCCTCGTCCTGGGCCGGCTCGTCCACGAAGCGGTCCCCGAATTGAAATGTCTCGTCGTCGAGCAGACCTACACTCAGGACCCTTGCTGGCCCGATATCGATCCCGCCGTGGATATATGGTGTCCCCTCTGGAGCTTTATTGATGAAAAAACAATTAACGAAAAAATTGCACACGACGACGAGGTCTGGTCTTATACCGCTCTGGTTCAAAGGGCACCTCGATACCATCCCGAATACGACAAAGTCAAAGGACTTGACCCGCCATACTGGCACATTGACCGCCCGTTAACCGTTTACCGCGTTCCAACATGGATTAACCGGCGATATAATATTACAGGCCTGTTATACTGGACGACAATTACAACAGTCATAGAGCCATGGTTGAACCCGGCGTTCTCACATTACGGTATACATTTCAACGGAGGCGGTTTCTTATTTTATCCGGGAACACCTTGCGGCATCGATGGCCCTGTCGCCAGTATGCGCTTAAAGAACCTCCGGGACGGCATGGAAGACTATGAATATTTCGCCATCCTCGAAAAGCTCGAAGGTAAAGACTCCGTGGAGAAAATTGTCAATACCGTTGCACCTAACTGGTGGGACTTTTCAAAAGAACCAAGCAAATTTCTCGCCGCCCGTGAAAAGCTGGCTGAGGAAATCGTGAAGCAAAAAAAGGAAGGCAAAAAATAACATACACAGATTTCCTGGATATATTTAGTAAGAAGGATTACTATGTATCAAAGCACACTTTACAGAAAAACACTGATGCTAAGTTGTATATTGTTCTTATATGTACTCGGCAACATTTGTTCAAATGTCCGTGGAAACTTTCAAGGCCCTCTCCGCGTCCACCCCGACAATCCACGTTACTTTACAGATGGAAGCGGCCAGGTTATCTATTTGACCGGCTCACACACCTGGTCAAACCTCGTCGACATCGGCCCGACAGACCCGCCGCCGCAATTCGACTTTACCGCCTGCCTGAATTGGATGCAGAAATCAAACCATAACTTCATACGTATGTGGACCTGGGAGCCGGTCACATGGAACACCAAGGCAAACAGGGAAAACAAGCTCCACACAGCCGCCCCCCAGCCCTGGGCCCGCACCGGTCCCGACAGGGCCTCGGACGGCAAACCAAAATTCGACCTCAATAAGTACAATGCAGCCTATTTCGACCGACTGCGCCAACGGGTATCAGAAGCCGGCGACCGCGGGATTTATGTCTCCGTAATGCTCTTTGAAGGATGGGCCATGCAGTTCTCAATCGGAGCTTGGGAGGGACATCCCTTCAACCCGAAGAATAACATCAACGGTATTGACGGAGACCAGAACAAAGACGGCAGGGGGCTCGAAATCCACACCTTGACTAACCCGGCTGTCACCACTCTACAGGAAGCATACGTCAGAAAAGCAATCGACACGGTCAACAGCTTCGACAACGTTCTATACGAAATATCGAACGAGAACCACCCGCCGTCGACCGAATGGCAATATCATATAATCCGCTACATAAAAAGATACGAGAAAAATAAACCAAAACAGCATCCGGTCGGAATGACCTTCCAGTATCGCGCTGGTAAGAATGAGACATTGTTCAAAAGCCCCGCCGATTGGATTTCACCAAATCCCGAGGGCGGCTACCGCGACAACCCACCAGCCGCTGATGGTCTAAAAGTCATTCTAAACGACACCGACCACCTCTGGGGAATAGGCGGAAACCAGGCATGGGTATGGAAGAGCTTTCTACGTGGCTACAATCCAATCTTCATGGACCCTTACGATGGAATAGTCCTCGGAAATCGTTTTGACTCCAAGTGGGACCCTATCCGCCGCAGCTTAGGCTACACACGCCGCTACGCCGAAAAAATGAATCTGACTGCAATGAAGCCACACAATAATCTTGCCTCGACGAAATACTGCCTCGCAAATCCTGGGGCCGAATATCTGGTCTATAATCCTGCCGAGGATAATCCTTCCGTCACGGTAAACCTCAAGGCCGGCACATACAAATATGAATGGTTCAATCCTGATAACGGCAAGATCGCGTTCACAGGGTCAATAAAGGCAGCCGGTGGAGACAATAAATTCGAAGCTCCTTTCAAGGGTGATGCCGTTCTCTACCTTAAAGCCAAATAAAATCTCAGGCACAGTAGAAAGCAAACCGGCACCAATAAAATTAGTGCAGAGAAAAAGAGTATAACTATGAAACGAATTAAAGTTCTTGTTGCGGCCTTATGTACTCTCCTCGTTTTCTCCGCCAACATAGCTACCGCAGGCGAATTCTACAGAGAATACTGGGCCCAATGGGATGAAAATATTACAAATTGCCGAGGTCGCCTCCGCGTAAACGATACGGAGCTAAGCCTGCACAAAACCTTCGGAAAAAGAAGCGAGGCAAAAGCCAACGGTCTAATGCTCGTCTCAATCAACGAAGACCTTTTCAACCTAAAGGCGGCCCAACTGTACCTCGAAATGTGGGGCGGCCATCCCGGAACCTCCAACAAGCGATTCCTGCCCAACGGGAAGCAAGTTTACAATGTCCCCGAAGTCGGCGCAGCAGCAGGGCACTGCACCTACAGTTATCCTGTTATTCCCGTGAAAGTCCATCATCTGGTAACAGGTACTAATGCCTTTCAGTTTGCCTGCGATAGAGGCGCTTCCTTCTGGGGACACTTCATCATAGACAACGCCGCCGTTCGCTGCTTCCTAAATCCCGACCACCTCGACTTGGCCCAGGCCGGCCTGAAAGAATTCTCGGCAAATCCAAAACTGTCCAATCCAGGCGGTGTTCTTCAGGATACTACCGAAGTCTCGATTTACTACCCTAAAAAATTCGAACAATCAATCGTTTCCGTTGACTATTTCGGACGATACCTCGGCTTTGACGACAATGGCGATGGACGTGAAAACGACTGGCACGGATTCACCCAAAAAAAACAATACCAAAACCATATCGGCGCAGCCTCGAAGCCGCCTTTTGTCCTCAAATGGGACACATCCATGACCCCTTCACAACCCGCACCTATGGCGATTTGCGCGGTCGTACATCTAAAAGGGGGATTCCATTATGTTACTGACACACTTGACGACCTTACTTTTCCCGCAAAACGAAACCGCGTCGTAATGTATAAATGCTCTTCAATGCCCACCTCGTTCTGGTCGCGTGACTCAAAGGGAAATAAGGCCGTTATTGAGCTGCCCAAAGACATCTCTTCGCTCCAGTGTGTCCGGCTTATGATAAAAATCTGGGATGGCGGTGAAGGCAGCGTCAAGGAACCCTTCAAGATTAATGGCCACCCATATTCAATTACTTCCCGCAGGGCTGTACACGATGTGGTCTTTACAGTAACCGATATCGATCCCAAACATCTTAAGCCGGGTAAAAACCAGATTACCCTGTTATCAGAAACCGAGCACCATGGCATCGAAGTATTACTACCCGGCCCGGTGCTCATCGCTCGCTATAATGAAGAATGAAAAGTACATCCGACAGACTTTTAAGGTCTTGACCTTCCACGAATAGGGCGGTATATTAAAGTCGGACATAACAGGTAAGGAGGTCATAAAATGTCCGCACAAAAAACAATGAACCGATGCGGCTTCCTGAAAGTAACAGTCCTGGCCACGCTTAGGAGTTAATGCAATATATAAATCCTGCAAAACGTCTTATAATGGAGTAAACTATGTTAAGTTCGTTCGTCCTGACGCATATTCGGAGCTGCGAAAAATAATGAAGAAATCACTGATTTCGGCGGTCGTTTTGATGGGCATTCTTGCCGGAGCTGCGGTGCCGAGCCCTTTTGAAAGCAGTACCGTCCCGACGCCGCAGAGCAAAATCGACAAACTGGTCTTCGCCAGGTTGGAGCAGTTAGGCATTAAATCCGCAAATAACTGCTCAGATGCCGTCTTTGTCCGCCGGGTCTATCTCGACGTGATTGGCACGCTGCCAACTGCGCAGGAAGCGAGAACGTTCATTTTAGACAATGACCCGAACAAACGAAGCACCCTCATTGACCATCTGCTTCAACGCGATGAGTTTGCGGACTACTGGGCGATGAAGTGGGGCGACCTGCTTCGGGTCAAGGCAGAGTTCCCCATCAATTTATGGCCCAATGCGGTGCAGGCTTATCACCGCTGGATACGGACCAGCATTAAGAAGAATGTGCCTTATGACCGTTTTGTGCGGGAGCTGCTTGTCTCGAGCGGCAGTAATTTTCGTGTGCCGCCGGTCAACTTCTACCGCGCGATGCAAAGCAAGGAGCCGGAGGCCATCGCGCAGGTCGTGGCGCTGACGTTCATGGGTGTACGGGCGGAGAACTGGAAGAAAGAACGTTTGTCGGGTATGGCGGGCTTCTTCTCGCAGGTCGGCTTCAAGACCACAGCGGAATGGAAGGAGGAAATCGTTTACTTCGACCCGAACGAAGCAAGCGCGGCCCTGAGGGCGGTCTTTCCGGACAGCAAGGCGGCAAAATTGTCACCCGACAAAGACCCGCGAGAAGTCTTTGCCGACTGGCTGATAACTCCGAAGAATCCCTGGTTTACGCGAAACATCGTGAACCGCGTCTGGTCGTGGCTGCTGGGTCGGGGTATTATTCATGAGCCGGACGACATTCGGCCCGACAATCCACCGAGCAATCCCGAACTGCTGGCCTTGCTGGAGAAAGAGTTGATCTCCGCTAACTACGACCTGAAGCACATCTACCGGTTGATACTGAATTCGAGTACGTACCAGCGTTCGTGTATTCCCAGGACCGACAAGGCCGAGGGCACGGCCAACTTTTCGCACTATCCATTGCGGCGGCTGGAAGCGGAGGTATTGATTGACGCTTTGAACCAGATTACCGGGACGACGGAGAAATATTCCAGCGCGATTCCTGAGCCGTTTACGTTTATTCCCGCGGAGCAGCGCTCCATTGCGCTGGCGGACGGCAGCATTACGAGTTCGTTTTTGGAAATGTTCGGTCGTTCACCTCGTGACACGGGTCTGGAATCGGAGCGCAACAACGGCCCTACAACTGCGCAGCGGCTGCACATGTTGAACTCGAGTCATATCCAGAGCAAGATTGAAAAGGGCCGCAAACTTCGAAACCTGATACAGGGCAAGGGGAATGTGCGACAGATCGCAACGAGGTTCTACCTGACGATTCTTTCGCGTTTCCCAACGAATGAAGAGGTGAAGGTCGTGGAGGCATACTTTAAGTCCAACAGCGGTAACAGGCGTGTTGTTGCGGTTGACCTGGCGTGGGCATTAATCAATAGTACGGAGTTTCTTTACCGGCATTGACAGACGGATTGAATAAACATAAAAGATAAGGTGACAATATGAGTATGGAAAACAATTCAGATGTCAGATTGCCGGGGGCGAATAAGGTTGATAAAGTTCTGCGGATTGGTGGAAGGCAAATCTCCAGACGTGAGATGTTGCGGCGTGGCCTGTTCGGTGCAGCCGGTCTGCTGCTGGCAGACCGCCTGGGCTCCCGTGCGCGAGCGGCGGCGCCAGAAGCCAAAGCCAAGTCGGTCATCCAAATCTGGATGTGGGGCGGTCCGGCACACCTCGATACTTTCGATCCGAAGCCTGATGCGGGTAATGCCTATTGCGGTCAGCTTAACAAGCCAATCCAGACTAATGTGGACGGGATTATAATTGGCGAACTGCTACCCATGCTGGCGAAGCAGGCGGACAAGTATTCCATCATTCGCAGTATGACGCACGGGGTGAATTCCCACGAAACAGCATCTTACATAGTGCAGACCGGCAGGAAGCCCGGCGATGGGCAGGTCTATCCAAGCGTCGGGGCCGTGGTTTCGTTGTTCAAGGGCTACGACGCCGGATACAAAGGATTGATACCGCCTTATATTGTGCTGACCACTCCGCAGGGCCGGTTTTCCGAGGCAGGATTTCTTGGGTCGCGTTATAAACCGTTCGCCACAGGCGGTGACCCCGCAAAAATCCCATTCGTCGTGGAGGGCGTGGTCGCCAAAGGGATTACGGAGCAGCGGCAGAAGGACCGCCGTGAGTTTCTCCACAAGCTGAACAGGCTGGGAAACACCCTGAAAGGCAATCCGCAATTGGCGGAATTGGACCAGTGTGAAAAACAGGCGTATGATTTGATTCTGGGCGATGCGGGAAAGGTGTTTGATGTTTCGGAGGAAAAAAAGGAGCTGAGAGAGCAATACGGCCTGAATACGTTTGGTCAATCCTGCCTCGTGGCCCGGCGGCTCATCGAACGTGGAGTGCCTTATGTTACTATCAACTCCAAAGGCTGGGACACTCACAAGCAGCATTTTCAAGCGATGCGTCGAAAACTGCCGGAAGTCGATAGTGGGATGGCGACGCTGCTTCAGGATTTGTCGGACAGGGGCCTTCTGGAGAGCACGATTGTGTGGTGGAGCGGGGAATTCGGGCGAACTCCCAAGGTCCAGTGGGAAGCGCCTTGGAACGGGGGACGTGGTCATTATGGCAAGGTTTTCTCCGCCGTGGTCGCCGGTGGCGGTTTCAAAGGCGGTCGTGTGGTGGGGGCTTCGGATGAGAAAGGGGAAACGGTGAAGGAACGACCCGTGTACCCTGTTGACCTTATCGCCAGTATGTACGAGCTGCTCGGCATTGATCCCGACGGTAAGCTGCCGCATCCCCAGGGCCTTAGCGTCCGGGTGACACCGGCGGCCTCGGATGACGTTAAGATGGGCGGACGTTTGAGAGAAATTATGTAAGCGATGGAGAATTGCATGAGACGATCTCAATGGCAGACGATTCTGTTGGTGGCGGCAGCCTTAGCTGTAATGACGGGAGCCGCAGCGATTGCGGCCGGGGCCAGAGCACGGCGAGGTCCGGCTATCGGTTATGTGTATCCGGCAGGCGGACGTCAGGGCACGACTTTCGAGGTTGCGCTCGCCGGGCGGTTTCTGGACGGTGTGACCGATGTGGTTGTTTCAGGAGAAGGGGTACAGGCCACCTTAATCGAACACGTCAAACCGCTGAACGGAAAGCAAATCAATCTGCTCAGAGACAAACTCAAGGAACTGCAGCAGAAGGTGAAACCCGTCAAGAAGGGTAAGGGCAAGGGCGTTGATGAAACGGAAACCGCCGGCGAACCGGAGACCGAAATAGACCTGGAGACTCTGGAGAAGGAGATGGCCGAGATTAAGGAGAAGCTCGCGAACCCCAAAAACCGAAATCGGGAAAATCCACAGCTTTCTGAAGACGTCATTCTCAGGGTCAAGGTGGCTGAGGACGCAGAGCCTTGTGAGCGGGAGGTGAGGCTGAAGACGGCGCTGGGTTTGTCAAATCCGGTCACTTTTTGCGTGGGTCAACTGGCCGAATATACCGAGAAGGAACCGAAGAACAAAGCGGAGGGTACGGAGGTGCTGTCAGAGCTGCCTTTGGTAATAAACGGCCAGATTATGCCGGGCGATGTGGACCGTTTTCGGCTCAAGCTAAGCAAGGGTACACGGCTGGTGATGGCGGCCAGCGCCCGGGAATTGACACCCTACCTTGCCGACGCGGTTCCGGGCTGGTTTCAGGCAACTTTGACGCTTTACGATGCGAGTGGAAATGAGCTTGCCTACGACGACGACTATCGATTCAATCCCGACCCAGTGCTCTTTTACGAGATTCCAAGGGACGGCGAATACGTGCTGGAGATTAAAGATGCCATTTACCGAGGACGCGAGGATTTCGTTTACCGCATCGCTGTCGGCGAGCTGCCGTTTGTAACGAACATCTTCCCATTGGGTGGAAGGATTGGTGCTAAAACAACTGTGGAAATGAAGGGCTGGAATCTGCCCGTCAATGAGCTTGTTGTGGACGCCAACGACAAAGAACCGGGAATCCTCCCGATCTCGGTGCGAAAGAAAGAAATGGTTTCCAACCGCGTGCCCTTTGCGGTGGACACGCTGCCGGAACGCCTGGAAAAGGAACCGAATAATAAACAGGCCGGTGCGCAGAAGGTCACGCTTCCTGTTATTGTCAACGGTCGCATTGATAAGCCGGGGGACTGTGATGTGTTCCGTTTTGAAGGTCGCACCGGAGACGAGCTCGTTGCGGAAGTCTATGCACGCCGGCTGAACTCTCCTCTGGATTCCGTACTCAAACTGACCGATGCAAACGGCCATAGCCTGATGACCAACGACGACCATGAGGACAAGGGAGCGGGGCTGACTACACACCATGCGGATTCCCTGCTTAGCATAACGCTGCCCGCGAACGGGACCTATTATCTCCACATAGGCGACGCACAAACCAAGGGCGGCCAGGCTTACGGATATCGGCTGCGTATCAGCCCGCCTCGGCCCGATTTCGCATTGCGGGTTGTGCCCTCCAGCATCAATGCCCGTGCCGGTGCGAGTATTCCCATCACCGTGTACCCGCTGCGCAAGGACGGATTTACCGGTGATATCACGGTGACATTGAAAGACGCGCCGAAGGGATTCGCATTAAGGGACAATCGTGTGCCCGCGGGCAAAGACCAGGTAAACCTCATGTTGAGGGTTCCGCCAAAGCCGATGAAAGAACCGGTCAGCCTGCACCTGGAAGGTCACGCGGTAATCCAGGGGCGGGAGGTCGTACGGCCGGCCGTACCGGCCGACGATATGGAGCAGGCTTTTATATACCACCATCTCGTACCCGCGAAAGACCTTAAGGTTGCCGTAATAGGACGTCCGAAACCCACGGCACCGGGTAAAGGTAGTAACCAAAAAAACGTTAAGCCAACACCGGCGAAAAAACGTCCGGTGAAGTGAAAGGTCATAATATGTCCGCACAAAACAAAATGAATCGACGTGATTTCCTGATAACGGCAGCAGTGGCGGCAGCAGGCGCTAAAGTTGCTTTGAAAACAATGCCGGCCATCGCGCAGGACAAAGGCGAAAGACCAAAGCAGGCAGGCGATGTCACCATCCTCAATCCGCAGAATCGTGTTCCGCTCAGCCTCATCATCGATGATTCGACCTGCCTCGTGAACCTGGCCCACTTCGGCATCCCTCACTTCGCAGAAGTATTTCCCGATAACTACAAACAGGACTGGAAAAAGCTGCCCCGAGAAATACCCGACTCCTTCGTACGCAAGTTCGGCCAGTGGTGCCGCGAACACAAAGTAAAGGGCAAATACAGCATTGTTCCTTACCCGGCATTAGTGGGCTGGCTGGACCGCGACCTGCCCGGCTGGTCAAAAAATGAGCTAACCGAAAGCATCAAACTTGTCCGCGAATTTATGATGCCGGATTGGGACATCCATCCCGAAATGCTCACCCACACCTGGGTCATCGACACAAAGACAGGCCGGCCTTACCCCGAAAGAAGCCAGCGATTTATGGAAAACTGGGGATGGAGCCAGGATAAATCCGCCGATGAGCTGGCAGATTATATGGCCTACGCCCTGCGAATCCTAAAAAACGTCGGCCTCGACTGCGAGGGCATCACAACACCCGGCGGTTTTGGCAACCAGAATCGCGACAACCTTGCCAAAGCAACACTCGAATCCTGCCGGGATGTATTCAAAGCCGAAATCCCCCATTATTTCCGCCATCTGTTTACAGATGACCGCAGCGTCGCCCCGCGAGTCGAGTATGCCTCCGGCCTGACCGGCCCCAATCCAAAGTGCGTCGTCTCCATCATCGGCTGCACAGGCGACTGGTTCGGCGGCTGGGACGGACTGAATCCCGGTTCCGCTGACAAATTCATCACCGAAGACCTCAAAGCAGGCCGATTGCCGCAGGTCATCGACAAAGGCGAGCCGACCATACTTGTCTGTCACTGGCCCGGCATCTACTTCAATGGAGAAGAAATAGGTTTCAACATCTTCAAAGAAGTGGTCAAGCGTATCCACTCTCGCTATGACAATTTGCTTTGGATGAAACAGGGCGAAATCGCACGCTATTGGGCCGCAAAGGAGCTGACCCAAATCAACAGGCAGGACACCCGTGTAACATTCAACGCTCCCTTCGCCACACCGAGATTTACGGTACGAACCAAGGCTGGCTCGTCGAATGTCCCCAAACTTCTTGTCAAAGGCCAGCCCGTTCAACTGCGAAAAGTTAAACAACCACTGCAACTCGAAACCGGAACTTGGCACACCGACGCTCAGACCATAACCGTCTGCTTCGACTTAGCCAAAGGCAAATCAATTCTCAAGGTGTGATACCAATTGCATTAATTTACTGCGTTTCATGTGTTTGTCACAAATGGGTGGCAGCCTCATCCCGATGTCGTTTATCGGGATGGGGATGGCTTGTTGCGTTTCTCGATGTGTGACCGGATAATAGTATAACACAATAATATCTACAATTTACTAAAAAAATGGACGGCAACGATATAACCTATACCGTAGATAACCTGACCAACCGCTATACCAGCGTTGCAGACGCCTGGACGAAAATCCCAAAAAAAGTCGCAAAAGATGGTCTTGGAAAAAGGGAAATAGGTATGGTGTCCCCAGATTTTTTGAAATTCAATGTTGTATCCTCTTCGGCAGGGGGCCTTAGCAAATCATATAAAGGCGGCCCTTTTTGTGGACTTATGACATTCATTTTGTAACGGCCGGATGACAAAAAGTCTGTAACCTCATTCTTGTCATTAAGCAAAAATACTCGCTGTTACCTTTGAGCATTTGTCCGATAATAGCGCTCGTGACTTTCTTGTTTTAGTGTCAAACTCGATTTTCATACAAAACAGAACTCAAAAAACCCTAATATTAGTACTGATAACCAAAAAAACTTAAAAAAAACCGGTTTTTTTCTTTACTTTTGTTACTTTTTTGCTATTATAAAGGTTTACGTAAAGCTCCTGTGAGGAGAATCGGAGTTTTTCAATACTGTTTGAAACGGATTTCACTGAACGTAAAATGTCTTTTTTGATTTTCTTGTAGTGTCATACTTTAAATATCTGGGGCGTTTTAGAAGTCATTTACAAAAATGGAGTACTTTTAGGAGATTAACCAATGCAAGGTACTAAAAGAATCAGACTGTTTCTTGTTGCTCTTATATTATGGGCTGGAATCTGTTCATTGCCCGCTCAATCCTCGCCCAAAGAAGCGAGGGAGGACGAAAGAATTGAGCAGCTAAGAGAAGAGGCCGAGAAGGCCAAAAGAGAAAAGGCTCAGGGAAAAAGAATAAGAGCCGTCGAAAAGGCAAAAGCCAAACTCGAAGAGATAATCGCCGAAATTGATTTGCCCGCCGACACCACACCACGATTCACGGTAAAGCAAATAAGCATCAGCGGCAACACTCTTATTTCAACCGATGATTTGTTCGAGAAGATGCCTTTGATTTATAACGCCTCGGGCAAATCCCTGGAACAGGCAGAAAGCGACCTTCTTTACGACTTCAGGGTACTGCACGATATAATCCTCGAACCAGGCCAGCCGCGACAGGTCTCCGCAAGAACAGTCCAAGGTTTCACTCAGTACATTCTGTCGGTTTACCAGGGTAAGAATTACGCCGGCATATATGTATACGTTCCAAGCGAAGCGGTAAGGCAGGGCAAAGAATTGAAGGATGAAATCCTGCCCGTAACGGTCCTCGAGGCAAAGGTCACGGACGTTACCGTTAAAACATACGACCCCAACCAGAACGAAACTGAAAAAGGTTATCTGAAGAGCTCCGCTGTTCTGGACTGGTCGCCGATTAAACCCGGACAGGTGGCAAGTCAAAAAGAGCTGGACGATTTCGTCAATCTCTTGAACCTCAATCCCGACAGATATGTCTCTGCGGTGGTTACCAAAGGGGCCGAACCGGAATCACTGGCCGTCGCATACGACATTTATGAAGCCAATCCCTGGCACTTTTTTCTACAGGCCGACAATTCAGGTACAAGTGAAAGGCAGTGGAATCCGAGAATCGGCGTTATTAACACAAACCTCTTTGGCATAGACGACACATTTACAGCCATTTATCAGGCCCCATGGGAATCAGACATAGCCGAAAATTATTCACTGTTCGGCAGTTATGATTTTCCGGTTTTAGGGCCAAAGCTGCGTCTTAACGTCTACGGAGGCCACAGCGAGTTTGATTTAAGCCCCGAGACCGGCATATTTAGCTTCCTCGGCAGAGGTACATTCTATGGCGGCCTCTTGCGTTACAACCTCATACAAACCGATGGCTGGTTCTTTGATATTAAAGGTGGCGTCGAATATACCAGGTCAAAGGTCACTCCTTCGTTGTTCCCAAGCGAACTCGGAACAGATGTTAAGTTTTGGATGTGGGGATATGGCGCTGAACTGCATCGCTCAAATGATATGTCAAATACATCCCTTGCGTTTGACACATACCGCAGTTGGGGTGGCGAATCAGGTAGCGACGAGTTCAATCTGGCACGGACAAGCTCCACGGGCACCATAGATTCTATTTTCAGTATTAACACGGCAACTGCTTCTCATAGCCTGTATCTGGAAGAAGAAAAGATAACCCGCCTCAGCGGCAGTTTCCGATGGATAACATCCGATGGAAGATTGGCTCCCGCGAAAATGACCTCCTTCGGAGGGATGTACAGTGTCCGCGGCTATGATGAATACGAACACGTTGCCGACGGTGGGATACTCACATCGGTCCAATATGAGCTTGACCTTGTAAAACTCGAAGAGTCGAAGCAAACTGATGAAACAGCAGGAATGCAGGGCAGAGATGAAAAGCCGTTTCTTAGAAAACTCGCTCCGCTGGTCTTCTTTGACTATGGAAGGGCCAAGATAAATAGTCCCATCGGAACCGAAAAGAAATACGAAGAGCTTATGTCCGCAGGTACAGGCTTTATTCTGGAGCTTGGCGACCATTTCAGGGGAGCTATGTATTACGGCTATCCACTTGAGGCAACTGATGCCACAAGGACAGGTAAAGGCAGGTTGAATGCCTACCTGTTATACCAGTTTTGATATGTTAATAAAAATTTTACCCGACGGTTTCGTCGGTATTAAGGAGGATTGGTGTAAATGTATGAATGGAGCTTAAACAATAGTGGTTCTAATTATTTGAAAGGGGAAAAGTGATGGCAAACGTTAGAAGATTTATGAAAAAGTACGGTGTAAGGCAATTTATGGCATACTTTTTAGTATGCCAAATGCTGTTCGGCCTGCCGGCCCAGATGGTCCGGGCTGCCACGCCGATTGTTGGTTCTTATGACCCCAGTACAGCAGGAATCTCACAAACTACCAACACTACTACGGTAAACCTTCTCGCCGAGCAGGCAATCATTAACTGGGACAATTTTAATACCGATCCTGGCGAACTTTTCGAGTTCCTCAGAAATAACGGCATAAGCCCTTTTGCTGTGCTAAACAAAGTATCTGGGGGTGCGACGCTGTTTGAAGGAAACCTCGAAGCCATCAAGGGAACTGTTTTTATTCTTAATCCTGATGGCATCACGTTCGCTCCTACGGCATTTATCACGGCCCGAAACCTGGTTGCTTCCAGCATGAAAATGAAAGACTCCGATTTCCTAAACGCAACCGCCGGGGGAACTATCTCCGGAGATATGGAGTTTACTAATCCCAGCAGCTATGAAGGCGCAAGATTAGTGGCCAACTATGGTACTATTACCAACGCCGATAGTATTTATCTTGTCGGCAAAAATGTCCTGAACGCTGGGACTATAACGGCAAACGCAGGTGGATTGGTTGCAATGGTTGCCGGCGACGAGATGATTCTTGGCAAACCCGGAAGCGACGTTATTGTTAAAAAATTAATTGTGAACCACATAGAGAATCATACAGTTGATAACGGCGCAATCGGCGGTACCGCTTCCAATCTAAATAGTCAATTTGGCATTAATGCCTCAGGCAACACCGGTTCGGTAAGTGCACCGGGCGGAGACCTGGTTCTTGCTGCCGGCGATATATGGTCCAATGCAATAGATAACGTCCAGGACTTATCGGCTACCGCACATGGAGATATACACTTAGAGGAAGCTATAAACATAACGGGCGATATGCGAGCGGAGGCCGGCCAGCCAACTGAATATGGCTCTGATTGGGTCGTAACTGACGGAGGATTGGGCTGGACTGACTATGAGGAACAGCCAGTAACCGTTGAGCACGGCGGTGATATACATGCCAAAGATACCATCACTGCTGGCGGTAATATAGACATTATAGCCAACGACGTTCAGCTTGACGGCGATGCAGAAGCAACAACCGGTGATTTGAAGATTGCAGGACGTCAGAGCGGCGGACCTGATGGCGGCTGGGGCGATGTAGAAACCGCAGGCTTAACTGCAGGCGGAGATATCGAGGTCTCGGTAACCGGTATGGACCGCGAGTGGAGTTTGGACGGATGGGATACGACTTGGCTGTTCTGGACATTTAACTGGAATTATGGTTCTTGGAAAGAGTCAACTCCGGTTCCAGGTGAGATAACTCTCAATGGTGATGCCATTGCCGGCGGCAATCTTACGCTTTTCAACAACACTTGGACGGCACCCGATGTAACACTTCAGGCGGGTGTCGATATCATTCTCGAAAATGGCGAGGCCTTCTACCAAAACTGCGACACACTGACAGGCGATACCAAACTGACCCTCGACGCCAAGACTGGCCAGATTGATCAGGGTACGGCCACGATAAGTGTTACAGGCAGTGAATTGATAATGAGACAGGCCCCAACATTGAATTTGGCCGGCCGCAGCTTTGACCTTCAAGACACCACGCATCTTACACTGGAAAGCTACAATGGCTCCGTATTTGCAACGGATGAGGATACGGCGGCGTGTAAGCCGTTTGATGGTGACGATGAAAATGCTGCCGACCAGTGGGCCTCAATAGGCGCCAAGGCAAATGGCGGTATCATTCTTTCAGGCCATGAGAACGACATAAAAGCAAGGAGACTGGAAGCCGCTCATGGTCCTATCGAAGTAGATGCTAAGACTAACGATATATTGGCAAACGCCCATGGCTTTATCGGCGACGATGGTATATTAGCCAGTGGTGGTGGAAACATTACACTTACAGGTAAGAGCGTAAAAGTTGTTGGCGATATAGACGCACATCACGGCTCAGGAATACGCCCTGTTGGCTATAACAGTGATTTAACTATTGATGCTACCGATGACATTGAGCTCGATGGTTATGCAAATATCGACGGCGATATGGAGCTTCGTGCTGATGACGATGTGACTGCCAAGGGCAATCTCATTGCCGGCGGCAGTATCGATATTTATTCGTCAGATACTACGACAACTCTTGGTGGTGATTTGATCGAGGCTGCGGATGATATCACGCTGCATAATAACACAGTTCTTGACGGTGGAGCGCTCCAGAAAGTAAAGGCCTTGACCGGCCAGCTTTATACCAATGGCTCTGTCCACAAGACAACCACCGGCAATCTGGAGATGTTTGGCGGTTATAACGGCCCGCTTTACCCCGATATGGATTATTCTGTCAAGACGCAGGATGTGACTGTTGATGACGGCGAATTGTCCATAGCAGGCAATGCTACCGTAAAACTCGAGGGAAGCATTTACTCTAAGGGGAAAATGACTTTGGCTTCTAATGCTGATGGAATTCCCAGTACACCAAGTCAAGCTACTCCAAGTTCTTCTCCATACTCTTACGATCAATTGATACATAGTAGTGGTACAATTCAAAGTCTCAATGGCGATGTGGACCTTTCTGCACAGAACAGCACCATATCCCTCAACGGCGGTAGCAATCCGACAGATGCTTATGTTTCAGCCGGGGGCGATATTTTGATTCGTAACTACACGTGGGTGCAGTACGATAGAAAGCTCCAGGCCGGAGATGATATTGTTTTAGCAGCCGGCAAGAGATTACAGGGCATGGGCAGTCTCTCTCTTATAGCAGGCGATGACATCATAATCGGCTCCACCGATGTTGATTACCACTGGCTTGACCCCGAGGATGATACAGGCAGTCCCAGCGTAGTCAAGACAAACACCGGAGACCTGATACTTAACGCAGGTGATTCAGTCTATGTCCATGGCGAACTTATTACTTTGGACGGCTCTGGAGGTGATATTGAGATTACCGCATCAGATGATACGATACATCTGTATGGTAATGTAACCGCCGACCAAACAGACGGCGGAGATATTATCCTCCACGCCAACACCGAAATAGCTGATGGTGTAACGCTTGATGCCGGCGACGATGTTGAGGCTTTTGGAACTGTGACTGGCGGAGGAGACCTCACTATTAATGCTGGAACCATCGAATCCGGCAGTGCCTCAGATTATGCGAATATTAGACTCCATCAGACAGTTACAGTTGAAGGGAGTCTTGTAATGACTGCCGGCGATGATATCGAGGCTGCGGATACACTGATGGCAACAGGAACAAATGGTGCCGGAAATATGATCCTTAATGCCGGTGATGATATTGACCTTGATGGAACAGCTGCCAGCGCACAGTCGGCAGGCTTAATGGAGTTAATCGCCGACCTTGACCCTTCGAATGGAACGGGGAATGTCGATGTTGCCGGTAGTCTTGAAGGTAATATGAAACTCTCCGGTACCAATGTTTACGTTGATGGTACTGTTACATCCCACGGCACGTTGGATGTTGACGCCGATGATGACGTTGAGCTAAGAGCCAACGTTTCATCTGTGGGCGAAATGACGATAGATGCCGGCAGCGACATTGAGCTAAATAGAAGTTCCGGAGACACCTCGTCCGAAAGCACAATTACATTAGATGCTGGTGACGATGTTACTATCGGTAAACCGTTTAGTGGTGAGGGCAATGTAACCGCTAACGGCAAGATGGATATCTTTGCCGGGAGTGACTCTGATGATTCTGTTAAAGTCTTCGGTAAACTTACGACGACAAACGGTGGTAACATCCATGTCACGGCTGGTGACGATATTATACTTTACGGCACCTTTAACGGTCCCGATTTTGAAAGTGCACAAGCAGACGGAGATCTGACATTGGACGCTGAGAATGATGTTGATGTTCTTGGTGACCTCATCTCGAATAATGGCAGTATTGACATTTACTCCTCCGATGATACGACGTATCTTGGTGGTGATGTTTATGCCGCTTATGATGTTACGCTTCATAACAACACAATTCTTGACGGAGGTGACAATCAGACTTTAGAGGCCGGAATTTTTGGTTATGGCACCATGACCGCAGGAGGCTGGGTGTGGA
>Ga0315533_1001086_pt1 | contig 21514 bp, 16 predicted proteins | sample SalMarSW160130MG_FD_203081 | JGI IMG/M metagenome (GOLD analysis project Ga0315533, IMG submission 203081) | Salt marsh sediment microbial communities from the Plum Island Ecosystem LTER, Massachusetts, United States - Salt Marsh Sediment SW1601-30 ... | reverse complement strand
CAAGCCGCTTCTTTCTTGTAGCTGAGTTCAAGACCAATCGTTAGCCGGCTGTTTAGCAACGATAAATCATCGTACACCTTGTCTGAGCTTGTGATTAAGATATTGTTGTCGCTCTTCATCTCCAAGGTGAGATCGGGAGCTCTTTCCCGATACTCGTATACCTTCTGTCTGGTTTTCACTGACACTATGAAGACCTGGTCCACCAGATCGAAGCAAACGAGCTCGACGTTATCAAGCCTACGCTTGAATTCCAACCAGTCTTTAAGCACAACCTTGATTGGAGAATCAAACGAGCCTCCATCCGCGCCGAACTTTTCCTCGTTCTCGGCTAGGACGCTCTCGGCACGCGATATCAAGGAGTCCAGTGACTTCTCGTGGTCCTTGAGCACGTTTATCAGGAAGTCCATGACTTCTACCTTGTCGAACAGACTCATACGATCCCAGCTTTTGCTGTTCTATGACCTCGTCTTCTCTTTTTAAATAAGGTAGAGACTGTGAAACCTATGATCGATCAGGGTAAGTGAAACATAAGGCAGCTATAGAATAGGGTTCATAAACAGAAATCAATCATTATGAGAGTCGTTTTTCATGAACTCGCGTAGAACAATCGTGGCGAATCCGCCTTTAGGAAGCTCAAATCGTAGCCTGAGCCCGTCGTCGGATGCCGATACGGTGATGCCTGGTACGAGTCTACCAGGCCTTCTTGTGCCCTTAGCTCTGAGCTCCCTGAACTGCTCATTCGTTATGCCGGCGTTTATTATGACGGTTTTCTCTAACTCATGGGCCTCATGTTTAGCGGTTTTCATCTTGTATCCATAGATAGGCGCCGTGAACGTTATCTCCTTGTTAACGTATCGAGGTTGTTCGGCTTCGAGGTCTTCGACCCAGAATATTCCGCCGGTGTCGTACTTCTTGGCTATGTCCCCGAGGAGGAGTGTATCGAAGAGCCCATTTTCAACTCGCTTGACCAGATACCTGTTACATAGGTAGCTCTGGTAGCACGAGACAAGATACCTTCTGAGCCACCGGTTCCTAATCCTCTTCTTCCCCTGTAGAAGCTGCCAGCCAGCTACCGTGTTCTCCCCTTCTTCGCCTGTACGCTGGAGGCCATAGTAGTTCGGAACGCCGGTCTGATCGAGGCGCCTTCTGATCGCCTCCGCCCTGTTTACGGCTTCCTCTAAGTCGATTTCTAACCCGGTGATCAGGATGTCGAACCCGTTTCCTCTGAGGTGCCCGGATCTTAGTTTATTGTAATGGTACTTGGCCCAGTTGACCTTTATCCCGACATGCGCTTCAATGATCTGTGATGCGTCTGATTCGGCGGGTTTCTCTCCCTCGAACAGAATGCTGAAGCTCTGAGTCGAGAGGGAGCGCTTGTCCTTTAGACCCGCCTTGCCTACGTACTCGGGTTTCACGTCGAAGAGCTTCGCCAGCTGCAGCTGGACGTCCCGGGTGTTCAGGTTCTTCTTGGTTATGTTGACGTAGAGGTGGTCGCCGTGCCCCGATGGGTTGTAGGAGGGTATCTCCTCGACGACGAAGTGCTCCGGCTGCTGTTTAATCATTCCTCCTATCCCCTCAAGCCCTTCTGATATGTAGGGAAGAGATAGATCGATTTCAGGGGGTTCGGTCATCTTCTTTACTTCACCATGAAAAAGGTGTTGAGGGAAAAAGGGTTACTCTTGTTGAGGGCTCCACTTGGGAACGGTCCAGGGCAGGGGCTTCTTTTCGATGTGAGCCTTCAACGGCTCCTTGTATGGGAAAAGCGCGACGGCTCCACCCGTATGGAGGAACAGCACGTTGTCTTTATCCGTGAACTCGCCTTTCTTCGCGAGGTCTATGAGACAGGCCATGGCCGTGGCTGTGTAGACCGGGTCGATGCAGATGCCCTCTGTCTCTGCTAGCAGCTTCACCGCCTCAGCCTTCTCTTCCGAGATATAGCCGTAACCGCCACCGACGTACTCGTTGTATGCGATGAGGTCGTCGTCCTCAACCGTGAAGTCTAGCTCTAACTTCTCTTTGGTCTCCTGTATGATCTCCTTCACCCTCTCTATCTGCGCCTCCTTCTCTGTGTAACCCACGCAGGCGCCGATTACTTTGATGCCCGTGTTGAACGCCTTGGACCCGGCCACCAGCCCGGCTTGTGTGCCTCCGCTCCCCGTAGCGTGTACAAGGTAGTCGAACTGTAAACCCATCTCGGCCGTCTGGTACTTGAGCTCCAGCATCGCGTTAATATAACCCGCGGCGCCGAGGGCGACGGACCCTCCAACCGGGATGTAATACGGTCTGTGTCCCATGTCTTGGAGCTTCTTCATGGTAGCCTCTATAGTGGACATGAAGTCGTCTGGTTTGACGACGGTTATCTCGGCCCCCATCAGGTGGTGCAGCAGATGGTTTCCGTCCCAGTCATCGCCGTCGTAGCCAGGGCGTGGACCAAACTTTATCAGCTTGATCTTGAGCCCGAGCTTCTTCGCGGCGGCAGCGGTCTGGGTGCACCAGTTGCTATGGAACCCGGCGCCGGTGACTATGTAGTCAGCATTGTTCTCTACGGCGTCGGCCATCAGGTACTCGAGCTTTCTGGCCTTGTTACCCCCGAAAGCTAAACCGGTGAGGTCGTCCCTCTTTACCCATATCTTGGGCCCGCCCAGCTTCTCCGTGAGGTTTGGGAGAAACTGTATGGGGGTGGGTAGGGATGCTAGGCGCACTCTAGGCAACGAGTTGAACTTCATATGGATCGCCAAGATACTGAGACGACCATTTTTAATACTTTGGTTGAGCCGATTGATTAACAGCAATTCAGGGTGGACGACCTGGAGCCTGCGGTTTAACCGCCTAGATACTCCTGCTCCTTGTCGTCAAGGTCCAGCCATGCGTCTATTCTTTCTGCGTTCTCTTGATCCGCGTTGTAGATTATCCTGAGGAGGGGAAGGGTCTCTGTGACCGCTTCCTGTGTCGAGGTGTGGGTCTTCACGGCCAGCTTGGCGGCTACTGCCTTCATCTTTCGTCTGCTGTTGTAGGTCGTTATGTACCTCCACTTGGTCTGGGGCTCACGGAAGTATGGGAGCATCCAAAAGTTCTGGCCGTATGTCCATGACGCCCCCATGCCTCTGAGCTCGCCGTTAAGTGCGCCCCACTTGTCTCTTCCAAGCCACCTGATGGGCTTGATCATTATGCCGTCCTTCGTCTCCGCGGTCTGGAAGCTGCTGAGAGGCATCCCTATCCTCTGTATGGCGGCGTGGGCCTGCTTCATCAGCCCGAGTCCCTGGGATTTTCTTCTACTGAACGCGACCCCGCCTGTCATGAGGTTGAACATGTACTTCAGGAGCCGGTAGTTGCTAGACCTAGCTCGGCGCTGGTAGACGTCTGCCTTAGCCAGGGTCTCCAACGCCTGTAGTCTCTCACCCGGTTCGTCTATGACGAGGGGCAGGTTCTCGTATATCCAGTCGAAGAGGTCCTCGTAGGGGATCATGCTCTGGCTGATGGTCTTCCGCGCCTCCCAGAGGCTCCTCGCCGAGAATATCCTGTTGATAATGTTCGGCGTGTAGTCCTGGCGGTCCCTCTCCCCCATCCACTCGATGTCACCTGGATTCACCTCGGTTTTTCCCCTGGCAACCGTCTCGAGGTCGTTGATAGCAGATCTGAGGTCGCCTTGAGATCTAGACGCCAAGGTGTCGAGCGCCTCAGGGTGCACTTCTACGCCGTTCTCTCTGGCTATCCTCTCCAGGCTCTTGTACACCTCGGTGAAGGGTACTGGCTGGAACTCTATGAGCGTCACCTTGCTTCTCAGGGGGCGGAACTTACTCTCCATGTTCTCCCCGACTGTGGTTGCGACGAGTACGATGGGGATCCTCGTTGTTTTGATTACGTTGGATATCGCCGTGATGCCTCCCCGGTCCTTTTGGCCGCTCACTCCCTCCATCTCGTCCAGCAGTATCATTCGGGGTCTTCCGAAGACGGTGACGGTCTGGCCTGCCGCCTTTCCTAAAACCTCCTCTATCCGGATCTTCGTCCTGCTGTCGCTGGCGTTGATCTCCAGCAGGTCGAAGCCCTTCTCCATCGCCAGCGCCTGGATGGCCGCTGTCTTTCCTGTACCGGGAGGCCCATAAACGAAGGCGGCCCTCTTCTTAGGAGGCTTCTTTTCCCAGCTCTTGATCCACTTCTCGAGCTCACCGACTGCCTCCCTGTTTCCTACTATCTCCTCCTTGGACTTTGGCCTGTACTGGTGTGTCCAGGGCTGGGAATGGATCACTTCATCTCTTCTCCGGCCAAGGCTAGGTATGCGAGGAGCGTGCTGAGCTGGATCTCTGGCCTCGCCCCCTGCGTCAACCTGTAGTCTACTTCCCCTACCTTGTCGCTGAGCTTCACCTTCCACTGCTCTGAAATAACCGTGTTCCTCATCAGCTCGCTGTACACCATTCTTATTATGTCATCTGGGGCGAGTCCCTGGTCGATCAAGAGCTCACGTAGGGTCTCCCTCGCCTCGAGAAAATCGCCTTCTAGAGACAGCTGGATCATGGCTCTTACCCTCTCTGGGCTTACTTTTCCGAGCACCTCGTAGATGGATACGTCGTCTATGACGTCCTTGGTAGCCGCGGCGGCCTGGAGCAGGTTCGTCGCCTTCCTGAGGTCTCCTCCGGAAGCCTGGTATATGGCGTCCAGACCCTCCTCGATGATGTTTACCTGCTCCTTCTCTACGATGTTCATGACGTAGGTCTTCATGTCTTTCTCGTCGAGGGGGCTGAACCTGAATATGCTGCACCTGCTCTGTATGGGGTCGATGATGTTCTCGCTGTAGTTGCCTATTAAGCAGAACCTGCAGGTCCTGGTGTATATCTCCATGGTGCGCCTCAGTGCGTGCTGCGCGGCCGACGTTAGGCTGTCGGCCTCGTCCATGATGAGTATCTTGAAGGATACGGGGGAGGCGATGGCCGCTGTCCGGGCGAAGTTCTTCACCTTCTCCCGTATGACGTCGATGCCTCTCTCGTCGCTGGCGTTGAGCTCGAGTGTGAAGTTACGGTACCCCGGGCCGTACAGGTCTCGGGTAAGCGCGAGGATACTCGTGGTCTTCCCTACGCCGGGGGGCCCCACGAACAACAGGTGTGGCAGGTTCTTCTCCTGTACGAACATCTTGAGCCTTGAGACGATCTCTGTCTGGTTAGTCATGTCGTCTAGTTTCTGTGGCCTGTATTTCTCGGCCCACATGCCTCCGCTCATGGTGCTCACGTTAACCTACTAACGTTGAGCCCGGTTTTTATGTGCTTCTGAACGCGTCTTGGGGGGACACACAACTGAAAATGGTCTCTTCTAGCGGCTGCTGTTGATGATGAGGTCTATTGTCTTCAGTAGTTCATTCAACTCGGTCTTCTCGTATTGTTGGTCAGGCTGGCTGTTGTAGTCTTGTAAGATCTCTCTCAGTTGCATTATCTTGTCCAGTGAACGGACAGACTCGGTTAGTCTGTATCCGAGTATGAAGGTAGTCGCGCCTGATGACTCCAAGAAGAGCCTGAACTCCTCTGGTATTAATCCATATCTCTGCGAGTCAAGGTAGTAACAGTCTAGATGATTTATGAGCTCGTCTATGCACTCTATCTTTTCTCTGGTGCTGACCTCGGCGGAAGTGAACTTGTTTAGGTATGGTGCAATGACCTTGTTCCAGAGTTCGTTGTCACCGTAATTGTCCCTCATGTGTTCATGGATCTTCTGCCAGACGTTTTGTTCAATAATCGACATTCGGCTAAATGTGCCAATATTATTCGATGCCTAACCCCCCATAATTTACTGTTTTTTAAACCTTTTATATGTTTCCTTCTATTAAAAAACACTAGTTTTGGTTTGCCGAGTTATTCTGGTTTTTCATCTACCTATTTTTTTCTTCGTTCAATTGAAGTGTGTTGACAAATGTTCCTCGGGGTACCTTGAGGCTTGGGGTTTGAGGAGATGCGGCTGCCTGTATTCGGCTTCTGATCCAGCGTGGGTGACTTATTTGCTTGGCTCGATCTCTATCAGGTCGCTTACCATGTTGTAGTACTGGAGGACGTTCTCGCCTTTGGCGGTGATTTCGTACCTCCTCTTCGCGCGTTTGCTGCTCCTGCTAACGACGATCTCCTCGACGAGTCCCTGAGAGACTAGTGATTCCAGGAGCTCTTTGAGGCTCTTCCAGGAGAGGTTGGCGCTGTACATGATGCGTGTGGGCTTCTTCTCGCCCCGCTTAATCTGTCCTAGGACTTCTACTGACAGCTGGAACTTGGATCTTCTAGCGCTCAATGTTGAGGTAACCTTGTTTGTATTATATTAATGGATTATCCAGTGTAGTTAGGTAGGATTGATCATTACCTTGTGTACAGTTTTGGTTACTATATCATTGATAGGACGTATGGGTATAGAACAGTGATACCTTTCCGATTCGCTGGAATGTGGCGGTTTTTTGAAACATTATATGCGTGGCATCTGGTTGGAGTGAACATTGTCGTCACCGCATTGGGGTTAGTGAGGGTTTTAAACGTCGATGGCTCTTTGTTGGGGGTTAGGGAAGTTTCTCGTGCCAGTCATCGTAGTATTTCTTTATCTCATCCCGCAGTTTTTCGGGTATCTTCCGCTCGAAGGGGAACGCCGCTGCCTCGGAGACGTAGCGGGTCATCCATTTCTCGATGAACCTACCCTGAAGCTCCAAGGCGTCGGGGCTCAGGTATTCGATGGTGTCCTCGACGCTGTGCATCATGATGTCGATTCCGCTACGCCTGCTGAAGGAGACGCTCGGGATGCCCACGGCGGATAGCGGCGTGCCGTCGCTGCTGTACACGCCCTCCTTCACGTCGAACACGGTGCCGGTCTCCCTGCTCAGCAGCGTGACCGAGTTGGTCAGCATTGGGGTGCCGAGGACCATCGCCGCGTTGGTGCCTATCATGGCTCCGTGGACGTCAAGGTTGACACATAGTCTATGCAGGCCCAGCTCGGTCTCGGCTTCCTCGTCCTTCTCCTTGGCCTCCTTGTCGGCTTCCTTCAGATTCTTGGCGTAGAGGTTGCTGCCGTCCAGACCCATCTCCTCGCTGCCCCAAGCCACGAACCTGAGGGTCCGTTTGCTTCCCTTCTCCTTGAAGACCCGAGCCAGCTCCATGGTCATCGCGGTTCCGCCGGCGTTGTCGCTGGCTCCCCTGACGCCTGGCACGGAGTCGTAGTGTCCGCCGACGACGACGATCTCCTCGGGTCTGGTGGAGCCCGTGAGCTCCGCTACCACGTTCTGGGTCTTCTTTGTGCCTCTCTCCGCCTCGACGACGATCCTAGCCTTTTTGGCGCCCTTCTTTAGTAGCCTGAGGCCGTCCTCGAAGCTTACGCGTACGGAGGGGAAGTTCCCGTAGTCCTTGCCCTGCGGGAAGTTGCCCCAGAAATGCTTTGTCAGAACACGCGGGTAGCGCTCGATGAATATGAACCCCAGGGGCTTCCGCTTGGCAATAAGCTCTAGGTTCTTCCGCTTCACGGCGTTTGTTACAACGATCTTACCTTCTATCTCCGGTGTGAGGTACTCCTCGTCGGTGGTCTCGATGCGGATAAGCTCACCCTCTACGCCCTCGGGGCCGGATACGCCGATCATGGACATGCCCTCACACTCGACTGCCTCGGTGTACGGCTCCAGTATCTCCAGCCTCTGAGCCGTCGTGCGGCCCGTCTTTATCTCGAACCCCTGCCTCCAGGTCTTCAAGCCCAGCTTCTTGAACTCGGACTCTATGTATTCGGCTGCGAGCCGGTCTTCCTTGTAGCCTCCCTGCCTTGGCCCGATCTCGACGGCCAGCTTCTCGATGTGCTTGAACGCTTTCTCTCCGCTGAATAACGCAGACATGGGCAATGGTTGCCTGTTTGGGTGAAAAAACTTGCTATACCGCTGTCTTAGTGGCGCCGCCGTGGTGGGTCAGCCTGGGCCTCACGTTCACTATCATGACCCTGTCTGGGCCCAGGTTGCTCTTATCGGCCCTGATGATGGCCTCGCCCGTGTTCAGCTGGTGGGGCGGAGTGGGCGTCCCCTCCACCACCTGCCTGAGCAGGTTCGAGCTTATGACGTCCGACTTGTGGAATATCTTGATGTCGCTGCCCTTGATTATCTTGGGGTCAACGTCCTCGGGGAAGTGGGTGTCAAGCATGAGCCACGTCCCGGCGTGCCGCTTCTTACGGATCAGGTAGTTGATGTAGTCCGTGAAGTCCTTGCTCAGCCCCTTCCTGAGGTAGTCGTGGGCCTCGTTGATGACGAAGACGAACTGCTCCCGGGCGGTTTTCTCGTTGTTTATGAGAGAGCTTATGACCAGGATCATGACGCTGAAGATGTCGTCGGGCTCCATCATGATCTTGCGGAGGTCGAAGACGTTTACGCCGCCTATTATGAGGTCGTTCATGAAGTCCCCGGCGACCAGGTAGTCCTCCAGCGTTTCAAGCCGCATCATGGCGAAGCCCTTCTGGTTGGGGTTCAGGTCGCTGGCCTCTACCTCGCGTCGAATCGTGTTAAGCCCGAAGTCCCTGTCGTACTGGGTCTTCTTGATTATCTGGAATATCTTCTTCACGTACATGGAGCCGCTCTTCTTGCCGAGGCTCAGCACGTGGGGCCAGTCCTCGGCTGTGAGCCTGGTCGGGTTGATGCCGATGGGGTATACCTTTGTATCGTAGTCTTTCTCGAATTTCCTGCGCTCGTTCTTGTACACGAAGGGATCAACGAATATCCTGAAGCCCCTCCTGTCGATCACCCGTCTAGGCTCCACGCCGTAGCACTCGCGGAGAGCCGCAGCCTCCTCCTGGTTCCTGTTGGCGTCGACGATGCTCCAGAACTCGCTTCTGAGGTCGTCCCGCGGCTTGTGGAACACGATTATGGTGGCGGGCTTCCTTACCTGGCTGATGCCCTGTATCGACTTGGAGAGGAGCATCTCGCTGATTACGCCGATGGTGTATCCCTTACCGCTGCCCTGCTTCCCGCAGACGAAAACGATGTGGGGCTCGTTCAGGTCTACGGCCACGAGATCGCCGGATGCCTTCCCCACCAGCCCCCACTGCTCGGGGAGCCTGTCGCAGCCCAGAAATATGTCCGGCTGTATCTCGATCCTAACCAATGGCCCTGTTTCTGGCTCGGCTTGGATGGCGGCCGACGTGTATGTCTCCTCTTCGTGTACCAGTTCATCAGCTGGTTCAGGTATGTCGAAGAAGAGAAAGGGCTCCTCCTCATAGCCGCCTGTCTCCATGCCCGGCTCGATGAAGGGCTCCAGCGTGGACTCCTCATCTGTAGGAACCGCCTCGACCGGCCTCCCGTTACTAACCCAGGCCATGAGGGTGACTCTTAGAAGGTACACGATCACTGCCAACGGAAACGATATCAGGCACACGTTGAAGATGGTACCGTAGCTCACGAGTCCCAGCAAAGGGTTCCACTGCCAAGGATAGATCAGGCTCATTTCGCTGTACAGGAACGAGTCCAGTAACACGTGGCCCCAGACGCCGATAAGCGACGCAGCCAAGTACCCGCGAACGTCGTCACCCTGCGGCAGCCCCAGCCTCTCCATGTACCGTGAGGTGAACCCTCTCATTAGATACATGGACACGGCTACGGCTACGCCTATGGGCGTGCTCACCGTTAGACTGTGATACGGGCCATGAAGAGGCTGAGGAAGACTCAGCAGGATGACTAGAAGAGGCTCAAGGTCGATGACTATGGATGCCACTAGCAGAGTTGGAGTGTCCAGCAACGGGTATACTAGTAGGGCTACCAGGAGCGCTGGCCCTATATGCAGGGCTGTAAACGGCATCCAACCCACAATAAGGGACACCCAATATAAAAGGTGAGGAAAAACTGAGCTACCTTCTCAGGTAACCGTCTATTGCGGCGGCCGCTTTCTTGCCGGCGCCCATGGCGCTGATTACCGTGGCGGCCCCAGTGGCCACGTCCCCGCCTGTGTAGACGCCCTCGATGGTCGTCTCCATGGTTTCCTCGTCGTGGATTATGGTCCCCCACCGCGTAACCTCGAGTCCCTCAGTCGTCTGCTGTATTATCGGGTTAGGGCTCTGGCCGATGGCGATCACGACTGTATCGATCGGTAGCCTCCACTCGGAGCCGGGTATGGGCTCTGGCCTCCTACGGCCTGACTCGTCCGGTTCACCCAGCTGCATCCGGATGAGCTCCATCTCCTTGACGTTGCCGCGGCCGTCGTCGATGAACCTGACCGGGTTGTTGAGCAGAGTGAAGACTATTCCCTCCTCCTCGGCGTTCTCCACTTCCTCGTGGCGCGCCGGGAGCTCGCCCATGCCCCTACGGTAGATGATGTACACCTTCTCGGCGCCCAGCCTCAGGGAGCACCTAGCCGCGTCCATGGCGACGTTGCCGCCGCCGATAACCGCTACCCTGTTGCCGATGTTGATGGGTGTGTCGTACTCGGGGAACCTGTAAGCCTTCATTAGGTTGGTTCTTATGAGGAACTCGTTGGCGCTGTAGATGCCGCTCAGGTTCTCCCCTGGGAGCCGCAGGAACCGCGGTAGGCCTGCGCCGCTGCCGATGAACAAAGCGTCGAAGCGTCCGCCCAGCAGTTCCCCGACGGTGTAGAGCTTCCCTATCATGCTGTCAAGATGGATCTTGACGCCCAGCTTCTTGATGTACTCAACCTCCGCCTGCACGATCTCTTTGGGTAGACGGAACTGGGGGATACCGTACATCAGCACGCCACCAGCCGTGTGCAGGGCCTCGAATATCTCCACCTCGTGCCCCATCTTCACCGACTCGGCCGCGGCCGTGAGGCCCGCCGGCCCCGCGCCTATCACCCCGACCTTGAAGCCGGTTGGCTCCGGCGGCTCAGGTATCTCGATGTCCTTCTCGCGTTCAAAGTCGGCTACGAAGCGTTCAAGTCGTCCGATCTCGATTGGCTGACCTCTGATGCCCAGCACGCAGAACTTCTGGCACTGGTCCTCTTGCGGACACACCCTGCCGCATATTGCAGGCAGGGCGTTGGTCTCCTTGACCTTCCAGGCGGCCTCAATGAACTTACCTTCCTTTACCAGCTGAATGAAACCAGGGATGTCAATGTTGACTGGACATCCCTTGATGCACTGAGGGTTCTTGCAGTTGAGACACCGCTGCGCCTCCTCGACAGCCATCTCGCTTGTGTAGCCCCTAGCAACCTCGAAGAAGTTCTGTATTCTATCCTCCGGTGCCTGCTTGGGCATCTCGATGGCGGGCTTGTCGAAGGCCACCTAATCGACCTCCCTGTTGTGGACGACCATGGCTATCTTCTCCTGCGGATTGTAGACCCTCATACGCATGATGAGCTCGTCGAAGTCCACCTGGTGGCCGTCAAACTCGGGTCCATCTACGCAGCTGAACCGGGTGTCCCCTGCCACGGTTACCCTGCACGCGCCGCACATGCCCATCCCGTCGACCATTATGGGGAAGAGGTTTACGTTTGTGGGTATGCCGTATGGCTTGGTCTTGTCGCTGAGGTTCTTCTGGAGGCTCGTGGGCCCAATGGTGAACACATGGTCAAACTTTTCCTTCTCCAGAAGCTCATCGACTATATCCCTGCCTTTATGGCCGTAGGAGCCGTCGTCGGTGCAGATGTACGCCTCGTCTGCGATGGCCTTGACCTCTTCTTCTAGCATCACATGGTCCTTGTTTCGGAAGCCGAAGACCGCGACTACTTGGTTCCCCGCTTTCTTGAACCACTCGATCTGATAGAGTAAGGCGGCGACGAAGACGCCTCCCCCAACGCACAGTATCTTCCCATAGTTCATTATCTTGGTGGCGTTCCCGAGGGGCCCGGCGAAGTTCAGTATCTCCTCTCCCTCTTCCAGCATGCCTAGCTCTGTCGAGGATTTGCCGACCTCCGCGAAGTAGATGGTCACGGTCCCAGCTTCGGGGTCTGTGCCGGCGATAGTCATCGGGATACGTTCACCGGTCTCCTTGTATCTGATAATGACGAACTGCCCTGGCTCTGCCTTGTGGGCGACGGCTGGTGCGTGGACCTCGAACATCTTGACGTTTGGCGTAAGCTCCTTCTTGGACACTATCTTGTACATGTGTTCACCGCTTCTGAGCCGAATCTGAATAAGGAAGCCGTACCCATTAATAAAATTGAGGTTCAGAACCAGACAAAGTATACAATCTTAGGAAAAACGAGCAGATATGTTATCGAAACAGCATAAAAAGAGGCGAGTTTAAAGTCTAAGTCCAGAGGCCTGGTACGTCGCCCCAGATGGCGTCCCACCAGTCGCCCTCGGTCACCGTCTCGCCCTTTACCAGTATCTCAAGCAGAGTCTTCAGCAGCTTGTGGTGGCGCCTCTCGTCCAGAAGAATAGCCTGCAGCAGCAGCTCCAGCTTCTCGTTCTCGACGCCGGGCATCTTGGCCTCGAGCTGTTTGATCACCGCCGCCTCCATCTCGATGTGCCTCTCGACTACCTTCCTCTGGAGGTCGAGCTGCTCCTCGTTTAGCGCCGCGCTGGACGATGTGAGGAGAGCGATCGCTGATCGGTACATCTCCGCGTGCTTAGAGGAGTCGAGTGAAATACCTCTTAAGGCCGTTTTAACGGCCAAGTTGTCGATACTGTCTAGCGCATCTGACACCGACTGGACTATCTTGTTCTCCAGCTCTATCTGATCCTCGAAGAAGTTGATCAAATCGTCCGACATGAAACCACTGTAAGAACAGAGAAACGAGAGATTATAAAGATTGTAACGGCTAACCTCGTTTCTTGCCCAGCACGCCGACGTAGACGGCGAACTGTTCGACACCATCTATCTGTAGGGCCTCGTTCAGGGCGTCGTCGTGGAACGCCGCTATGGCGCAGACACCGCAGCCGATGGCCTCAGCCGCCAGGTACAGGTTCTGGCATACGTGGCCCGCGTCCAGGTGCATGTACCGGTACCCCCTCTCCCCGTACCTCCACATCATCCTGTAAGCGACCGCCGTCCAGATGAACGTGGCCGCAGACTGCATCACGAACCGCTGGTTGAAGCACGCCTGGGTGACCCTCTCCGCTGTCCCCGGGTCGGTGTCCACCTCCTGGAGGCTGTGCTCCGTAGCCAGGAAACGGTAGAGACCCCGCTTCAGCCCTTCAACCCTGTTCACGAGCACATAAGTCTCGAAGCAGTGCCTCGCGCCGGCGCTTGGAACGGTGCGCAGCGTCGCCGGACGACCCGTTGCCTCCTTCACCCCTTGGGTGCACCAGAACATGTAGCTTAGCTCCTCGAGGCTCAGCGGCTCCTCGCTGTACGCCCTGACGCTCACACGGTTGTTAATGGCGTCCCAGAGGTCTATGGCTCGCCTCGGCGCCTCCTTGGGGTCCGGTAAACGATGCACGGGTTTATTCTCAACCGGAGGCAGAGTCAACGGCGGCTGTGGGAGACCCTTCACCTGGTCGGATTTGTCCAGATACTTGTACTTGGTCTTCTCCATGAACGCCCTACCTGTTCCTTTGACCATCCATGCTCCACCTACAGAAACGACAGTATAGAGAATGGTGATGCGCTATTAAAGAATCTTAAAGAAAGAAAAATAGGGGTTTAGGCTAGGTAGCCCATGGCCACCATGGCGTTGGCTACCTTCAGTCAGGCTACTAGATATTGATAATGTTCAGATGAGATCATGCAAAAAAAGTGTAAAAAAGAGTTGGTGTTTAGATCCTTCCGAGGTAACGCATCGCCTCGGCTACTCTGCCGATGGCGAGGGCGTAGGCGCCGCCCCTTAGGGAGACATCGTACTTGTCCGCCTGGGCCTTCAGGTCGTAGAACGCCTTGACCATGATCCTCTTGAGCCGCTCGTCTACCTCCTCCTCGGTCCAGTAGTAGCCCATCCTGTTCTGGACCCACTCGAAGTAGCTGACGGTAACACCGCCTGCGTTGGCGAGTATGTCGGGGATGAGCGTGATGCCCTTCTCCGCTAGGATCTTGTCCCCGTCAGGGGTGGTGGGGCCGTTCGCACCCTCGACGATTATCTTGGTATTTATGTCCCCGGCATTCTCTCCAGTGATGACGTTCTCCTTTGCCGCTGGGACGAGGATGTCGCAGTCGACTGTAAGGGCACCTTGGGGGCCTATATCTTCCAGACTGTGATAGCCTGCAATGCCCCCCGTCTTAACCACATACTCCCTTAATTTCTTTGGATCAATTCCGTTCTTGTCGTAGACTCCACCGGTGATGTCGCTCACAGAGACGATCTTGGCGCCGGCGTTGAAGAAGTTGAGCGCTGCTGGGTAGGCGACTTTGCCGTAACCCTGTATGGCAACTGTGGAGCCCTTTATCGGTATGTTGAAAACCTTCGAGGCCTCCCGGGCTGTGAAGAAGACGCCTCTGCCCGTGGAAGTCGACCTTCCCAAGGAGCCTCCTAGTGCGATTGGTTTAGCCGTGATCACGCCAGGCGTGATCTTGCCCGTCACTTTGTAGTATTCGTCTATAAACCAAGCCATGATCTGGGCGTCGGTGCCCATGTCAGGTGCGGGGATATCCAAATCGACGCCGACGACCCGTGCGATGGCGACGGCGTAAGCCCTCGTAAGCCGCTCTAGCTCTCCCCTGGAGAGCTTTAGGGGGTCACATGCGATGCCGCCCTTTCCCCCTCCATAGGGGATGTTCACGACGGCGTTCTTCCACGTCATCCAGGCGGCCAGGGCCATCTCGGTGTCCAGGTCGAGGTCTGGGTGGTAGCGGATCCCGCCCTTGGTGGGGCCTCGTGCGTCGTTGTGATGGATCCTGACGCCCTCAAACGTCTTGACGGTGCCGTCGTCCATCTTAATGGGCAGCGAGACCTTGAGGACCATCTTGGGGTGACTCACAACCTCGTAGACTGAAGGTTCCAGTCCCATAATATCACAGATCTTCTTCACGTTGGCGAGCTGCGACTCCCATGCGGTCAATTTCTTAGCCATTGTTGATCATAACCCATTCAGAAACACCCTTAAATATCTATTCAATCCCAGCAATGTTGCTTTAGAGAAAATAATTATTGTATATACCAGTGTATACGCGACCTATCCGACCTTCCAATACGCGGCCTTACTTTCACCTTTGCACGGGACCACACAGGTATCTGAATCTCTTCGTTCATGTCCTTCCATGGTACACGGAACTTTACAACACGCTCTGGTTCAAATGTCCGCTCAAGGATCTTATGCTCTTTGAACTTTGGATACTTCTTGACAACGGCCTCAAGAGTCTCCAGGACGCCCAACGCTGTGACTATATATGCCTTTTCAGAATAATTCTATGAAATAAAGTACGATGATTATGGCTGCGCTCGGGAAAAAGTGAAAATATGACCTGATGTTTTTAGGAAAAAAGAGTGTTCTACTTGTCCATAAATGCTTGCTTTGGTTCAGCAAGGCTCGACTTTATCTTCTCGGTGAACGCCGTGGCCAGTGCGACGAAGCGGTCGGGCTCACAGCTGTTCACGGTGTAGATTTCAAGCCGGTCTCCTCCGACGCCTAGCACATCCAGGCTCTTCTTCATGTACGCTACGCGGCTCTCAGCCTTCTTGCTGCCGTCGATGTAGTGGCACTGATTCTCGGGGCACGCGAACACGGCCACGCCGTCCGCGCCCAGGTCGAACGCCTTCATGAAGTGTAGGGCGTCCAGCCTGCCGGAGCACGGGACCTTGAGTACGCGGACGTTGTCAGGTACCTTCATCCCCATCTGGCTGGCCAGCTCCGAGGCGTAGCCCGCCGCGCCCTCGCATGCGAAGGCGACGATCACGGGTTCATCTCTATCCTCCAGCCACTTGGTGGGTTTCAGTAGGCCCTCGATGGCGGGCAGCACCTGCTCGTCCCTGAAGAGCCTTAGCTGCATGGCGGCCACGGGGCACGTGGCTGCGCATATCCCGCAGCCGGTGCAGGCCTCGACGCTCACCACGGGCAACCCGAAGTCGCTCCACGTGATGGCGTCGAAGGGGCACGCCGACGCGCAGGCTCCGCAGCCCACGCATACGTCCTCGTCGACCACCGCCTTGGTGAGCTCGACCTCGATCTCCTTCTTGGCGAGTAGGGTCGCGGCCTTGGCTGTGGCGTAGAGCGCCTGGTTGAGGCTGTGCTGTATGTCCATGGGGCCTTGGCATGCGCCTGCGATGTAGACGCCGCCGATGTTGGTCTCCACCGGGCTGAGCTTGGGGTGCTTCTCGCTGAGGAAGCCGTCAGGGTTAACGTCCAGGCCTATGGCCTTGGCGAGCCCCTCGTTCCCCGCGGAAGCCTCCATGCCGTTGCTCAGCACCAGCATGTCGGCCTCAAGCCTGGCTGGTTCACCGTACTCGTCCAGGTAGTGGAACACGAACATTTCGCCCTGCATTGACATGGACTCGGCCTCTCCGCGCACGAGCTTCACGCCGCGCTCCTGGGCCTCGTAGTAGAACCGCTCATAGTCCTTGCCGTTGAGCCGTATGTCCTTGTGTAGTATAGTAACGTCGACCTCCGGCCAACGCTTCTTGATGTCCAGTGCGTGCTTCACGGCGACGCCGCAGCATATCCTGCTGCAGTACTCGTGGATGCGGGGGTCGCGGCTGCCGACGCACTGGACCATGACGACGCTGTCCGGTCTCTCACCGTCGCTGGGCCTCAGGAGGGCGCCTCCCGTTGGGCCGCTCATGTCAAGCAGCCTCGCCAGGTGGAGCTGAGTCAAGACGTCGTCGTGCTCGCCGTAGCCGTACATGCCGGTGGGCTCGAACATGTCGAACCCGGTGGCCACGATGACGGTGCCCACGCTGAGGGTCTTCTCCTCGACGCCCATGTCCAGGTCTATGGCGCCCACGGGGCATGACTCCGCGACTTCCTCGGGGTTCTCGCAACTCTCCTTGTCAAGGTAGTAGATACGGGGCAGGCTCTGGTTGCTGGGTATGTACACTGCCTTCCTCTTGCTGAGGCCGAGGTCGAACTCGTTGGGCGCCTCGCCCTCGCATACCTCGGCGCATAATCCGCAGCCTATACACTTGTCCGCGTCTATGTACCTCGGCTCCGTCTCGATGACGGCGCGGAAATTACCCACGACTCCGACGAGCCTCTTGAGGCGGCTCAGCGTGTGAACCTCAACGTTGGGGTGCTGGGCCACTGGGCTCCTGTACATGCAGCGCCTGTGAAGCTCTCCGTGGAACGGCGCGATGCAGTTGCCGCAGTCCAGGGAAGGGAAACAGGTGCCGAGCTGCGGCGTCTTCCCGCCTAGCCACGGCTGCCTCTCCACCAGGTGCACCTTGAAGCCCTGGTCCGCAAGCCTCGTGGCCGCCTCCATCCCCACCAGTCCGCCGCCTATGACGAGGGCGGCCTGCTCGATGGGTATCTTCTGAGCCTTGACCTCCTCCAGGCTGCCGACTCGGTTCACCGCTGCCCTGAGGAGTATCTTGGCTTTCTCGGCGATCATCTCGTCGCCTGCCTCGGCGGCGCAGAGCTCGCTTATGTCGATGACCTCGATTAGGTACTTGTTGATGCCGACGTCGACGGCGGCGTTCTTGTAGGCCTCCTTGAACAGCCTCGGACGGCATGAGGCGAATACGACGCGGTTGACCTCGTTGTCTTTGATCCACTTCTTGAACCGGGCTAGGTCGCTGTCCGTGGGGCCGTAGTAGCCGGAGTCCACGGCGGCTACGCCGGGCAGCGTTTCCGCGTACACGGCTAGGCCGCCGACCTTGGCCGTGGTGTCCGGGCTGGTGCCCCAAGGCGATATTACTACTCCTATCTTCATCTCTATGCCTCCTTCACCATGGCCTCCAGTTCACCCAGCGCCTCCAGGAACTGGGTGACCATGGTTCCGCTCGACTCAAGTATCTTGATGGGGGTCTTGACGCCCGTCATCTTGAATAACTCCTCTATGATCTGCATCTGGCCCTTGCTGCGCTCGGTGCCCTTAAGGAAGTGGCACCTGTCCTTGACGCAGCCAACGAGCATCACGGCGTCGGCTCCCCTCCTGACCGCGTTGAGCACGTTCCTGAGGCTCAGGTTGCTCATGCAGTTGACGTAGACTGGTATGAAGCCGCTGGTGTAGGTCTTGCCTGTGAAGCCCGCCGTGTCCAGCAGGTTGTAGCCGCAGTCGTCGCAGCAGAAACCCATTATCAATGGTTGGTCCCCCTTCTCTTCGAGTATCGCCTCCACCTGGGCGTCGATGAGGTCGTACCCATAGTTGGGGGTCTCAAGCGCATGGGTCGGGCAGCTGCTGACGCAGAGGCCGCAGCTCTGGCAGAGCTCGGCGTCGAACTGGGGGTACTCGTCCTCGGGGATGGTTATGGCCTCATAGGGGCATACGCTTCTACAGATGCCGCATCTGCCGCAGTTGTCCTCGATGACGACCGGGTGGTTCGCCTTCTTCTCCACGTCGATACTCAGGTGAGATCCGCTCATATAGGCCGCGGCCCCGGCCTGGGCGATGCTGTCAGGGATGTTCTTGGGGCCCGTGCACGTGCCTGCAATGAACACTCCCGGGGCGCGGGTGGTTATGTTGGCGACCTTCTCGTCGACCTCCTTCATGAAGCCGCTGTCAGCGAGCTCCACGTTGAACAGCTCCGCGAGCTCAGCCGATCCCTCGCTGGGCTCCATGCCGGTGGAGAGGACGACCATGTCGGCGTCCAGACTCTGAGGCTCCCCCATGCCGTCGGTGTACTCTATTCCCAGGGCGTCGCCGTGAGGCGATACGCTCATTAGGTCGCCGTGGGCGAAGTTTACTCCAAGCTCCTTGGCTTCGTTGTACATGGCCTCGAAGCCGTAGCCGCTTGCGCGGATGTCCCTGAAGAGTACAGTGATCTCGGCGGCTGGGTTCTTGAACTTCTTTATGACCGTGGCGTGCTTTATCGCGGCCATGCAGCAGTACTTGCTACAGTCTCTGTTGTACTCAGGGTCCCTGCTTCCGACGCACTGGACCATCACGATCCTGCCGGGGGTCCCGGCGTCGCTGGGCCTCAGCACCCGTCCACCTGTGGGGCCTATAGGGTCCATGAGTCTAGCCAGCTGATACTGGGTTATGACGTCGGGTAACCCGTAGCCCCACTTGGGGATGCCTGTGGGGTCGAAGTCCTTGAACCCTGTAGCCAGTATCACCGAGCCCACCTCGATTGTCTTGTCGCCGGGCTTTTCCTCGTAGCCCATGAGGGCCGCGGGGAACAGGCTCGTGCAGCTGCCGCACCGGGACTCCGTCACGGCCTCTAACGCCTCCTTGTCCGACTCAGAGGAATAGATTAGCTTGTACTCTTGAGGCCCCGCCGACGGAACGGTTATAGCCTCCACGGGGCTGCCTTTGCCTTTCTTCGGCTCCAAGTCTAGGTCCAGAGGCGCCTTGGTGTACGTCACCTTGAATCCCTTGGGCGTGCGTTCTACGTCTTTCACCTCGCTGTTCACGTGGTATGTGATGCCCGGCTTGGTGAGCATGCTGATCATGTGGGGGCCCCTGAGGCACATGGTGCAGTCCTCCTCGGGGAAGGTCTTGCTTATGAGAGGCATGGCGCCGCCTATGGCGGGCCTGCGCTCTATCACGTGGACCTTGACGCCCATGTCGGTTAACTGTGACGCCGCTGTGAGCCCGGCTATCCCGGCGCCCACGATGAGGGCCTCCTGTGTCCTTTCGAAGGAAACGGTCTCCGTGGGGGTGACGCTGATGGCTTTCTCGATGGACGCCTTGAGGAGCATCTTGGCTTTCAGCGTGGCCTCGCCTCTGTCGGGGTGTACCCACGCCAGCTGCTCCTTCGCGTTTACTATGACGAGGTTCTCTGGGTCCAGCCCCGAGTCCTCCATCACCGCCTCCAGGGGCTTCTGGCAGACGGAGCGTGTGCACGCGAATGCCACCAGCTTCTCGGATCCCTGGGAGACGGCCTCGACGAGGTCGTCCCTCATGGCCTTGGTGCACGCGGCGTCGGTGGTGATTATCTCGCTTACTCCCTGGGTCTCCCTGGCGAAGCTCTTGAGCTCCTCGATGTCAAGATGCTCCGCTAGGACGCCGCCGCATGTGCAGAACACTACCTGTACGCTCATCTAGTCGACCTCCTTCACCTCAACAAAGCTGCCGTCCACCGTGATGTCGAAGTCAACCATGTGGACGCTGCAGCTGGTGCACGGGTCGTACGCCCTAACTATCTTCTCCAGTCTCCAGCACGCGTCCGCCCGTGTCGCCGGGTCCGCGATCTCGCTGGCGTAGATCTTAGCGTTCTCGTAGAGGTCCTGCTGGATGAGGGGGTGGTTGTATGTGGTGGGCGCTATGATGTTGGCGTACCTTATGAGGCCCTTCTCGTCTAAGACGTAGTGGTGAGTGAGTATGCCCCTCGGGGCCTCGATGAACGACGCGCCCTCACCGCCCCTGCTCTTTACGGGGATGCGGATGTCTTCTCCGAGGATGGTGTCGTCCTCCAGTATCGCCAGGGCCTCCTCCTGCCCAGCGACCAGCTCGGGTATGCGAGCGAGGTTGAAACCCTGGACCTGTAGGCAGGTCCGTGGGAAGAGCTTGAGGTACCGTTCCTCGTACTCCCGGGCTACCGGGAACGGTATCTTGTTTGTGACGTTAAGCCTCGCCAATGGCCCCACCCTGATGACGCCGCTGACGCCCTCGGGCTTGTAGTATGGGACCTTGGTGCTGCTGTGCTCCCAGACGGCCTCTTGGATGTACTCATAGTAATTGGATGGGTTGAAGCGGGCCAGCTCCTTGCCGGTTGGCCCGACTATTCTGCCGTCGCCGTCGTACACGTCCCAGTCGTTCTGGGGGCCCTGGACGAGGGCCATGAAGTTTGTCTCCACGTCTGGGAACTGGCTGCAGGTGAGGGTGTCTTTCTCGTAGATGTCGAACACGAAGTCGGCGTACACCTTCATGAGCTCCAGCACCTCTCTTCCTTCCTCTACTAGCTCGTCGCGCCGCTGCTCCTTGAGCCGCAGCGTCTGTCCTCCAGGGACGCTTGTGACCACATGCACTATCCTGCCGCCCGTGGCCTCCACGACCTTGTTACCGTAGGCGTGTATCTTGAGAGCCGCCTTCCCCAGCTCAGGGTATTTGCCCATGAGGGCGATGAAGTTCCTGCTTTCGGCCGGCAGCCCCACGAGGTCCGGGACAGCCAGAAACGCGCTGTGCAGGCTGTGGCTGGTGACGAAGCCACCCGCGTTCATGAGCCTCCTCAGCTTGATGGCAGTCTCCGGCGGAGTCACTCCCCACGCGTCCTCGATGGCCTTTACCGCCGCTAGGTGGTGGCTCACGTAGCAGATGCCGCAGATGCGCTGCGTGAGCCTGGGCGCCTCCTCCGCCCTCTTCCCTGTGAGGAGGTACTCGAAGAACCTGGGCGCTACTGTTATCTGAAACTTGAGGTCGTGGAGCTGGTTGTCCTTGATCTCGACCTTGATCTTTCCCATCCCCTCGATCCTCGTGAGGGGGTCAATTTCGATTATGTCAGTCAATCTACTTTTTCCTCCTCGCCAGCTCTGAGATCACGGACTCCGCGTATGTGAACCTGTATAGCATGGCGCTGTACAGGTTGGGGTCGAACTCGTCCTTCAGCTGGGTGAGCAGCCCCGTCATGGCGTCGATCATCGCCATCCCCTGGTCGTCAACGTCGAGGCATGACCCACG
>Ga0315533_1001085_pt1 | contig 21516 bp, 33 predicted proteins | sample SalMarSW160130MG_FD_203081 | JGI IMG/M metagenome (GOLD analysis project Ga0315533, IMG submission 203081) | Salt marsh sediment microbial communities from the Plum Island Ecosystem LTER, Massachusetts, United States - Salt Marsh Sediment SW1601-30 ... | reverse complement strand
CAAGGATGCTGTAACACCAAAGCCAGATGCAACCTTTGGTGAACATATATTTGGTTTAGCCAAAAAGCTGAAAACACTAAGCTCGCTCTCAGCCTCTAATGAAAAGAAGGAGGGATAGTTACCCGGCATAGGGGCTGTAAGTGAGAGAAAGGAGGAATAGCTGAAAAGGAAATAAAGGCCTGCTGGTGTCCGAACAGAGCCAACGCTCAAATAACCATCGGTAGGTTCGGCGTAGTTCAACCGAGCCAGCAGGGACAACAGCTAAAAGGAGAGGGGAATGAAAATAGAGGAAGCTATTAAACGCAATGAGTTTGACCTAACTTGTTTAAGTCCCGAATATGATTCAGACCGTATAGACGCTATCAAGCTAGGCATTGAAGCCCTGAAAGCTTGGCGAGAGCATCGCCGTATTATGGGGCATCCTAAGCTTTGGGTATTGCCAGGAGAGACCAAATGACAGCAATCTGGATAATATGGGTATTAGGTATAGGCTCAAGCATCTTTGCTGGAATATGGCTTAAAAAGAATTGGATAGGAGGGAAATGAAAAGGGTTTGTTTGAAGTGTTTTCAAAGAGCTATTGCTTATCAAGCTCCAGAAGTCTGGTTAAGATTCTTGGCACTATATCCAAGAGCAATAACTGAAGACGAACCAGAATGTGGCTTTCATCATAGTGAACCCGATAGTGCTAGAGATTCAGAAATACTTATGTGGATGTTTGATGCTTTAGATAACAATAGAGAGCCAGCTTAAAAATAACTTTATAAGGGGGAAGTGATGATAGCTAATATAGCATTAGGAATAAGTATAGCCTGCTTTGTGGCTTTGATAGTGATTATAAGATGGTGGAGTAAATAGGAGGAATGATGGAAGAACTAAATACAGCATTAGTAAAAGTGAAACCCGAGGCGGATGAAGCGGTCATCGCCTTACATGAGCAATCACTGAAGCTGGAACAGTATGCCACGGCACTGGTTATAGCCAATGATGGTGATGTTAAAAGTGCCACGAATGACCTCAGTATTATCTCTGGGCTAAAGAAGGCTATTGAGGAGAAGCGAAAGGAATATACCCAGCCTATCAACGACCACCTGAAAGCTGTCAATGAGGCTTTTAAGGCTTTCGTAGAGCCACTCACTCAGGCAGATAAAATCACAAGAACAAAGATACTGGACTATCGAGCCGAGCAGGACCGCCGGCGCCAAGAGGCTGAGGAGATAGCTCGACTAGAGTGGGAAGCAGCGGAGAGGAAAGCAGCCTTAACAGGTGAGCCGGTAGTTGTCCCGGAGGTAGTAGAGGCGGCACCGGAGGCACCAGACCGTTACCGTGCAGAAATGGGTACACTGGGGAAGATGACGCTTCGCAAGTGGGAAGTAGTAGACCTTTCATTAGTGCCTGACGAGTATAAGATGGTTGATGCTACCAAGATAGGCAAGGTTGTGCGAGCTGGTATTCCCTCTATCCCTGGAATCAGGATTTGGGAAGAGGAGACATTAAGGGTTAATGCAAAGAAGGGGGAATGATTGGGCAGAAAGCGACACGACTGGATGCGTAAACCCCATAAGCCATTACCAGTTAGGGATGAGCCTCAGCATATAAAAAAATCCCCCAAGGCTATATCTATCACAAGGGCTGACGGCACTATAGAGGTCATTAAGGAGGGTTAAATGGCTATACAGGAAGAGATAAGGGAAGGGATAGCAAGGAAACAAGCGAAATTTGATGATTGGGATTGGGATACTCAACTGAGTAAAGTTGATAAGGGGATGTATCTAAGATATGCGGACAAACTCCTTTCCTATCTCCACTCTCAAGGTGTAGTGGTAAAGGTAAAGTGCCCCGATTGTGAATGGAGTCAATTCGTAGGTGGGGAGTCCGTAGGGATGACACCCTGCCATACTTGTAATAGCACAGGCTATATTTATGAGCCATTGATAACAGAGGTTATTAAGGAGGGTTAAGGAAATGACAGTATTAACTATAACCATAGTAGGTTTCAAAGTAAAAGAACGAAGGTCTGTTTATTACAAGACGCTGGAAGCTATGGCACTTGGTAGCTCAGATGATGATAGGCTTCTGTCGGCTATGAAAAATGCTCTGGAAAAGTCCGATTTTATAAGTATCCGCTGTATAGATAAGAGGGAGGCTTAAATGAAACTATGTCCGCATTGTAGGGCTCAGGGCTGGAGGTCATTACTTCAACCATTAAATCCAACAGGAGCAGTTATACAGACTTTATGGTGTCCTTACTGTAAATGGGTAGAGGGGACTCAGAGGAGGATTATTTAATGGTCAAGCTAGCTGATGTTCCTAGATGCCATTGTGGTGAGCTGATGTTACTCATTAAGTCAAAGGATGGTGTTCATATTTGGGAATGTCGCAACCCTAAGTGCCTATTCTATAGAAAGCAAGTGAAGAAATAGGGGGTGTTGAAAATAAATGTTCCCGGTAAGAGCTAAGAATAGGACCATAGGCTTCATTGAGAATGGTTGCTTCCTAAAACCTGTGGTCGGCTCTAAGCATCAACTGAGGGAGCCGCCAGCATGGGCTATTGACGCTGAGGCTTTTGAGGAGTGGGTAAAGCCCAATGCCAGGGAAATCATAGTTACTGATACTGAAGCCAAGCTAAGGTATCGGGTATCGGTCGAGACCTTTGACCAGCTCAAACAGGAGATGGATAGGGGCTTCGGGAGACAGTATTTTCTGACTCTGAATTACTGGACAAGGGAGAAATACAATGCCAACTAATCCCAGAAAGGAAGCTAAGGAAATTCTCAAGGCTTCATTAAGGGAAGCTAACAAAGCCTATGATGTGGCTGTGGCCAGGGCCATAGAGGTCCGCAGTAAAAAGGCTAAAAGAGCCTGGCAAATATATCGTAAAACTCTAAAAAATATTGAGGAGGGTAAAGATGCCAATTGAAGGATTAAGTGGCGTAACTAGGTTGCCACGACTTGGAAAGATAAGGCTTGGGGAAAAGGTCAAGAAGGCAGGCACGAATGTGGAATATCCCAAAGCCACTCCATACTTTGTACTACCGGACAAGGATGAGGTAGGAGAGCTCGCCGCCACTATGCGGAAAATATACGGCGATAAACCCAACGAACTACCTATCATATTCCCCATAGAGGATGAAGACAAGTTTGCTTCACAATACTATCGCTGTTACTCGATGACCAGGGGGCTCGTCTGTAAGGGAGATGGTAAGACCTGCCTACAGACAGTAGATACCGCGACCAAAGTCTTAGCCAACAGGGATAGCAAGGCAGAAGACATAGAGCTTCAGGAATTACCTTGTAAAGGTAGGGAATGTCCCCATTACAAGTCAAACCAGTGCCGGGAAATAATGATGCTTCAGTTTATGCTTCCTGACATCCCCAGCATAGGCATCTGGCAAATAGATACCAGTAGCGTTAACTCAATCATCAACATCAATGGCGCGGTCAAGCTCTATAAAGGTATCTTCGGCAGGATAAGTATGCTTCCCTTAACCCTGACGCTCAAACCACAAGAGGTAGTATCCTCGGTTGACCAGAAGAAAAAGAAGGTCTATACCCTTCACCTCGAAGCCCGGGCCAGTCTCCGCAATATGCTATTACTTCTGGAAAAGACCCCAGTCCAGAGATTAGCTCTGACCACCCCCGATGAGAGCAAGCCGGAGATAATTGAGGGCGAGTTTGAGGTTAAGAATGGTCCCGATATAGAGCAAGCTGAGCGAGATAGTAAGGAGCTATTCCCTGAAGGGGGAAGCAAGGGATTAAGTGCTGAGGAGCATATCCCCGGTGCTATTAATATGGATTGGCTAAAGGCATCAATAAAAGAACTTGGCTGGGCTGATATAACTTTTAAGACTTGGTTCAGGTCAGAGGCAATAAAACAGAAATGGAGTGCGATTGATATTAAAGGCACACTAACTGAATTTGTGGGCAAGCTCAACCCTGAGCAAAGGGAGTTTATCTGTAAGGAAATACAGGAGAGGCTAGACCTGAAATGAGCAGACTAGCAGGTTACAAACATACGGAAGTTACCAAGCAAAAGATGTCATCCGAAACCGAGGGAGAAAAAATGAATAAGACATCTATCTTTACCCCTCTGTCGCCAGAATATATAGCAGGTTTCTTTGATGGTGAAGGTTCGGCTATGATTCTTACCATTCGTAGGAAGCTAAAGAGGGGGGTTGTGTATCGCTTCCGACCTGTTATAAAGATTTCGCAAAAAACTGAGAGCGTCTTGGTTCAGATAATGAATACCCTAAAAGCAGGGCATATAGATAAAGATACTAAGGGATTTACTTATATTATAAATGGGCTTGAGGGTGTTCTTAATTTTTGCCAAGAGATAGTCTGCTACTCAATCGTGAAATGCGATGCCTTAGTCGCAATGGGGGCTTTAGCTTCCTTCCAGAGAAAGAAGAGGAGAAAGAATGAGCCTTACACGCTAGATGATACGGATACAATGATAAGGCTTAGAGACAAAGTTTTCTATGCCAACAGTAAAACAAGAACTGGATTGAAGCAAAAATATGGTTGGCTTCAAATTATGACTGAGACTAACTTTGTGGCTGACATAGAGGCTTGGAAAGAAAATAGAATGAGGGGTATAAGGAGACTTCATAATGAACAGAGCAAGTAGTGCTACAGGGTGGGTAAGAAACCCAATAATGAAAAGCCCTGATTTAGACCCCACACAAGCAAGTAGTTATGAACTAGGGTGGACATATAATCCGATTACAGGCTGTCTAAATCACATTGATGGCTTGTGTAAAGGTGGTGGCTTCCCCTGCTATGCCTATAAACTAGCTAATGGGCGGTTGAGGCAGAGGTATCTGGCTAACAAAAATGTAGCACCAAGGAGGATAATGACTCACGATATAGGCGGGCAACACTATGAATGGGAAGATGACACACCTGATATTGACCCCTTCTATCCCCGCTTCTGGGCTGAAAATAGTCCATCCTGTAGGTTATATGACCCTGCCTTCAGGCAAAAACCTGCGGGTATCTTTGTCTGTGATATGGGTGAATTATTTGGAGATTGGCTACCCCAAGGGTGGCAAGAAGATATTTTTGACATCATAGAGGATTCTCCCCAGCACCGCTTCTATCTCTTGACCAAGCAGCCTCAAAACCTCATTAAGTGGTCGCCGTTCCCCGATAACTGCTGGGTGGGGGTAACGGCTACTAATCGCCAAGGGTGGATTGATGCCCAAAGAGAATTAGATTTCATTAAAGCCACCATTAAATATGTTAGCTGTGAACCTTTATTGGAGCATCTACCTATTTCCCCCTATGATTTTAGACCCCTTGGGGGAAGTATTGATTGGGTCATCATCGGTGCTCAGACAAAGCCCTATAAGCCACCTCAGATTGAGTGGATAGAGGAGATAGCAAGAGCCTGTGATAAGGCTGGTGTGCCGGTGTTTTTGAAGGATAATTTGAAGCCATTACTGGATAAGAACTTTAGGCCTTGTTGTTATTCTCATAGAAATCTTTATGGTTGGGAATTAAGGCAGGAATTACCTAAATGAAACAGACACGACTCAGACCTATCTCAAAGAAGCGTGTTGAGGAAATGAGGAAGGAAAGGGAGATAATGCCCCTACTATGTGAGCGGGCCGGGGGAATTTGGAATGGCTACTTCTGTGTTGGTGGTAGATGTGAAAAGTGTGGTAAGCCACCGGATTTTAGAGGATTAACTAAGCACGAGATTAAATTCAGGTCCCAGGGCGGCGACCCAGCTGACCCTGAGAATTGTCTGCTTTTGTGCGGGAGATGTCATTCAAAAGAACATGGGATAAGGGAGATACCGAATGGCTAGACCACAAAAGCAAACAGTAGATTATTTCCCTCATGATGCCAATGCTTGTGCGGGGGATACTCTAACAGTGCTACAGAGCCGTTTTGGAAACGATGGTTATGCATTCTGGTTCAAACTATTAGAGAAATTGGCATCGACAGATGGTCATTATCTAGATTGTCGGAACTCTACAAAGTGGCAATTACTATTGGCAAGAACAGGGGTTAATGAAATAACTGGCGTAGAAATAATGAATTTACTTGTAGAAATGCAAGCCATTGATAAAGAGTTATGGGAGTCAAAGCTAATTTGGTGTCAAAAATTGGTAGATAATATCGCTGAAGTTTATAAAAATCGCCGAAGGGAAATACCCCAAAGACCAGTTATTACAAATGTTAATACCATAACTACAGAGGGTAATGGCTTTACTACAGATGAAAGTACACAAAGTAAAGTAAAGGAAACTAAAGTAAATAATATAAGAGGAAAGAAAACATTATCTTCTTTTAAGGATAAAAAAGCAAAAGAGATATGGGAGGAGTGCTTGGAACTTCTGAAGGAAGAGGTTAACCAGGCAAACTTTAGAACCTGGCTAGAAGGAACAGTAGGTCTTTTATATGGGGAAACAGCATTCATAATTGGCGTACCTAGAGAGGATGTAGGGGCGCATTTGATGGGAAATATGCGCTCCCGGCTTGAGGGTGTCCTAGCACATATTACCAAAAGGAGGCTTGAGGTGGGCTACCGGATAATCAAGAAGGAGCTACCTGAATGAGTGATAACTGTCCATTCCTAGAAGCTGAAGGGATAAAGCACAATGACAATAGTGCCAGGGGTACTGAGATTTGCCAGAACTGCCCTTTAGAGAAATGTATTTTTGAAGCCAATTTGAGGGGCAAGAGTAAGGAGCAGTACATCCGGGAGCAGTTAAGGATTACCGGCGCCGAGGTAAAAAGGAGGTTCTTAAATGAGTGATTGGTTGTTGGATGAGGGCGGAATAAACGGAGCTATTATAGAAGCTCAGGCAAAATCTAAGGAGTTATGCGAATTGCTTAAGAGGGCAGAAGGTGGCGACATTGAAGCTAGTTATTTAGCCCAAATGGTTCTGTATGAAGCAATAGTCAAAGCCGAAGCCAAGAAGGTGGTAGAAGGGATAGAGAAGGAAGGGCATTCCTTATATGATGGCAGATATATTGACGGTAAAACTTGGCAAGCCATAAAGAAAGAGGTGGAAGATGGATAAAGATTTTATTGATTGTTTACACCGAAGCCTAAAGTCTCTGCTCAATTTAATCAAGGAGCTTGAGTATGGGGATGAAATACACGGAGAAAATTGTGGCTGTTATAAATGTGAGCGATATAGAGCTACTGAGGAAAATATTGATACCTTGCCCCATCTTGGCAAACCCCATAAGCCACCCTTTTCAGCAGGATTTGTTGATGCTAGATAAGCTGATAGTAATAGGAGGGAAATGGGCTTAGGTCAATTATATCTAGTTTCTGGTCTCAATAAGGTAGATGAGGCTATTGCCCGCATTAAGCAGTATGAGCCATCGGAAGGATACATTTTAGCCTTTAGCGGTGGAAAGGATAGCGTGGTGCTCAAGCGATTGGCAATTATGGCTGAAGTTAAATTTGAATCCCATTACTGTAGGACTGGGATAGACCCGCCAGAGCTTGTGCGGTTTATAAGGCAAGAACACCCAGATGTTGAATTTATACCGCCATTGATGACTATGTGGAAAGGAATACTCATTCACGGATTACCGCTTCGGCAAAAGCGTTTTTGTTGTCAGATATTAAAAGAACACGATGGGGATAGGAGAACTCTATTGATGGGGCTTCGATGGGCTGAGAGTGCAAGAAGGCGTAAGCGATGGGATGTAAAAAGCACATATAGTAGAAATCAATCAAAATTATGCCATAGCATAAACAAGGTTTTGGTCAATCCGATAATAGATTGGTCTAACGATGATATATGGGAATATATAAGGGAATTCAAAGTCCCTTATTGCTCACTATACGATAATGGCTTCAAAAGGCTCGGTTGTGTTCTCTGCCCCTTCACCAGCGGTAATAATCTTAGGCGGGAATTAGAAAGATACCCTAAAATCGCTGATGCTTATAGGCATGCAGCTCAAAGATATATAAGTAGGCGCAAAACTATGACACGGATAACAAGCAAGAAGATGCACTTTGAGTCTGGTGATGAATACTTTAACTGGTGGCTTAAAGAACGGCTATGAAGGATAGTAATGCTAAATAAATTAATAGCAACCAAGCCTGTCTATAGGGAGCAATGGGCTCAATGCTTACACTGCTTATATGGTGAGACTTTACCTATGAGGCAAAGGAAGCTGGACACCTTTGTGGGAAGAGATGGTTGTCGGCACTACGGACATTTCAAGCAGACTCTTGACGGACAGGTCTATCACAACTGTGGGAAGGATGTCTGGCGTTTATGTGAATTATACTCAGATTTCAGGGAGAGTGATGGCTGAGGCTTATTATGGAGATTAAAGACCCGCATGCAAATCGCAGAATAGGAAGGCGAAAATTTATTAAGTCATGGGCTTGGCCGGGCGAAGTTGAGGAGTTTTTGAAGCAAAAAGCTAAAGGATTTACAATCCATGTTTGTTCTGGTTCATCTAATCTTGGGGAGGTTACGATTGACCAATTCATGCCAGCTATGATTAAGGCGGATATGTATAATCTGCCGATTAAAACAGGAGTGGCCGATACGGTTATTTGCGACCCGCCTTGGGGAATCCCAAGACACACTCGCCACAAATTACTTTTTGAACTTCGCAGGATATTAAAATTCGGCGGCAGCCTATTATTTAATGCCCCTTGGCTGCCTCGGGTCCCAGGGTTGGAGCTCAAGGGAATATGGGTAAGCGAATCTGTTTACCCCAACAACGATTGCGGAGTAATTTCAGTCAGTATCAAAGTTAGGGAAAGTCTGTTTAATGATAGGTAGAAAAGAAATAGACAGCAGGTGATGGGATTAAATGATTAACAGGATAAGCGAAAAAGACTTTGAAGGGCAAATACGGGATTTAGCCAAGCTATTTGGCTGGCTGTATTACCATACTTGGCGTAGTATTCACTCCCCGGCGGGCTTTCCTGACTGCGTGCTTGTTAGACCACCGCGCCTGATATTTGCCGAATTGAAATCGGAGAAGGGACAACTCAGCGATAAGCAGAAGGAATGGCTTGAGGTTTTGAAGGAAACCAGTGTCGAGGTCTATCTTTGGAGGCCAAGTGATTTAGGGGAAGTGTTAGGTGTGCTGACATAGGGAGGCACCGAAAACGATATTGGAGTTCAGTCAGGTAAAGGAGTTTAAGGATGCCTTATAAAGATGTAGAAAAGCGTAAGTTAAACAATAGAAACAGATATTGGTATCGCAAGCAGAATAATCTTTGTGTTTATTGTGGTAGAGAGGCTTTACTAGGAATCATTTATTGTCCAGATTGCCTAATAAGGCATGAATTATCAGATAGGAAATGTTATCGTGCTCACAGTGAGGAGAGAAGGATACAAGCAGATAGTGAAAGGGAAAGGCGGAAAGCTGAGAATAGGTGTATTCGTTGTGGGGCACCGCTTATAGAGGGGGAGACAGGATATTGTTTTAACTGCCTTATATTCAGGCATGAGGGAATGATAAAGGGGGTATTGAGTGAAGTTAATCACGAAACAACTACCATCAAATCATAATCTCTTCCTTTTTGGCGACCTTCATGATGGTTCTGTTCTTAGCTCACACAAAGGATGGCGAATATTAGTTAAGCTGATGAAGTCGGAATATGATGGTTGCTCCAATAATTACGGTGCCGATGGTGGGGATATGATTGAGGCAATTATGGTGGATGACCCTCGATTTAGCCCTGAGAAGCTAAAGGAGGCATTGCCTTTAGCTCAGATGAATAAAGCTATAGAGAGGCGAGAGCCTATTAAAGATATTCTGCTTTATATCTTACTGGGCAATCACGAGCGGTATGTATGGCGGTTTGGGAACATAACTAAAGAGGTCTGTCAAAAGCTCGGCGTTGAATATGGGACTTATAGTGCCAAGCTAACGGTTTTAGATAGCAATGGCGACTTAATGTATAAGGTATTTGACACCCACGGCAGGAAGGGGATTACCTCCACGGCTGACGACCCGGTGAGAAGGCGGACAAATATGGAGCTTATCCTGAAACGGCAGTTAAAATTCAAAGCTGGTGATTGTGCAGTGATGATAAAGCACCATGTCCATAAGCTGATAGTTACCAAACCTGAGCCCGAGCTATATCTAGTTGATGATGGCAAAAAAATAAAGCAGTCCTATACAAGTTGGGGACAGAATGAGCCTTACATTCACCCTGATGCCCGGTGGTACGGCTGTGCCGGCTCATTTCTTAGATTATATGGGGAGGGAATATCAGGCTATGCCGAGATTGCTGAATACGACCCTATTGAGTTGGGGTTCTTAATACTCAAAGTCAGGAATAAAAAGATTATTAGCCTTGAGCCCTACTATTTGAGGATATAATGGAGTCTAAACTATGATAATTTATATAATTGGACCCTATACCAAAGGTGACACAGTTATTAATGTTAGGATTGCCATATTAGCCGCTGAGGAAATATTAGCCAAGGGGCACATACCATACATTCCCCATCTTACTCATTTCTGGCATCTTTTATTCCCCAAGCCTCATCAATTCTGGCTTGATTATGATAAAAACTTTATCCCATTCTGTGATGCGGCCTACAGGATACCGGGTGAATCAAGTGGGGGTGATAGCGAGGAAAGGGATTTTATAGCCGATGGTAAACCCATTTACAGGTCAATAGATAAGATTCCCGATATAGGAGGTAACTAATGCTGCAACAAGATTTAGTGAAGCTACAGAGAGTTATGAAGTGCTGTGCCACTTACACTACTGCTATCAAGGACGGGAACGGAAACATCTTTGTTAAGCCAGTATGTCCTACTCAACACTGTAGTGATAAGCTATTCTGTCTCGAGCTGGCACGGCTAGTGGGGAAGGAATTAAAAGTCCACCAACTTGTTGAAAGGGCTTTGGCTGGGAAGGGGAGTTAGCTTTAAGGCAGTAAGGGAATTTAAGGATGGCTGAAAAGGGGATAAAACTAGTCACCTAGGAGTTGACAGAGTGCCGGGGAATGAAGCAGACATAGAGAAAGACAAGGAACTGGTGCTGAGAGACTTGGAGCATCTTCTACAAGCAGGGCATGGGGAACTTATCGTTAAGGTAGCTGACCATAGAGTAGTTGATGTAAAATACGATGTTCACCGCGTAATAAGTAAAGAGGGTAAAAGTAAAATTAAATAGCTGACCTGGCTCGGAGGCATTAGCTGACCGGGCATATACAGGAGGCGGACTTTGAACCGAGCAATCGGGGATGGTTCGTCTCTTTTTTATATGGTGAAAATATGTGGGGACTTTTTGAAATCATAAGTGAAGAAGCAATAAAGGCTCTAAGAGAGTATCAGGATAAATACTATCATACCAAACTGGATAAGCCGGTGATGCATTTCAGGGCTAAGACCTCGGCGCCGGCGCGTTACCCTTCGCTTGAAGAGATAGACCGCGATATGAGGAAGCCGGTAGGCGAAATATCTCCGGTTAAGACCAAGGGAATTCCGTGATGCTTTTCTCGCGTAATCATGTAGTCTGGATACTCCACCATCTTCAAACCCTGGAAGAGGGACATACACCCATGGAATACTCCAGCTATACTGAACTCCCTGGGAAAAGAAAGGGGGGCACATGGGCATACTTTGAAAACCCGGCTGGTCTGGCCGCCACAATAACAATGAGGCTAGAGAAGTGCGGTTTTGATGGAGCTCTGGTTTATCTCTGCTATTGCTTCGGTAGAGACTGGGAGACAGTAGCCAGGATGACAGGGCTTAATTACTATGACCTGAAAAGGCGAATGAATAGGGCAATAACCTATATCAGTGGTGAATGGCCCAAGCCAGCACCTTACAGACATTACATAATGACTAAAAAATTTCATAGAGCGGTGGACTTGACAAACAAATTTGAGCGTGATAATATCAAAACATAGGGGTAGAGGTACGCCCAGCAACAAGCTGGGCTTTTTATTTGGCTTCAGTTCTTAATGGGCTGAAGCTTTTTTATTGGGAAAACATTATGGCTAAATCAACTGAGCAATTAAATAAGAACGGCGACCGGCGGGGTATGCATGGTAATCCCAACTCTAGGAAGAACTTAGAATTGGGCAGGAAGAAGAATAAAAGGACAGCTAAGGATTACAGTATTACCCGTATAATCAAGGAGATGCTGGATGACCCTGCTAGTGAGCGGTGGCTAGAGGTTGAGGATAAGGGGAAGGGACTCACTTGGAGACAGGCGATAGCCAAACGCATACTAATTGAGTCAATCAAGGGTAATGCCAAGGTCACCGGGGAATTACTTGACAGGCTAGAGGGGAAGGTTACTCTGCCTTTAGAAGCAATGGGTGTTGGTGGTCAACCTCTAATTGCGACCTTTATCTTCCAGATGCCAGACGGTAGCAAATTCAATCCTTCCGATATAGCCAAAGGACAACATTGAGGCATTAAATGGTGACAGCTACTAAAGAGAAAATCATTAAACTCCTCCCTGGTCAGGCCGATATATTAACGAACTTTACGGCTAGCATTTTGGCTGCTATCGCTGGAACGGGTGGCGGTAAGACAATCCTTGTCTACTGGTGGTTACATTCAAGGATGGAAGCCTATCCTGGCCTGACTTGGGGGTTGGCAGAACCAACCTTTCCCCTACTTTCTAAGGTAATTTTAACATCGTCTGACCCTGAAAGACCCTCATTAGAGGAATACTTCAGGCAAGTTGGACATCATCCAGATTATCATGCCGTAGACAAAATTATGTTCACCGACGTGGGCAAGATATATCTAGGAAGTGCTGATAATCCTGACTCTATGCAGGGTGCTGCCTTAAAGGGCTATGCACTCGATGAGGCAGGGTTAATGAAATTACTTGCCTTAGATACCGCTACGCAGCGGGTGGCTATGATGAATGGTCAGGTATTGCTGGCAACCACGCCTTATAATTCAGGCTGGTTAAAAACTGAGATTGCTGATAAGGCGGACGGCAAAGAGATAGTTGTTAGGAGATGGCGGAGTATAGACCGTCCCGGCTTCCCTATTGCTAGCTACGAAAGGGAGAAGCGGCGACTCCCCCCCTGGCGCTTTGCTATGATTTATGATGCCCAGTTTGAAAGACCAGCAGGCTTAATCTATGGTGCTTTCAATGAACTAACTTGCTTAATCAATCGCTTCCCACTACCCAAAGAGTGGCCTCGGTATGTAGGACATGACTTTGGTGGTGCTAACCCAGCGGCCATGTTCTACGCTCAAGACCCTGCGACCGGGTACTTCTATGCTTACCATGAGTATCTACCCGGAGCCGGTAGGTCTACCTATGAGCATGTAGAGGAGTTTAAGAAGATAACAGCCGGGACCAATGTCCTCAAGCGAGCTGGTGGTAGTCATCAGGAGGATGAGATAAGGCAGGGATATACAGCTCATGGCTGGCCGATTCAGGAGCCGAAGATTCACAAAGTGGAAGCCGAGATAGACAAGGTGATTGGACTGCACCAACTTAATAAACTGTTTGTCTTCAATGACTTGAGAAATTACCTAGATGAGAAGCGCTCATTCTCTAGGAAATTGGATGATAACTATAATCCGACTGAGGAGATAGAGGATAAGGAGCGATTTCACCTAATGGACGCGGAGAGATATATCCTGAGCGATTTCACACCGGAGACAGTTGAGGCTAACAAGCCGACAGGCAGGCGAGGTTATGAACTTTAGGAGGCATCAATGGCTGAAGTAGATTACCTAGAGAAAGCGAAAAAGAAAGAAACTAGCGCCTTATTCACCCGTATGGATGGAGATAAGGACTTACTATACCTGTCTAAATATCAGATGAAGGATAAGAATGAGAAGCCCCTCCCAGGCATTATTAACATAACATTAAACGACTGTGCTGTGTTCGCAGCCAATGTTATAGCCGCTCTTGGTGGTGCTAGTGAGCAGATAGTGGTGGAGAGCGAGGATAAGAAGCTGGACACCCACTATATTGAGGATTTTCAAAGGGCTGCTTTTGCCAGTGCTAACGAAAGATTAAGGAAGCAGGTTAAACCCCAGCTAGACCCGTTCATTGATGAGCAGAATTGTATTAGAGGAGCCGGTGCTGCCAGGGTGTTATTCAGGGAGAAAAACAAAGAGCTAGTCCCTGACATTATGCCGATGGACACCCGGTATCTAGTTTATGAAGTAGGTGTGGATGGTCTTGAGTGGACTTCCTATAGGATGATTAGGGACAAGGCGGATATTGAAAGCGAATATCCCAAGGCAAAGGGAAAGGTAAGTGGCGATGATGGGACAGTAAGGGATATATGGACTCCAAAGGAAAACATAGTCTATGTTGAGGATGAAATAGTAAAGCAAGAAAAGAATCCGTTGGGTCGCCCTCCTGTCTGTATTCAGATTGTCCCTCTGGGTTCAATGCTACTGGACAAGGACAGCTTTAGCCACCGGGGTGAATCAATCTTCTTCCTCATCCGAGACCTTATCCCTGAGCTTAATAGATTGGTTAGTATTGTACAGACTATGAATCTTGCGGCACTCAAGGGGTCGAAGCAGTATGCTAGTAAGGAGGGTACGAGTGCCACATTACCTGACCGAGAGGATTATGATGGAATGGGTGGTATGGTAGCAGTAGATATAGGTGGTGGTATTAGCTTAGTTCCTATAGCTGATATTAAGCGGGCGGCAACCTTGCTCCACTCAATGATAGAGACAAGAATACAGCGAGGTAGTTTGTCTAATTTAGACTTGGGGATAATGGGGAACCAACCCTGGTCGGCAATAGCCTTGATAGAGATAGGAGAAGGTAGAGACCAGATATTCCTACCCAGATTGGGGGCTAGAGGGCTTCTGAAGCAGGATATAGCCCAGATGTTCACTGAGCAGGTTATAGCAATGGGTGGTAGTGTGGAGCTGGGAACACCGGGGCATAAGAGAACCTTTGATATTGGCAAACTGCAAGGTGAGTATGAGACCACCTATAAGTATTTCGTTAAGTCACCAACAATAGATGCCGCTCGCTTTTCATTAGCTGGTGTTGCTGAAAGATACTATGACCTCAAAACCATTTTAAGTGATGTGCTTCAGGCAGAAGACCCCGAAGGTATAATCCGTAAGCGATACTATGACATGGCTGAAAAGGTTAGCCCGGTAATAATGAAAACAAGGATTATTAAGGCATTGATAGAAGAGGGTGATGAGGATTCAGAGTATGAAGCACAACTTATGTCGGCTGAGATGGGTATGACCGTAGAGCAGATAATGGCTGGTGAAGCACCTAAAGCGACTGAAGCACCTTGGAAGAAATCAATTAGGGATAAAGAACCTTTAGGAGATTTATTACCGTTGCTTGGTAAAGGCGGAGGTAAGACCTCAGCTAAGAAGGCAGCTGAAGTAGAAGCGACTCCAAGAGAAGGTGAGGAATGAAATATAAGATATTAGACAATGACGAGGTAGTAAAAGTAAAGCTCAATCAAGCTCCTTTCAGTATCAGGCTCACCTGTTGTGATTGTGGACTAACCCACGATGTTAAAATCCTGAAGTATAAAGGCTTGGTGGCAGATGAAATAGAGATGATATTCAGCCGTAATAGGCGGAGCACGGCGAAACAGAGAAGGAAAAGGGTTTGTAGATGGTAATTAAATTTGCCAGCCCTTAACTGAGTCAAAAGGTGAAGAATAATGGCTACTAAATTCACATATAAAGAGCATAAAAAGCGAATGCTGGATATTATAAACCGTCCTAAGCAGACAGCTGATAGGCGGGGGATATTAAAGACACTATTAGAGACTGCCAAGGCTAAGAGGACTAGAGTATGACTACTGGTTACAGGCTGCCTGAAGAAGTAATTGCGAGTTACGGCACCTCATTGGCTGAAACTAGGAAGATGATGGCCGAGCTTCAGACTGCCTTAAAACGCAAGCAGCAATACCCATTCTTACCTGCTCCTGTTTATCTATCACAGGACGAGCTGGCCGAGTATGGTATAGAGCTTGAAGAGCCGATGGCTGAAGGCTGGCTGATGAAGATAACGCCGGGGAAAGATGGCGGTGAGCTAACAACTAGTTTCATCACTCCTGATAAGTGGGAGATTAGGGGCGAGGATGAATACATATCTCCTGAAGGCAAGACATATACTAGGGCTGAATTAGACGCTTTGATGGCACCGCCTGAAGTTGCTCCTTTAGAGCCTTATGTCCCTGAAGCTCCTAGATTAGACATAGCTGGGATGCCGAGGGAAGAACTGGCTGAGCTGTATGGTGAACAGGAAGCGTATCGCTGGACTTGGGCTACTCAGTATGAACTCAGGGAAGCCTTAGAATATGCTGAGCAAGACCCGGAGGGATTTTTGACCGAGCTTTTAGAAGTTGGGCGGACTGAGGATACCGAGAGGCTACTCAAGCAGATGTTTGGAGCAACTGAGGCTGAGATTGGGGAGATATTTGGGGAAATAACTACTGAAATGCCTGAAATCCCTGAGGAAGGTTACACATTCACCTTGACTGCCCCTGAAGAGTATGCTGCCGAAGTTCCCAATACTCAAGATATTACCATAAAACCTGATTATTCGGTGTGGGTGGGCGATAAAAGGGAAGCGACTTATGACCCTGAAACCCAGCAATTTATACCTTATATACCACTATGGAAAAGAATATTGAATAGTGTTGGTTCAGCACTCAAGAAAGTTGGCATACCTTCAGCTTACTCATTAACAGGAACGCAATTATATATAGAGCAGGTTTTTGATTACAGGGAATTAAAGAGGCAGGTTGACTCATTACCAGAGGGTTCTCCAGAGCGTCAAAAGCTAGAAGACGAACTCCAGAACACTATAGGCTTTAGCTGGGGGGAAATTGAGGAGAAATTTGAGGCTATGCCTTGGTGGAGGCAGATGCTTTATGAACTACCCACTTGGCTGGTAATTGGGGCAGTAACTCCAGCAGCGGGGGCAATAAGGGCTAGATTATTGGGCAAGGCTGCGGCTGGTGGGAAGATGGCAATTCCAGCTAGGGCTGGAGCAGCTGCTTTAAGACCTATGGCGGGGATGGAGGCAGCACAAAGCCGAGCTATCTTCCGTATAACAAATCCTATCTTAAATAAACTAAATTCAAGGGCTGTGGGAGCAGCACTAGACAAAGCACTGGCCAAACAGGGAATTTCTCTTAGCCCCCAACTGCGGAATAGTTTAGTAAATATATACAGAACAAACCTTGATGATGCACTTACAACTGAATTAACTAGGATATTAACAGAACAGGGCATATATCTTACTGATGCCCAGATTAACGCAATTCTCGCTGCGACAGCAAGGAAAATTCCCGTTGAATGGTCGGCTGATATAATCGCTAGAGAACTGGCTAAACATGTGCCGGTAAGGTATGAAATGATTGGAACTGTGGGAGCGACTACAGCCAAGACCTCTACCACTGAACTTATGAATATAATTACCGGGGTGATTGGCGTGGCACCAACCGCAATGGCTCCTGCGGTAACTGGCATCCCAACAGGGATAGTTGCAGCTGGCATCCCGACAATGATAACTTCAGCAATGAAAGCTGATTTAACAAAACTGGGATATGGTTCTCTGGCTATAGCCAAGATGACACCTGCTAGGGCTTGGGAGATTTTAACCTCTAAGATGCCGGAGGTTTATAAAGCTGGGGTTGTCCCCGGAGCAGTAACCCCTGCAGTTAAACCCCCAACTGAAGTGCCAGTAGTTAAGCCTATTACCCCAGAGGTTACAGTTTTCCCTGCTGTGGTAGTAAATCATATTACTGACCTAATCTCCACAAGAACAGGATTGGCAGCGAGGCTTGCTACTTTTACAGATGAGAAATATGCTGACCTTATAAAGCTGAGTAAAGATGAATTATCGGCTAAATGGGATACTCTATATCCTCCGAATCGTGAGAGAGCCATCGCCTCTATTTCAGAAGCACAAAGACAAGCGAAGGGTGAGAAACCTGCTCCTATTATCCCCAAAGCTCCCCCGGGGATGCCTGAAGCTGGTATACAGGTTGGAGCTTTAGGAGTTCCTGCCAAAGAAGTCTTCCCAAAGGGTAAGGGTATAATAACCCAAATCTCTATGGATGACTATGCTAAGTTGGTTGGGGCTAGGGAATCATTTGTTACCCAGCGTTTAGCTGAGGTCAATAAGTTATTAAAGATTAAAGGGAGGCTTCCTAAAGGTCAAGGGACTAAGGCTGAACTAGCCATAGAACAAGCTAGATTAGAAGCACAGAAGGATATAGCTGGGCTTATTGAAGAAGCTGGCAGGGATATTCCTGCTCTAACTCGTCATCTGGATACTGCCATTGAAGAGATGGCGAATGAAATAGGATTGCGGGAGATGCCGTATCACGGCGGGGTTAAACAAAACCTATTCCCTGATAAAACTTCAAAGCAACTAGATGAGATGCTCAAAGTTTACAATGATTTACGTATGGAGCTATCTCCCGAAATTGCTAAAAAACCCTTAAAACCTATTCCTGAGCTGGCTATTGAGGGATTGACTCCAACAGGTGAGGTTGCCCTAAGTCCTGCCCAGATTCAACGGACATTAGAGCTATTTGGTAAATATGTTATTGACCCAACTACTGAGAATGCTTGGGGGCTGACGAGGGAATTAAGGCGGGAGGCATTGGCAGGGAGAGCAGAAAATCTTAAAGCTAGGGCACAGGAACTAATTGTTAAACAGGGTGTGAGTGCAGAAGAGGCAATAAAACAGGCAATGCGGGAAACAATGTCTGGTGAATTGCCTGCTATGAGGGCTGATTACTTAGATGATTTAACAGAGAAAATGAGAGATGTCCTGTTTGGCAAAGTTTATCAAGCACTTAAAGACGAGCCGTTTGAGTTGATGTCTACTACTGAGGCTTTGACTAATGCCTTACTCGGCAAGCCGATACCTCGTGAACCTGGAGTTAGAGGTGGTTCAGCTTATAGTAGACTGACCCGGGTTTTTGGAGACCAACCGAAGGTAATTGAGGCAATAGATAGAGGGGCAAGAGAGGGGAGGGTGCTAAGAGATATGCTAGATAGTGTATATCAAGAGACAGGGACAGCACCTATCCCAATAGACCAAGAGACAGCTAATTATCTGCGTGCCGTTTCAAAGGAGATAAAGACTCCTTTAGACCTTGCTCTAATAAGGGCTTTCTATAAAGCTCATCCAGCATTTCATTATGAAGCACCTATTGAAAAGGCAACTGCACAAATACCTTTAATGCCACCTCCAGCTAAGCACATTATAATTAGGGCACTCAAAGGGTTTGGTAGGACAGCTATAGATATTGGTAACTTTATGAGAGCTAACATGGCATCCTTTGACTTCTCTTGGTGGAGGCAACAAGCCCCTCTTATGTTTGCAAATGCACGAGAATTTGCTATAGCCAATGTAAAAGCTTGGCACGCAATTTTCTCTCAGGAGGCGGCTGAGGCTTCTTGGTCTCGGATTACTCAGGACCCGTTATATCAAATATATGAGAAGGGTGCCGATTTCCTTAGACCCTTACACTTACCAAAGGGCACTGCCCAGTGGAGAGGTGTTGAGGAGTATGGTTATATTAGTGGGGAGAGACCAATACCTAGACTTGCGATGAAGTTACCTTGGATAAAGATTTCAGAGAGAGCTTTCGTAACAGGTACTAATGAGCATAACTGGTTGATATACAAAGCCCATTATAGGGATATGCTTAAAATCAGCGAGCGTATAGCCTCTGGTGAAATAAAACTTAAACCTGGCGAGTCCTTCAGTATTGAAAAGGAGATGGTTGACTTCTCCAAGATGCTTGCTGATTTTACAGGCAGGGCGCCACTTGGTCGGGCAGGTGGTTTAGCTCCTGCTCTTAGCGCTACCTTCTTTGCACCAAGATATAAGCTGGGTAGGTTTTTGACACCTAGGCATCTATTTTCAGGCAATCCTCACGTTAGGAAGAAGGCTTGGAAAAACCTTATGAGCTTTGTTGCTGGGATGGCAGGGATATTACTTTTAGGGAAGAAATTAGGTTTATGGGATGTGGAGCTAGACTCTCGGAGTGCTGATTTTATGAAGGTGCGCATTGGAAATATTCGTGTTGACCCTTGGGGTGGTTATCAGCAATTAGTAGTATTTGCAGCTCGCCTTGTTACTCAGACGCAGGTTTCAACAATAACCCTCCAAGAATATGCTGTTGACCCTATAGACACGATAACTAGATTACTTGAAAGTTCTAGGGCTCCATTAGCTGGTTTGATACTTGATTTCTGGACTGGTAAAACATTCCTAGGGGATGAAGTTGATATAACCAATATGAGGCAATGGATTGAACGAATAGCCCCATTCGCTCTTATGGATGCCTGGGAAGCGTTTCAAGAAGACCCTAGTATTGCTAAGTGGACTCTTATCCCATCTCTAGTTGGTTGGAGCACTATGGCATATACCGGGGAGTGGGTTGAAAATTGGGGGAAGTTGGGGTTGCCAAAGTATCCTGACAATGTTCCTTATGGGCTAACTGAACCCTATTATACTACAGAAGATTTTTGGTCTGATACTGCTTCACCATTTAAGGATGTGGACCCTGCCGACCTAACCAAAGAGAAAGGTTACCCTGAGTATATTCGGTCTATTGCTAGGGCACAGCAATATAAAAAAGAACTAAGCATTCTGTTTAATGATGAACTGATTAACCTCAATGCTAATCCAGAAGAAGGCTTAACTTTTATTGATTATTATCAAATGTGGCAGGATAGGGAGAAGCTGGTTAATGCAGGTAAGGATGCCCGGTGGACTATAAAAGAGTTGCAGCCAGATGGGACATACAAAGATGTAACATACAAAGGTGAAGAAGCGGTTGAAGCCTTTGACCGTGATGAGGCAACTAGAAATGCATTTTATGGTAATTTTACACAGCAGGAATATGCCCTGCTTATTGAATACCATTCGTTAACAGATAAAGAAAAGCAAGCAGACTTCCTTGAAGCACATCCAGAGCTTAGTAAAAATCCCAGAGAGGAGTGGTTAAAATCACATCCTAAAGAAAATGCAGAGCTTGCCATTTGGGGGCAAGCTAAACTCCTTACCAAAGAGGCTTATGAAGAAGCTCAAAAGTTGATTAAAAAGCTAGATATACCCGATAATGCCGTTTCTTTTGCTCTTCCTCCCAAAGGCTCGCTTGAGAACTACTGGGAGTTGCTGAGACTTGCCGAGGAGGGTGCATATAAAGGCTGGGAAGAGAGCCTTATCCTAGCTAAGGATGATGACCTCCGAGAGTGGCTCGGAAGAGCAGAAATAGATACGCCAATAAAGGCACTAGAACTACAGGTGAAAAATATAGAGCCTTATAAGCTAAAGGAATCTTTTTCTGACGAAGATTCGCCAGATTATAAGGATAATGAAGTTGAGGATGAGGACGGATTAACAGAGCGAGATAGAGCCTTGAATCAACTTTATAAGGATTATCCTGACTTTAAGGATGATGATAGGCGAATAGATGCCTACAAAAAAGGTGGCTCAGATAAGATTGTCAGCGAATACATTGAATATATGCACATCATTGACCAATTCGGGGCTAATAGTGCTGAGGCAAAACTATTCAAGCTAGACCACCCAGCA
>Ga0315533_1001084_pt1 | contig 21517 bp, 26 predicted proteins | sample SalMarSW160130MG_FD_203081 | JGI IMG/M metagenome (GOLD analysis project Ga0315533, IMG submission 203081) | Salt marsh sediment microbial communities from the Plum Island Ecosystem LTER, Massachusetts, United States - Salt Marsh Sediment SW1601-30 ... | reverse complement strand
TGGCATCCCAACAGGGATAGTTGCAGCTGGCATCCCGACAATGATAACTTCAGCAATGAAAGCTGATTTAACAAAACTGGGATATGGTTCTCTGGCTATAGCCAAGATGACACCGGCTAAGGCTTGGGAGATTTTAACCTCTAGGATGCCAGAGGTTTACAAAGCAATAGCCCCTACAGTTAAACCCCCGATTGAAGTGCCAACTGTCCCAGCTATATCTATTCCTGAGAAGTTCCAATTCAATGTAACCGAAATTGAGGCTCGACTGAAGGAAATAACCACTCTCCTTGAAACTAAAGGCAGACTACCTACAGGGATGGGCACAAAGTCAGACCTTGGGATTGAAGAGGCAATCCTGAAAACCCAAAAAGAAATAGCCAGTATGATTGCTGAGGCTCAAGGAAATAAAGCTATGCTGGCAGAATATGTCAGCGATGCTCTTGATAAGGTATGGAATGAAATCGGGAATCGCACCCTACCCTACCATGCTGGGGAGAAACTTAACCTCTTCCCTGATATGACCATCAAGCAGTTGGATGCGATGGCAATTACTTATGATGACTTCGGCAAGGCACTTAAACTCGGCGAGTTATATCCATCCAGACCCATTATTGACCAGATACAGCAACTAAGGTCTGAGATTCAAATTGAGGTTGAAGCTGGCCAAGCGGGATTAAGGGATATGAGGGGTGAGGAAGCTAGGATAGCCCGGGAAGCCTTAGTGGGCTTAGAGAGAGAGCTCAAAACTGCTGATACTATATTAAAGAACTTCAAGCAACGCCCAGAGTGGCCAGATGCTATGAAACTCCGGCAGACTATTATGGCTTGGTCTAAGTATAAGGGGCTACCCAAGACACAACTACAAAGAATCACCCACCAGATTAGTGGTCGTCTTAATCTCAGACAGGTAAGACAGGAACAATTAGTAGAGATACTTGATGCAGTTAAGAAGGCTAGGCCGAAGCGGATTGGGACAAAAACCATCATCACACCCAAAACTGAGCGGAGGATTCAATCTCTGAGGGAAGCCCTGACCCGAAACGGACAGCTTGACGAGGCTAACTATAAGAGAATCCTAAATGAACTGGGGTTAAGCACTGACCGATATGCCAGCCATTACCATTATATAACTGAATCTGAGGGCAAAGCTTTACTGAGGGTTATGAATGAAGAGGCGGAGGTTATCGGAGAGCAGATAAGGATTGCTCAAGCTCTAACCAGAAGCCCAGAACTGAAGGCCCAGATTGATAAACTTATAGGTCGTATCTCCCAGAAGCGTGGAGCTATTGAGATAAATGGTGAGTTGGTCAAGAGTCCTAACCCCCTTCAGGATATGCGTTATTATGTTATGAGCTTACAGGCTAGAACAGGGGCGCCGTTCTATGATTCTTGGCAAACAGTTAACATCCGACACCTTAAAGCCCGATATGATATAGGAAAATACTTTGAAAGACTTACTAAGCTGGAAGGCTACAAAGGCATAGCAGGGGATGATAAGGCTCTTAAACGGATAAGCGATTATATTGCTTCAAGAAATAAGCTGGGACCCAAAGAGCCAGCCAATATAACTCGGGCTGAAATAAGAATAGCCAGTGAAATTGAAGGTATCCTATCAGAATTCAAGATAAAGGTAAGATTGGCTAAGTTCTTTGAAGCCTATGATTTATACCCTGATGACCCAGTCAGGATGAGGCAGGAAGTCATCCTTGATGCTCCAACTAGGGATTTAAGCAAGGCGATTGCCATATACGAGAGTGAGGGGCTTGATTCCCTAACTGAATATCTGGGAACTAGGGACTGGGGTGTTATCAGGAGTGGCTATGAACCTTTATCAGTGGTCAATCCTAGAATGTATCTCCAAAAGGTGAAACCACAGACATTCGGCAAGGGGCATATCAGGGTCAGGCGTGGCATTGAATACCCGGCACAGGATAGGAATATCCTGCAACGGCTCAATTCATATATCAAGCAGATGGAAAACCTCACCGCACTCAGGGCACCAGTCAACCGATTGTTGAGAGTATTCAATGATAGTGCCTATAAACTTGAAAATCCAAGGGCTGTAGGTAGTATCCTCTCTCGTGCTGTTAATGAGTTAAAAGGATATATGGAGGAAGGCGGTGTTCTAGCACGGCTTATACTCCGCATTTACGCTCAAGCTATGGCTGCTGTGTTCTTTGACCCCTTTAAGTGGCTTAGGAACAAGATGCAGAACTTAGCCTTCCATCCCGACCGCCTGAGATGGTTTAAGCCCAAAGTCCATTTTAAGCTGACTGGGCAGGACTTGGTTTATTTCAAGGCTTATGTTAGCCAGATGCGTGGCTTTGAACAAGACTATTTGATGAGGCAGTATAAACCTATGCCCGGGCTGGGCAGGATAACCAGACTTGCCAATCGTGTCAGTCGCTATCCCTGGACTGATGAAACAAACCGTATGGAATCCTACCAGATGCGTAAGGAGAGAGTGCTTGAAGCTCTAACGAAATACCACAGGCATAAAGACATAGGCAGGCTAATAAATGATGCAGGGCTTCACGATTTAGAAGTAATACAGCAAATAGAGGCTTTAGGGCTACTGGCACAAGATGTAGTATCCTACCCGATTGAAGGATTGAGTAATGTCTCGGGTGAGGAAGCCTTTGCTCGGTATCTCGCTCGAGAAGTGACTAACAATACCCACTTTATGTATGAGCGAGCACAAAGAGCCCCAGCCGAACATGGTCCTATAGGTAGAATATTCGGGAATCTTCTTACTTTTCCTAGAAGCTGGGCACAGAGGATTATTTTCCAGGCGAATAAGTTAAAACCCGGGTCTGGGGCAGGATTCAGGGAGAGATTATATGCTGCCAAAGTAGTTGCGGGAATGATAATCGTTGCTTATATGGTTGGTGAGGCTTTTAGAAGGCTTACTGGCAAAAAATACAATGCCTATGACCCCCTGAATATATTTAGCTGGACACCGGGTGGTTTGGCAGTAGGGGCAGCGGTAGATATATTTACTTTACTTCGCAATATTGGATTGGCTGCCACAGGTGACGAAGATGCTTTGAACAGGGTAACATCCGATTTACCTAGAGTAGCAAGCATTACTCTACCCTTCTATGACCTCTTCATTGAATCGCTGGAATCGGCAACTGGCACTACTAACCTAGACCGATATTTCTTACGCAAGCTGAGGGAACTTATTGACGCCAATTATAAAGTCAGGGAAGATGCCTACCAGATAGAGCGAGATTGGGTCTCAATGATTCAACATGCCTTGTTTGGTGGTGAAGTCCCTGAACTAGAAGTCCCTGAAAACCCAGAAATCCAGCAAATCAAAGAACAATATGAAGACCTTTTAGAGCTTTATGATGCTTATGGCATTGAGAGTTCGGCAGAGTATATAGAGGATGAAGATGAAAGACGAGAATCCCGGCGCCAGCTATTAAGAGACAACCCTGAATTCGCTGATGCCAGAAGGCGGTTACAATTCCTTCAGATGGGTTACTGGGATGACAAGGCTTTGGAGGAATTTAAGAAGACACCTTGGTGGACAAAATATCTCGTTGATATTCCCTTCATTGGCGAAATTTGGAAGCCGAAATATGTAAAGCCTCAAACCCAGCTTGTAAATGATTACCTAGAATACGGCAGATTAGTAGATAAATACGGAGCCAATAGTGCCGAAGCAATGCTCTTTAGGTATGAACACCCTGACCTTGAAAGCCTCTGCGAGCTTGAAGATGTGTTTGATTGGAGTGAACTAAATCTCAGCGAGCAAGACATTGAACGGCTGAGGCTCATTGTTAAAAACCGAGAGTTGATAGACCTCCGAGATGCCTATGGCGATAAGCACTCAGAACAGTATATCAAGGATGATGAGGAACGCCAGAAGGCTTATGAAAGGCTTTATCAAGAGCATCCTGGCTTCCTAGATGACCTTAGACGGATTGAGGCTTATGGTCTGGATGCTCCGACAGATAAGATTGTCAGCGAATACATTGAATATATGCACATCATTGACCAATTCGGGGCTAATAGTGCTGAGGCAAAACTATTCAAGCTAGACCACCCAGCAATGTTTAGCTGGGGGCAACTAGAGGATGTCAAAGATTGGGAGGATGGCTCCGATTGGAATAGAACTCTACTTGAGATAAACGCCAGATGGCGTGAAGTGGATGCCAAGTATGATGAGCTAAAGACCGATGAGGCTAGAGAAGCCTTCTTAGAGAAGCATCCAGATTATCACAAAGACCGATTGAGACGGGATGCTTGGCAACAAGGCTATTCTGAAGAAAATATAGAGAGATATGTCCAGTATTCCCTACTACCCCAATGTGGGGATTGGCGGGAGAGATTTCTGCTAGACCCAGCCAACAGTAGCTTTTATCAAGAGTGGCTTAGTCCTGATATTGGTCAAGGGCATCAGCAAATAACCCCACAGAAGGTAAGCCCTGAAAAGAGAGACTTGATATATGATGAATTCAAAGACCTTTTTGAAGAGTGGGAAAATGTAGCTGGTTTGACTGAGGATGAAGCTAAAGCCAAGCGAGATAAATTGCTCAGGGATAATCCTGATTTTGCCGAGGCTAGGATTAAAGTTCAGGCTTATGACGATGGTGTCCCCGAGAAATATATAGACAATGTGGTTGAATACAGGCAGATTCCCCAAGCGGGCTATGCCAATGAACGCTACCTTAAAGAACATCCTGACTTCTACAGGGATGTTTGGTTAAACAAGGATGTTTGGGATAATGACCCTAAAGACTTTGATAGAGTCCCCAGCGTAAAGGTTGAATGGCTGTTAGTAAAATATGATGCTCTTCCTGCCGGTGATTCTAGATTGCAATTAAGATGCCAGAATAAGGAATTTGATGATTGGCTGGTATTGGTTAGAGGATATACACCCTGTTATGGCACTTATAGATGTGGTGAGGGAGAGAAGCCTGAAGAACCAACAGCTTGGGAAGAGGCAGCCGAAGCACAGGCTATTCAGCAATGGATGGAGCAAATGTGGCCTGAATGGGCTAAATAATTGGGGATTAACCTAGTTCCTCCATAATGGCGGGCAAGGCAAAAGCAAACCACAGGCTAATACCAATGACTATGAGCCAGAATTTTATCCCTTTTAGAATACTACGGCGTGTTATAGGCTCAGGGTTTGGTTCTAGTATTCCGAGGTCGGGATAATCGTCTTCAACTCGTTTCCAGAACTTCATACCCAAAGAATAACACTTTTTAACAATTTGTCAACAATTAAATAGAGCTTGCTGGTGTCCGTAACCATCGGCAGTAACGGCGAAGCCCACTATAAATTAGATGGACTGGATATGAGCCGAGCCAGCATACTCAAATTAAATAGAAGTTGAGCAAGCCTTAGTCAAATATTCTGGCTAGGGCTAATTCATTTAAGGAGGATTTTAATGGATGAAACTGGAAAAGGCGTACAGGACCCATCTCAGGTAACTGGGCCGGCTTCTTCGCCAGGAGCCGGGAGTACTCCAGAACCTGAAACCCCAACTCTTACTGAGGCTCAGGCAAAAGCCCAAGTAACCAAGGCGGTGAGCGATGCTCTAGCTACTGCTGGTAGAACAGCAAAGAAGTTTGAGCAGAGAGAGGCGGCAACTAAAGCACAAGAAGAGGCTCTTACTGCTCGACAGGCTGAGCTAGATGCCAGGCAGCAAAAACTAGACGATGCCGAACTTGAAGCCATAAAAGGCGACCCGGACTTGGAGGCACAATATCGCCGGAAGCAAGGCCTTGCCATAAAGGAGAAGGCTTTAGCTGAGGACAAGCGGAAATTTGAGCAGGAGAAGACACAGCACCAAGCAGACATTGATGCTGCTAATGCTACCAAAAAGGAAATTGCCATCTGGGAGATAGCAGCCAAGTATGGTGCTGACCCGGTGGCACTCAAGGAACTTAACCTTGATACTCCTGAACAGATAGAAGCTGTTGCTAAAGCTATGTCTGCTGGTAAAGCTAAAGAACCTGGAACTGGTGAACCTGACTCTGGTAAGACTAAAGGAGGTTTAATCGGCATAGATGCTCTGGCAAAGGCTAATGAGGATTTCGTCGCAGGGCGGATTACCGAAAAGCAATTGCGAGAGGTCCGTGACCAGAACAAGTAAAATAAGGAGGACAAAACACAATGGGTAAGACTGGTGTTGCGGAACTAGATGATTCCGTAAAGACTAAATATATGAGCGACTATCTTCTAGCTGCTGCTAACAAGTCAGTCTGGTCTCAGTTTGTTGACTGGGATGTCATTACTGAGGGACAGGGTGGCAGTTCATTTAAGTATGTAGCCTATGAAGCTATGGACTCGGATGATGCTGCTGCTAAATTGCCTGAGAAGGATGACATTGAGGCGACTGCATTGACTGATAGTGCTATTGAGGTAACCCCATACGAGTATGGGCGCCGAGTAACACTAACTTCACTGCTTCGTTTTCAGTCCCATGTTAAGACTCGTGAGGCAACTGCCAAGTTGGTAGGTCAGAACATGATGGACACGGTGGAGAGAGCTATCAGACGAGGCGTGCTAGGTGGCACTCATAATGTCTTTTTGCCTGATAATGCCGCTGCCAGAACCGAGCTAACTACTACTCACGACCCAGACTTTGCATCACTCGGCGAAATGGTATCTATGGCTCGGAGTATGGGCATTGAACCGTTCGGCGAGGAGTTTGTGGCAGTTATTCATCCAGCAATAGAACCCAGTATCGTAGGGCTGACTGAGGTAAAGGGCATTGGCTATAACTATCCCGAACCACTTTATAAAGGTGAGATAGCTAGATTAGCTGGCATACGATTCGTTAGAAGCCGATGGGGCAAGCTCTATCTATCTGGTGGCTTAGTGACTGCGGCTGCTACTGACTTGACTGCTGCTCCTGTGGCTGGTGCTACCACAATAGATGTAACCAGCGTTACTACTCCAGCAATCGCAGCTGGCGACTGGCTTACTATAGGCACACTAGAGTCAGCAACTGCGGAGCAGGTGCAGGTAACCAAAGTTGAGACCTTGAAACTGACCATTCGTGGTGCTGGGAACGGAGCTAGTAACTTCGGTCTTAAGTGGGCTCATGCTTCTGGTGATGCGGTAACTGAGGCGGCTAATGTCGCTGCTATCTGCTTGATAGGAGCTAACAGTGTGAAGGGCGTTTACGGCTCTAACACCGGCAAGTTCGGCAAGTCGGTTATCAAGGAGAACATTGACTCCCTGAACCGCTTACTATCACTCGGTTGGTACTGGTATGGTGGCCTTGGCATAGTTGAGAAGTATGTGCTACGGGGCGAGTTCTACTGCAAGCAGCATGTCTTTGGTGGCAACTGAGGAAACTAGAGAGGGGGTTTAATCGCCCCCTCTCGCAAATACTATAGGGAGGTAAACTAATGAGTTCTGGAGATAAGAGAATAGGAACATCTGGTGACTCAATGCCTTTTGGGACTGAGGTGATGTGTGTTGGAAATCTACTTCAGGCAGTAGCTACACCCTTTAACATCTATGTGCCTGTCGGAATGGGGGCAATCAGGGTGAAGAAGGTTCGCAGTTTTGTCACTGTAGCTCTTACTACGGCTAAATCTGATGTTGCAGTTGCATCGCAACATGCTTCTGACAGTGCGGTGGCGATGACTGGGAGTCCTCTCGTTATTGCGCATGAAGCTGCTGTAGGGGATGAGGATTCCTGCACTGTTGTAGATGATGCCAAGGCAAGAGTTCCCGAGGGGGATAAAATTGTCTTAACCCCTGATGGTGCCGCCGGTGCTGGTGAAGCTCTATTCTTCATAGAGTATGAGCGCTGTCAGTAAGGGTTGAGTTAGCCAAAATGAAGGAAGGGGGGATAAATTCTCCCCTTCCTCATTTAAGGAGGTGATTTATGCCTCATCCTAAAAGGAAAAAGAAGGGGAGGAAATAACTATGGCTAGTAAAGGAGCGCCAAGAAGGGATGGGAGTGGTAGAGGCGTTCGGGCAAATAGAGGTCGAGGCGGATGTAGCCCCACAAGGAAAACAGGTAAAGGTAGGAGGTAAATATGCCTGCAACAAGCGAGAATCAGAAAACGCTTTTTTGTATTGCCTTGGCGATAAAGCGTGGTGAGACGCCCAGGAGCTACAGTGCTGAGGCAGCTAAGATGGCAGACGAGATGAGTGAGGAACAGTTAAGGGATTACTGTAAGGCACCGGTGAAAGGGAAATAGCTATGGCAGAATATCTATCAGCAATCAGAGCCGAGGTCAGGCAGTTCTTAAAAGACGAATTTGTCTCGGGAGAAGAGTTTGAGTGGAAAGATGATGAGCTAGATATTCATATCGGACACTGCTTACAAGAAATTTCAAAGGTCTCGCCTTATGAGACAAAGGAAACCCTGACAACCACTGCCGATTCCAAGGAGCTAGATATAAGCTCAATAACCGACCTACTAAGGGTAGAAAAGGTTGAATACCCGGCAGGTGAGGACCCAAGAGAGTTTAGAAACTTCTCTATCTGGAGAGATGCTTTGACCATAGACATTGATACTGCCCCAGCTACGACAGGCGAGGATGTTTACCTCTACTGTGCCAAGCTCCACTCTTTGACTGAAGACTCATCTACCCTGAAGCCTTTACAGGAGATGCTACTGGTGGATGGTGTCTGTGCCTACGCTGCGATAGCGAAGGCTAGAGAGCACATAAACAAGGTTAATGTCGGCGGTGCTGGTACGGCTAAAGACCTCTTAGTTTGGGGGCAGAATAAGCTGGCTCTTTATAAGGTAGAGCTAGGAAGGCTGAGTAAGCCAACAAGCAGACGAGAATATCCGAAAGGCTAATAAACAGGAGGAGACAATGAAAAAACACGATTTCGCAAACTGGCATATGAGAGCTAGGCTACTCAAGTATAAGGAGGACATCACTCCATTTGCCGAGGAGGGTAGAGAGGCAGAGTTTCATAGGCTGTTTACACCCTACAAGGTCATAGAGCAGGAAGGGAACTGTCTCTTAAACACCGGCATTGACGAGATATGGGATTTGGTAACTGGTGTGGAATCTGGTGCTCTGCGTATCTTTGACAATACTAATGCCAAGATTGGTGTGGGTGATTCCAATACGGCTGCCAATGCTACCCAGACCGACCTGCAGGCAGCCACCAACAAGACCTATAAGGGAATGGAGTCGGGCTATCCTACCTCTACCAGCCAGAAGGCAACCTTTAAGGCAAGCTTTGGTGCTGATGATGCTAACTATGCTTGGAATGAATGGGTAGTCAAGTCAGTCAGTGGCACTCCAAGTAATATCTGCCTGAACAGGAAGGTTGAGAGCCTCGGCACTAAGAGCACTGGAACTTGGACTTTAGAGGTAGACTTAACTCTCAGCTAGTAGGGGGCTTAATGCTGAAGAGAATAGCCTACACCCTAGTCATAGTTATGTCTGGAATCCTGTTGTGGCATCTGTCTTGTATATGGAGACTGGGGCGATTTTATATTCAAGAGCCGAACAGATTATGGCTATGCTCTGAGATAGTCTTGATGGCAGGTGTTTTAGGTTTTGGGATATATATGATGATAAGGAGATAGATGGCTACTGAAATATTAAGACCAAATGCTACTGGGGATGCAACCCAACTAAAAAAGAGTGGGGCTGGTGGTGCGAACTGGGATAAGGAGAAAGTATGTCTTATGTAGCTGTAGGTGGGTATGACCCTGTTACACGTGCCGAGTCCTTAACCAGTCAATATACATATATGCTTCCTATTGCTACCATCACTGAGACCTGCACAATAAGCCAATGGAAGATATATACAACTGAGGCAGGGGCTATAAAACTAAAGGTATTTAGGGTATCTGGCAGCAATTATTTACTTATAGCTACTGATGCCCAGACTGCCGTTGTGGGTCTCAATACCTTTAACTGTAGTATAGATGTGGAAGTTGGGGATATTGTAGGCTTTTATACATCTGTATCTAACCTTGAAGTGTGTTATTTAGCAGGTGTGCAAGACAAATACAAGGCGGGAGAGGTTACAGGAACAACCACAATTGCCAGTTGGAGTTCCGAAAATCTAGGGACTATATCTCTTCAAGTTTTGAAATTAGTAGCAGTAACTGCCAAGACCTCCTCTGACACAGGCTCAGGAGCAGATGCTAAGAAAACAGGCAATCCCCTAGCCACTTATGCTAGAAGTGAAACAGGAAGTGGTGTGGAAGCTATGCCAGCCAGAGGTATAACCTTACCCGATGTTGGCTCTGGAGTAGAAGCTATAATTGGCAGGCTTATAACCTTAGCTCAAGCTGGCTCTGGTATTGAGGCTAGCACTGTTTATACTGGTATAAAGACTTCCTCAGATGTTGGTTCGGGAACTGATGCTTTGTCGACACTGCTGGCAACTTTACTTAAATCAGACAACGGCAGTGGCAGTGATACGATTCTAGGCTTACTTGATAGGGTATTTACAGAGTATGGCTATGGTGTTGAAGCCTCTAAGTTTGGCGACCGCCCAGTATTGGCAAGTGAGGTTGGCTCAGGCATTGAGAGTAGCCTACTGCGTATACTGGGAGAGCCTAAGTATTCGTCTGATGTCGGGGGCGGTGTAGATGCTTCAACCTTGGCAAGTCTATTAGCTAGGTCGGACAGTGGTGTGGCTACAGAAGCTATTATCTTACTAACGGCTATAGTTGCTTCCGATACCGGGCAAGGTGTGGATGAAGTCCTGAGTTATCTCAGAAAGCTAGTAGATAGCGGAGAGGGTAGTGAGATTGTCCAGCTAATAGGTACGGTTGGTAGGGATATGAAACTTAATCTGTATGCTAAAAAACATCATAATTTAATAGTCTATACAGAGGAGAAATGATATGGAGACCGTTTTTAGACAAATAGCTCCGCACAGACTAACTAAACCTCAGTTTCAAGCCAAGCTCCAAAAGGACAGCGAGTATGAGATTGCTGTCCAAAACCTCACTGTGTCTTGGAAGAAAGACGAGATAACTCAGGAAGCTTACAGAGAGCAGAAATCTGTCCTCTGGCACATCTACAAGGACTGGGCTATATCTCAGGGTTTATATGAGGAGGTTACTCCTGAACAACAACTAGCTGAGGCTGAGACAGGTCTAGCAGGGCAAATTGAGGAAGCGAACCTTATCAGAACTGAGCTTAAGAAACCACTACTTGAAGTCAAAGAGAAACTCGTGATTAAGGAGCTATAATGGCTCAAACCTTCTATCCAATAACACCAACTGAGATAGTCCCTGGGGGGGCTAATGACTGGGAGACTATGGATGCCAGTGGTAGTGTGCCAGCAAATGCTACTGGTGTAATTCTGCATATTGAATGCAATGTCAGCTGGGATAGATATTTTGGTATCCGCAAACCTGGCTCTACGGATGACAGGCACTCAGATATATGCGCCCGTGCCCACTTTTGGGCAATGATAGGCGTTGATGCCAGTAGGTATTTTGAAGCCTATGTTGAAAGCACCACCGATATTGACATTTATGTCGTAGGCTACACTATGGCTGGTGTAACCTTCAAGACTAACGCTGATGATATGTCCCTTGGCGTTGAAGATACTTGGACACCCATTGATTGCTCCACCGAAGCTCCTAGTGCTATAGGGCTTATATGGGAAGTTGAAGGTGGTGTTAGTTTTGACCAGTTCGGCTTGCGAAAAAATGGCAGTTCAGATGACAGACATTTTGATGCCCCTCTCCATTATTGCTTCGGTGCTATCATCGGTTGTGACGCATCACAGATATGCGAAGGTTATATAGAAACCACCGACAGTGATTTCTTCCTAGTTGGTTACATTACTGATGGATGCACATTTAATACCAACGCTGATGATGTAAGCTTGGCCACTGCTGACTTGTATATAAACCTAGCAGCTTTGCCAGCTGGTGCTAATATGGGCATTATAGAAGTTGTTACCTCTATTGAAGATAAATATGGGTTGCGTGAAGAAGGGCAAAGTGGTGGACACGCTGACATTTATGAAGACGCTAATTTACATACCTGGGCTATAGTTAAATGTGATGCCAACCGCGTTATAGAAGGTCAAATAGAAGACCTTAATGTTGACTTCTTTGTTGTTGGGTATTCAACGGCAGAAGAAGCACCAGCAGCAGGAATAGGTGCACTCTATCAATTACATAATCCATTCGGTCTAAATATCCTAACCACAGGAGGAAGATAAATGGCGACTATGATTCCACCACAAAAAGGCGTAAGTTATATTTTCTATGTTGGGCTATTCTCTCAAGCCGACACCAAGCTATTACAAGCTAATCCTACGATAGCTGCTGGAGATTTTAAGGCATCAACTGATGGTGGAGCCTTTGCCAATCTAGCTACTTTACCCGATGTTGACCCTGATGCCGGTGTTGCCGTTAAGATTACATTGTCAACCGCTGAGATGAATGGAGATAACATTGTTGTTACCTGTATAGATGCTGCGGGCGCGGAGTGGTGCGACCTCTTCATCAATATCCAGACCTCAGCACAAAGCCTAGACTCTACAGATACAGTAGCTGATGATATTAACGCTAAATTACCTGAAGCTCAAAAGGGCTAGTTTTAATTTCCCTTTCACACGCTCAGGATGAAAATCTTGGGCATTTTATATAGAAAATAAAAAATAGGAGGAACGAAATGGCAGCAGGAACTTATAAAAGTGGAGTAGCAATCATAGTAGTCTATCAGGCAGTTGCTTGTGCAACTGGCAAGACAGTCACAATGGATGTCTATGACGAGGCACACGCCAAGGATGAGGCTAAATGTGTTGCAGCAATGACAGAGGTGGCTGCCACGGGAAGGTATTATGCTACCTTTACTCCTGATGCTGAAGGTGAGTGGATAACCGTAATGAAAAACACTACCGACAGCAATGGTGAGGTGGTCAAAGCCTTTGCTGTGGCTGGTCACGATTTGGACTCTGTTGGTGACACTGTAGCTGCGATAGACACTCTAATCAAGGCTGCTGGCGATGGTGACTTGGCAGCCATGAAAGTCATTCTTGATGCTGAGTCGGGGGTTAAGGCAGCGGTTGTTGCCCTGAATGACTTTGACCCAGCGACCGATGCTGTAGCCACAGTAACCGCTCTGACAGGGCATACTGCACAGACTGGAGACGGCTATGCAGTAGTCAGCCATGTCACCTATGGTCTCAGTGCTATAAAGACGCTTATTGATGCTATTCCTACCACTGCAATGCGAGGAACAGACAATGCAGCTACCGAAGCCAAACAGGACATCATTGATACAGTTGTGGATGGCATCCAGACCGACCTTGATAACGCAACGGATGGCTTGGGAGCACTCAAGACAGCTATTGATGCTGTAAGTGCTCCAGCAATGGTTGGATAGAAATAACAGGAGTAAGAAATGGCTGAGCTTTATACCACAGGCACTAATAGAATTGTGTATAGGTCTGTAGGCTTTGCTGCTGGCTTGACAGTCACAGCATATATCTGGAGTCCAACTCTGGTAAAAAGTGATTTACAGACCTTTACTGAAGTTGAACTGGGCTTATATTACCTTGACTACAACTTCGCTTCTGTTGGCACTTACCTGGGAGCGTTCTATGAAGGGGGTGTAGCCAAGGCAAGTGGAGTGTTCAGGGTTACTGAATTAGCTCCTGAAGCAGGTGGGAATATCGCTGCCATCAAAGCCAAGACGGATGTTCTGCCATCTGGTATTCCTAAGAATGTGGCATTAAGCAACTTTGCATTTCTGATGATTCTGAAGTCCGACCATGTTACCCCGGCCACAGGTAAGACAATCACTGCTGAAATCTCAAAGGATGGTGGGGCATTTGCTAGTTGCGACCAGTCTGTAGCTGAAGTTGGCAATGGTGTCTATAAGATTGACCTAATACAGGCTGAGATGAACGCTGATGTCATAGCCCTGAAGTTCACCGAAACGGACTGCGACCAGAGAACAGTTACTATTCTGACTTCTGGCTAAGGGAGTTAATTGTGATAATAGATTGGTCTGCTCGACAGCAAAGCTATCACAGCCTTGGGGCTATGTTTAACTGGACTGGCTTGTTCTATTCGGGCATGGCAGGCGTGATAATGAAGTTATCCCTATACACACAGAGTCCTCATCAATTAAGAGTATATACTTCGGAGGTGAAGCTGTGACAACTGAGGTGTTCCAAAGAGGAGATACAGTCCCTGTCTGGGGGGAAGTCAGAAATGCAGCAGGGGGATTTATGGACCCAAGTGCAGGTGTTACTCTCATTTTCCTCAAAAATCCCAAGAGAGTAGTGAAGGCTGAAGATGAAGCTATGGCGAAGCATGCGACTGAACCTGAGACTGGTAAATATGTCTATTACTATGCCAGTCAAGAGGATGATGAGCCCGGGTGGTGGCATTATTGCTGCCAGTCTGTTGATGGGAGTGGGGCTGGGGCAAAGAAGAATACACAATACGGGAGTTTTAAGCTGACGTAATGAGAAGTTTATCCTCAACTTTAGAAGATGCCCAAAAAGCAAAAAGTATAGAGGCTATATATAAGATTGTCCTCACTGAAGGCGAGAATACTTATACCTATGAACAGGATAGGATATTGCCTTCCAGCCACAATGAGGAATTATATTCACATCGGGCTACCATTGTCTTGGATAATAGTGATGGCGAATTTGATGATAAAGACCTCAAGGGCTATCAAGGCGTCATAAGCTATGGGGCAGTAGGCAAAGCTGGCGCTAAATATTCGGCTACTGCTCCTGTTTGGGTCATAGACCAGCAATTTAACTCTCAACCGGGCAAGCTGACCTGTGAGCTTGAGCTTGAAGGCATACCTGACTTAATGGCTGAGGATGAAGCCAGTGCGAACTACATTCCTGATGATACTGACACCAAGACAGTAAAAACATTAGTCAATGCTATTGCTGGGGCTACCCTGAGTTGCTTCAGTCATTGCAAGGCTTTTGATGTAGTCTGGGATGCCGGGTATGACACTCTGGCTGACACCTATAAACCTAAAGACAGTTTCAGGGTTTATACCGGCGGGGCTAGATTAGCCGCTTTGAGAAGGGTTCTGGACTTCACGGCAAATGTGCCACGATTTGAGGATGATGGCAAAATCCACATATTAAAACCTGTTACCACAGGGACGGACTATGATTACGAATACAACCTTGAATCAGGGCATACCTTTTTCAGTAAGGCCTTTAGAAACAGTCTTGTAATCCCCAATAGGGTTGTTGTCAAGTCTAGGTCAGATGATGACCCGTCTTATTCTGGTTCAGCACAGATTGATGGCTATGCTGATTTACCCGAAGAAGTAAAGAAAACTAGCTATATTCAGGTTCGGCTGGAAAGCAATGCCCAGGCTAATAGCATAGCTGAGGCAATGATAGCCAAGGCTGAGATGTGGTCAGAGAGAGGGGCTGCCGAAGTTCCTATGAATGTCGGCGCCGAGCTCTTTGATTATGTGAAAGTAACCGACCAGAGACAGGGTGATTCACGGACTGGTAATTTAGGCTATGTCCACCGCAAGTTTGGAGCTGGCAAATGGTCAATGACTTTCAGCTTTGGTAACTGGGTAGCTATGCTCCGCTACCGCAAGATGCTCAAAGAGCTGGAGACATACACTGAGGCTGGAAATTATTTTGAAAGACTGGTAGTTGGCAACCTCTATGCTGAGAATATTCAGGCTGACAATATAGATTTGATTTGGCTTGACCCCGAGGGGAATGTTGACCTCTCCCAGATAGGCGATAATCTTGATAGTCTTCCTGATGGTGAGCTCTATGCTAGGGTTAAAAGTCTTCACCTGGATGCCGGCCAGATAAAGCTGGATGAGTATGTTTATTATAAGGCTGGTTATGACCCCACTGATAAGTTTGATTTAGCCGATAATGACCTAGATGATATTCCTGAAGGTGTTATTTATCAAAGAGTTAAAAGTTCAGCTTTAACCGCTGATGGACTGGTCATCCTTGACGAAGTTTATGTTGATTCTGAAGCAGGCACTTATGGCTTAACTTTACAAACTGACCTATCAGCAGGACATCTCAAACTGACCTCTGAGACTGTTATTGACGGCTTGTGGTATAGCGAAAGTGGCGTAGATATAGACGCTACTAATGGCGTAACAATCACTGGCGGCAAGCTGACATTAAAGGATTCTGGTGGGGGACACGCGGCCCAGCTTTATATAGACACCACCGGCTATTTAAGAATTGACCCTTGGATAAGAACAGTTTGTAAGGGACTTTACCCAGTAAGCACCGATGGATATAACATTGGTGCTGTTGGCTCCAGGTGGCTTTTAGGTGTATTCAAAGACCTTCAGGTTTATGACCTCTATTTTTCTAGTGGTGGCAGACTTCAGGATGACCTTATTCCCGAAGATAATGACGATTTATACGTAGGGAATAACACACGATATTTTGCTCAAATCTGGGCAACTTATAGTTTGGCTAAATGGCTTAAGCCTAGAGATGAGGACCATACAGGATATGTGGGGACAGGTGTCCATGCTTGGCTTGAAATGAACGCTTATCACTTCTACACAGCCAGCCCTAGGAAGGTTGAAAATGCTCTCACTAAACTGCTCTCAGTAAAAGCAGATAAGGATGGCGTCTATGATAAATCAAGTTTCCCTGGTGAAGTTGTTAAAAAAGCTGAAGACCCTAAAGAAGAAAGGGAATCCGTTATTGCGTCTGCTGAGAAGCGTGCTTTACGGTTGGAGAATAGAGCAAAGCAGGCTGATAAAGTTACACCAGGGGAGAGAACTGCACTAATCAATAAGGCTAAATCTATAAGGGATAAAGCCCAAGAGGAAGCAAACGGATTAGTAGAGCACGACAGGCTTGACCTTGGTGGCTGGCTGAGTATGCTCCAAGGCGGATTAGAGGAGCTTTCCGATAGGTTAGAGGCATTGGAGGCTAAATTGGGGGTGGTTGGCTGGTGAACGCACTAAAGCTATATTTCAGGTTAGTCTGGTTCCTTAAGACGCCCTTTATCCTCTTGCTGGACAGGCGTTATAGGTCGATACCTTACCGGTTGATTAAAAAGCTGTGTGAGGCTATAGGTCTAGTCTGGGGAGAGGACTTTTCAGACTGTGATGACTTTGCCTGGCTGTTCAAGGCAGAGGCTATCAAGAGGGGATATAACGGGACAGGCTTTATTATCGGCAGAGCATTAGGTGGATGGCATGCTTGGAATGTAGCCTTGGTTAAATATAGCTTATGCCAGATAGAACCCCAGACCGGCGTAGCATTCAAAAAACTCAAGGACTACCGGGCATTCTTTGTAATAATGTGAGGAGGGTATTATGGATATAAAAGCAGAATTAGAGGCGAATCGCAAGAAGCTACAGGACGTCGCTAGGGAGATAAACCAACTGGATAGACAGAAGCAGCAACTACTTCAAGAGGCATTGAGGCTAGATGGTGAACAACGATTGCTAAAAAGGCTAGATGGCGGTAAAAAGAATGAATGATACTAAAGGTTTAGTCAGACCAGCTATATCCCTAATATTCGCCGTGGGACTTACTGTGTTTACTGCTGTGGGAATGATACCCATACAGGTATTCGTCAGCATAGCTACCACCACCATAATTTGGTGGTACAAAAATAGAGATAAGGAAAAAGCCGATGCTCAAAAAGCTGTATGAGATGCTTTGGTCGAGGATAGGGGGGCGACCTTGGACTTATATTGCTAGGGATAGCTTTAAGGAACATCCTATATTCTGGGTACTTGGTTTTCTTATAGGTGGCACCATTGGTGGTGTAGTATTAGGGCATATTTGGTGGTGAAAATGAAACAACCGGAGAGAGACGACCTTTTAATCAGGCTTGATGAAAAAATGAATAATGTCTGGCGTGTAGTAGAACAATTGGAGAAGCACCAAATTGTACAGAATGGACTCATCCGGGATACTATTGACCAAACCACAAAAAACACCACTTGGATAAAAGCCTATAAATGGATAATAGGCGGTATCGGCACGGCTTTGGCAATAGGATTAACCCACCTACAGGGATTATGGTGATAGAATAGCACCAGACGCCACAGAGCACTAAAGAGGCTTAAAGGTTAATATAGTAGTTTGTGATAGGGGCGAGGGGATAAAACCCTTTGCCCCATTTTTCTATTTACTAAAGAGCCTATCCACTGGGCTAAACTTCTTATGGCTGATAACGGCATTCTCACTATTCAATGAAGCCACATAGCGCCTAGTCATAGTTAATGTTGAATGCCCTAGTAAGGATTGAACCTCAAACTCACCAGCGCCATTTAGGAGGGCTTGAGTGGCAAAGGTATGCCTGAAAGTATGGGATGAGCACCTTACCCCGATAATTCCAGCCCTTTTACCCAATCGCTTTATCATTGTTTGTATTCCCCGCCAAGTTAAAGGTCTTCTCTCTTCAGTTACCCATAAGCAAGAATAATTATCACTCCGCGTTAACAGGTATCTTAGGATTGTCTTCTGGGTCCTCTTGCCGATAGCAACAAAACGTTCCTTAGCCCCTTTGCCCATAACCTTTATTACCCCCCGGTTAAAGTCTATATCTGGGAGTTGGACACTCGCCAATTCCGAAAGCCGAAGACCAGTATCTAGAAAGGTCAAGAAGATTGCTTTGTTTCTGAGGCTCAAAAAGGAATCATCATCGCATAGTAAAAGAAGCCTGCCTATATGCTCCTGCCTTAATGGGGCGATTACTTTTTCGGGATATTTAGGTGCTTTTATATGAGCAATAGGATTCCTTTTTATCTGCTTCCATTCCACAAGCCAAGTAAATAGGGCACTCAGAACTCGATAGCAAGCATTTATAGTGCTGGGTTCAAGATTGCGCTGATAAAGGGACATAAGATATAAACGTATTATATCGCTCGTTATTTGGGGCATTTGCTCAATATTTTGGGCTTTCAGGAAACGGAGAAAATCCCTCAACCGCCTGCCATAAGAATTTATAGTTTTGGGTGATTTGTTGTCTATGGTGCAGGAGAACAAATAAGTTTTAACTACATCCGTTAAGCCCCCTGGGGCAAGACTGTCGCCTAGAGCTATATCTAGCCCCCTTTGAAATTCTGGTGCAAGACTGTGTTCTAGCATAGTACATTTTGTTACCCGGCAGTCATTTTAGCTTCAGTGTGGGCCATTCTGGACTCGAACCAGAGACCTCAGTCTTATCAGGATGTAACCCTAAAAGCAAGCAAAACTACCGGGTAATTTTGCCCCCTTTCTTTTTATTCTTCTTTGGCTTTGAGGAATAGTCTTCACTTCCCCGAGGCTTTGTATCTCGCCCTTTAATGCCATGAAGACTGAGTATAAATCGCCAATACGAAAACATCTTTACCACCTTTGGGGATATGCTTTATGTATCGCTATAGCAATGAAGACAAATAACCCAATGAAAATGAAAATGGAAATCTCCGATTGTAAAAAGCTAACCCACATCGGGTTATTAGGTATATAGACTGGAAACCGCTCAAACATAGTAGCCCAACCCTCATGAATAAACCGCCCAGTCCAAACTTCTACAACATGGGGGTAATTCCGAAAGGCATAAACGACTAAAGTTGAATATGTGATGAGTAGACCTATCGCTAGTGCCAGCAAACCCTTACCTTTCACTTCAACCTCCTTATGACCTCAATGACCACGCTGGCGACCTGGCAGTCCTTAAACCTGGTTTGACCTCTATTATTCTCAAGGTGTAATTCCCCAGCCACGCTTTTCAATTGGCCAGTTATCATCCCCCATTCAGTAAGGCAGGCAACAATATCCCCTTCGTCTATAGAGGCATCCCGGTCAACAATGATGATATCTCCGTCTCTTATCCCGTGCTCAGTCAGGCAATGGCCGTGGATTAGATAACCTTCAATGTTTTTGGGTGTCCCTCTTGAACGGGCTCTGTAGATATAATCCACAGGCTCAGTCAATTCTCCGGCGTGGACAGGATACTCAGAGTATATCGGGATGCTTACTGGTTGGGCTAGTTTTAGCTTCTCAAGGATTTGCTCTGGGGTTTCTTTGTAAGTAGCTTTAGCCTCTTTGATATAGCCGGCGACTTGATACAATTCTTCGGGGGGAATACCAAAAGCACGGGCTAATCGTAGTAATATTTCAGTTGTGGGTTCTTTGCTTTTGCCACTTTCAATGGAGGCAATAGTTCCCCTCACAATACCTGCTTGCTTGGCAAGCTCATATTGTGTCCATTCTCTTTCCTTCCGCAGTTCAATTATCTTATTCCCTATAGGTGCCCGCCCCATAGTTTAACTTACCACAATTGTAGTGGTATAGTCAAGTAATCCAGTTCTATGACAAATGTTCTATTTTATCCGCATCCGTGTAATCGTAAAAATATTTTCAAAAAAGGCTTGACAAATTACTAATAATGTGGTAGTATCTACCAAAAGGGTAGTAGGATGCTCCTAAAGAAATTAAGACAACGGCAAGAAGAGGCAGGGCTGAGCGATACAGCCTTCGCTAATCAATTAGGCATATCACAACAACTATGGAATGCTATTAAATTAGGCACAAGGCAAATTATAAAGCCTCCACTACTTACAGGTATTCTAAAAGCATATCCGGAGTTGACTCGGGATTTGCTTATTTTTTTGTCCAATGGTGTGGATGTATCTACCATCAGTGTGGAAACTACTCCAAAACGCCACCAGACGCACCAGAACGGGCAAGAAGGTGGTCTTAGGGGCAAAGTAATACAACTCATCAAGAGGATATTCAGCCGGTCTAACAAGGCCGGCAATCTTTTTCTCCTTTTTAGGAAGTAGAGGTAGCTCCATGGTGGTGTGGGGCTACCCCTACGATTATTAAGGAACAGAAATGAAGAAGTTGAAGAGATATACAGTAAGGAAAACAATCCATCTTACTCGTGATGTTTATGCCCGGTCAGCATTGGAAGCAAGCAGAATAGCTGAGGATTTGGGAGATACAAATGCTAGGACTTTTACTTCCGGCTGGTGGTGTCGTAAGGATAGGAAAGGAGGGTATTAAATGAAAGTAGAACTACCCAGACTTGAGACAGAGCTCAAAGATGCTGCCGGTAACATTCGCCTGAAAGTCAAGAAACACAATGGCTGCCGCTGTTCTATTAGAGAGACTGATAAAGGGATAGCCATCAAGATTAACCCCAAGCGTATCAGGAGTGAAAAGCAACTAGGAGAAGTAAGAGAGTTTTGCTTTGGCTCATTGGAGTGTTAAGGAAATGAAAAGGAGAAGGAGAAGTTGATGTTGAAACTAAGAGCTATTTATACACCCCAAGTATACAAAGACGACGCTAGTGGGAGAGGCTATGTCGATGGTGAGCCAGAAACCGTAATGATAATCCAGATAAAACAATTCGATGAGATAGCAGCCTCAGTAATATTTGTAGATGAGTCTGGGAATATTAAAGAAGACTTTATACATCGTTTCGGCAACATAGAAGGTGCGTGGCGACCATGAAAATAATAGTTATAACTGATGAAGTAGATGAGTATCTGGCATTAAAGGATGATGGGGTGCGGTCCGCCTTAATCCAGAAAACTAAGGGGATGTTCCCTGACTGGCGGAACAACAAGGAAATCACCCTAAATCCCAGGG
>Ga0315533_1001081_pt1 | contig 21563 bp, 20 predicted proteins | sample SalMarSW160130MG_FD_203081 | JGI IMG/M metagenome (GOLD analysis project Ga0315533, IMG submission 203081) | Salt marsh sediment microbial communities from the Plum Island Ecosystem LTER, Massachusetts, United States - Salt Marsh Sediment SW1601-30 ... | reverse complement strand
TTTAAAGAAACTTTACGAAGCCGGAGTGTGTGAAACTGATAATTATGTTAAAGAATTTTTTAGCATATTGGAAAAATATAATATTTTAAAGGATACAACGATCATTATCACTACTGACCATGGAGATGAATTTGGTGAACACGATAGTCTTTCTCACGATGGTAAAATGTATTCTGAACTCATTAATGCTCCTTTGCTTATTTACAGGTATAATCGTACCCAGGGTGAGGTGTGCGATAACCTGGTTAGTAATATTGATATCCCTCCTACTATACTTTATCTCTTTGGTCTTGAACCATTTGAGAAATTTAGAGGGCATTCCATGCTTCCTTTAAAGAATTATCCTCAAAATGGAGTCTTTGGAGAAGCGATTGGTAAAACTAGTAATCATGAAAAGGAAACTGATAAACCTATATACTTCTATCAGGAGAATGACCTAAAAATAATTTACAGGGAAGATAATAAGAGTTGGGAAATGTATGATCTTAACAGAGACTCCCAAGAGTTAAATAACCTAATTGATACCTCAGCTAAGAGTGAAGATATGAAGAAAAAACTAATGCCTCAGTTAAATAGATGGCAGCAAAATAAGAAATAAAAAGGAGAATTGAAAATGAACGAAGAAGCAAAGAAAAAGAACAAGGAATTAATAGAAAAATCAAAACAGGTAGTTCGGGAAGCTTTTGAGAAATTTGCTCCGGCAAAATGTGCCATTACCTGGACCGGCGGAAAAGATAGTACCACTAATCTTTGGATTATTCGTCAGGTATGCATAGAGGAAAATATTGAACTTCCTCAGGTTATTACCATCGATGAAGGTGATGCCTTTCCCGAAATAACCGATTTTTTAGTTACTATTTCTAAAAAATGGAATATAGACCTGAAATGGTTATGTAATTTCGATATGCTTAAATCTTGTCAAAGTCACTTAGGCAACGATATTCAAGTAAAAGATTTAGATGAACGTAATCAAGCTGAGCTTAAGCGTATTGAATTTGAATTTAAATCATTTCCCTTTGAAGCAGAATCCTATGCCGGTAATCATCTAATGAAAACAGTAGTATTAAATAAATATCTTGAAAAGAGCAACACTGAATTACTGTTTATGGCCTTACGTAGAGATGAACAGGCAGCAAGGAAAGAAGATGAATACTTTACAAATCACGAAGCCGGGTATCTAATGCCGGAACATACAAGGGTTTCTCCTATTTTGCATTTTACAGAAGGAGATATCTGGGATAACACCCATTTACATAATCTTCCTTATTGTCCCCTCTATAAGATAGGCTATCGTTCTTTAGGAGCAAGAAGTAGTTCTAATCCGGGAGAAGTCGGTGTCCCTGCCTGGGAACAGGATTTAGAAAATATACTAGAGAGAGCTGGTAGGAGACAAGACAAAGAAAAGGCAATGGAAAGATTGAGGAAATTAGGTTATATGTAAATATGTTCAAAATATAATAAGGAGAGGTAAATATGAAAAAGAAAAATATTATAATTATTAGTTTAGATGAGGTTCGTCCTGACCATTTAAGTTGTTATGGCTACCAAAAGATAAATACTCCTGCCATTGATCGAGTAGCCAAAGAAGGAGTAAGATTTGAAACATGCATTACTTCTGCTGAATTTACACCAATTGCTATGGGTTCAGTAATTACCGGAAAGTATCCCAATAAACATGGAATGAGAGATGCTTATTCTCATATAAGTGGACCATCAATTGGGGGTATATTAAAGAGAAATGGGTATAAAACTGCTGGGTTTGTAGGTAATGATATAATATCTAAGAAACATGGTTTTGCTGAAGGTTTTGATTTCTGGAATGAAGCATCGAAAGAGACCAGTTGGGATCTAGCCGGCTATCCAGGTGCTGAGAGTGATGAAATGTTCTATGATGGAAACTATTGGGTAGAAGAATTCTTCAAATGGTTAAAAGAAAATTATAAAGAGAATTTCTTTATTTGGGGGCATTTTTATGAAACCCATGAAGGTTCAGAGCATTCACTCCTTGAAAAGGGACTAATAAAGGAAGGGGAGCTTCCTGAATTTGGTTATTATGATGCCAAGATAAAAATGGCTGACGAAAAATTAATCGGTAGATTACTTACAACCTTAGATGATTTAGGAATAACTAAAAATACAACCTTAGTGGTAATGAGTGATCATGGGACTAATCTAGGCGAATATCCTGCCAAACCTATTCCTTGGCGAAAAGGAAGAGTTATATATCCTCAACATAATACTATGCACGACTGTGATCTAAAAGTGGCTTTGATTATAAAAGGGGAAGGCTTACCAGAAGGAAAAACTGTAAAAGGTATGGTCCGTTCTATTGATTTAATACCTACTTTGTTAGAATTAGCTGATATTGCAGTAGAGCAATCTGATTTTGATGGTAATAGTTTATTGCCGATAATAGAAAAGGGAGAAGTTAGGGGAGGCGAAGTTTATTCTGAAGATTTATTTGAACCCAGAGGAGAAGGAGCTCTTCAATCTTTAAGAACTGAAGAATACAAATTTATGCGTAACCTAACTTTAGGAATAGAAGCCTATTTTGATTTACTCAATGATCCCCAGGAACAAAATAATATCAAAGAAAAGGTAGATTCGGAAAAACTAATTACTATAAGGAAGAAATTAAATGCTTTTCTTAAAACTAAAATAACCAGCGAAAAAGAATTTTCTCAGAAAGAAAAAGAAGCTATTGATCAAAGATTAAGAGCACTAGGTTATATAGAATAACACTCCATCTAAATCAGATTAAGGAGGTGATGCTAAATATTTTAAGAGTATAGAATATTAACTAAATTTTAAATTATTAGGAGGTACGTATAATGAAGAAGTTTATTGTAATGTTGATAGTGGTTTGTTTTGTTTTATCGATAGGAAGTTTGGTAATTATGGCTGAGGAGAAATACCCCACTAAGCCAATAACCTTGATTGTTCCATATGGAGCAGGAGGTATGACTGATACAACTGCGCGTTTGATTGCAGAAAAAATCAAGCATGAATTAGGACAGCCCATAATCGTGGTAAATAAAAAAGGCGCTGCTGGGTTAGTGGGAACAGCCCATTTTTTCAAGGAGGCAGCAGATGGCTATACTGTATTAGTTACTACGAGTGATAGCCTTATTGTACCGCTTTTTCAAGGAGAGAAAGAACCTATCGATCCTGGAAAATTCAAGTATGTAGGGAGCTATATGTTTCAAGAACGAGTTCTCTTTGCCCAGATGGATGCTCCCTATAAAACTTGGGAGGAATTTGTTGCATATGTAAAAGAACGTCCGGGAGAAGTGACTTTTGGGAGTGGAGGTGACATGTGGGCAACTAGCATCATGAAATCCGTAGCTATTAAGGAAGGATTAAAAATGAAGTATGTTATGTTTGATAGTGGTGCAGATGCTTCAGCAGCGATTCTTGGACGTCATGTAGATGTATGCGAAACTGGTGTGGGAACTCCTGCATATCAAGCCGCAAAAGCAGATAAAATAAGAATATTAATAGATTTGAGTTCAGGAACTGTCCCTGGTTTTCCTGATGTGCAAAATGTGCTAGATAAGGGATATCCTTTTGCAGAAACAATGGCCTATGGAATTGTACTTCGTGCTGAGGTTCCAGAATACATTAGAGAAATATGGGAGAATGCCTTTAAGACAGTTATGCAAGATCCAGATTTAATCAATAAGATGGAGAAATTAGGCCTGACCCCTGAATTTGTTAATGGACAGGAATGGGAAAAAATTTGCAAAGGAGTTTTAGCAGTGGGAGATCTTCTTGAATATATTAAGGTTCTTATTGAGGAGTAATGAAAACTCCTCAAGAGAGGAACAGAAAAGAGGAAAGCGTAAAGTTTTCCTCTTTTCTGTTTCATTTTTCTTATTTCCTTATTATTTATAAATTGGTGTAAAATGAACAGAGATCAAAAAATTGGAATAATAATATTAATCTTTTGTATAGTAATATGGTTTTTTGTAATACCTGCTCAAGTAACTGGTAGAAGAGAATCAATTTTTCCAAGATTCACGACTATTTGGATATTAATTAGTAACTTTTTTCTTATAGTACAAAGTTGGAAGGTTGTTCCCAATAAAATTTCATATGAATTACCAGATAAGAAGACAATATTTCAATTTATTGCAATAGCGTTCATACTATTAATTTGCATTCTTACAATTGATTTTTTAGGATTTTTTATACCTACTTTTTTATTTTTAGTTATTACTATGTCAGTCCTTGGAGTACGAGATTGGAGACTACTTATTTTAATACCCCTTGTTTTATTATTATCTATTCATTTTCTCATTGAGAAATTATTAGTTTTTCCCTTACCAAAGGGAAGGATTTTCTGAAGGAGAAATCTTGTTAGAAAATATTGTAAACGGTATGTCTATGGTTTTACATTTGGATAATATTTTGGCCTCCCTGTTTGGTGTAACAATAGGGATAACAATGGGTGCTATTCCGGGTTTATCGGATATCACAGCAATTTGTTTACTGCTGCCATTTACTTTTTATTTAAAACCAATAGCTGCAATTGCTATGCTAATGGGACTTTCTAAAGGAGGTAATTTTGGAGGGTCCATTCCTGCAATTTTATTTAACGTACCAGGAACTGCCCAAGCAGTAGTTACCAGTTACGATGGTTATCCCTTAACAAAACAAGGAAAAAGCGGCAAGGCTCTAAAAATGGCACTTTATGCATCTACTATGGCTGATACCTTGAGTGATTTTATCCTATTTTTTCTGGCTGCACCAGTAGCCACGGTTGCCTTGATGATAGGACCACCAGAATATACTATGATAGTTATTTTTTCTCTGGTAGTTATTGCTGTTGCCGGAAGTGAAAATTTTGTGAAGGGAATGATTGCAATAGGCATGGGTCTCTTCCTTGCAGTAATTGGACTTGACCCAGTTACTGCTAAGCCACGTTTCACTTTCGGTTCAATAGAATTAAGTGCTGGACTGGCAGTTGTCCCTATAGTTCTTGGTCTATTTGTAGTCTCAGAAGCTTTTAGACAAATGGAATTAATACTAAGAGAAAAGTCTTCAAGAAATTTAAATAACCGATATCAAAATCAAATAAAAAAAACTGACAATCTCAGTGATCATAGAGTTAGTTTAGCTGAATTTAAACATTGTCTGCCAGCAATTTTTGGTGGAGTGGGAATTGGTTCAGCTCTTGGGGCTATTCCCGGGATTGGAACTACCGTTGCAGCTTATTTGAGCTACATGCATACCAAAAGAGCATCTAAACATCCGGAACTTTTTGGGAAAGGTGCTTTAGAGGGTGTAGCAGCTGCTGAGGCAGGGAATAATGCAGTTGTAGGACCAAATTTGATTCCTTTAATTACTTTAGGTATACCCGGAAATCTGGCTGCAGCTCTTATATTAGGAGCATTTATGATGCAAGGCTTAGTTCCAGGTCCACTTTTTATGCAACAATATGCTCCTATGCTTTACGCGCTATTTACCGTATTAATTATTAGTAATATATTTACTTTTACTGTAGGTAGTCTCTTCGCAAAGTATGTTAGGCACTTAACCTATATTCCTAAAAGGATTTTATATCCCATAGTTATAGTATTTGCTATTATTGGTACCTACATATTCAGGAGCAACTTGTTTGATCTTATCATAATGTTTATATTTGGTGTACTTGGTTATATCTTTGTAAAAATAAAAATTCCCATTACTCCCATACTTGTTTCCTTTATTTTGGGAGAGATTTTGGAAAAAAGAATGAGACAGGCACTCATTATATCTGGAGGAAGCTCTACAATATTTTTTACTAAACCTATTTCGTTAGCCTTTTTTCTTTTAACTATATTTGTAGTATTGTTTTTTATTAGAGGAAGAAAAAAAAATAAAATATAAATATTTTGATATTAATCATTATTTAGTAATTTTAATCTAGCGAGAACTCCCTATCTCCCACCTGTAAAGACGTGGGAATCGATAATTAATTATAATTTATTTTAATAGAATAGAGAGGAATAATTTATATGTTATTATACCGGACATGGATAGAGATAAAAAAATCATTAATTAAAAATAATGTAAAAAATATTAAAGCAAAAATTCCGACTAACAAACTGTTCTTAGGAGTAGTTAAGGGTAATGGATGGGGTTGTGGGACGGTTCCGTATGCTAATTGCTTAATTGAAGCCGGGATAGATTGGCTAGGGGTAACAAACATAGAAAATGCACTTTTACTTCGGAGAGAAAAAATAAATTTACCTATATTATTATTGTGTGAAATTCCTAACGGACGGATTAAAGAAGCACTTAAAAGTAACATTAGATTAACTGTTTGTACAAAAGAATTTGCTGAACAATTATCAGACCAAGCAATAAAATTGGGTACTAAGGCAAATGTGCATATTAAAATTAATACTGGTTTAAATAGAATTGGTGTTTCCCCAAATATGGTACTTACCTTTTTAAAGTATGTTTATAACCTACCAAATTTGCATTTGGAAGGAGCATTTAGCCATTTTTCATATGCTGAACAAATGGGTAATAAAGAAACAAAGCAGCAGCTAAAAATATTTCAGGAACAAATAAAAAAAGCTAAACAAATTGGTATTAATTTTGATATTTTACATATTGCCAATACTGCTGCCTCTTTAAGTTTGCCTGAAACTCATTTAGAAATGGTAAGAATTGGAATAGGTATAGCAGGTCTTTATCCTAGCGATGATTTCAAAAAAATTATCAAATTATATTTTCCATTAACTTGGAAAACTTATATCTCCTATGTAAGGAATGTGATGGAGGGTGAAACTGTAGGATACAGTAACCATTACAAATGTGCCGCAAAAACCACCATTGTGACCATTCCATTAGGTTATGCTGATGGTTTAAGTAAAAAATTTGAAAGTAAAGGTCTTGTAATTATTAGAGGGGAACTTTATAAGATTGTAGCAGTATGTATGGATCAAACAATGATTGATTTGCAAAGGGTTCAAAATGGTTTAAAGGTAGGTGAAGAAGTAGTAATTTTGGGCAAACAAGAGAGAGCTTATCTTGATCCGGGAATAACTGCCAATCAGATAGGAACATGCGTGGAAGAGTTGATCTGCCAAATTAATCCCAGAATACCTAGAATTTTTACAGAGTAAAGTTTTAGATTATTACAATTAGAAAATTATTATTCCTATTTATAGACTAAAGAAAACAGCTAAAGATTTTATTTATTGAAAAGGTATAAAAAGTATAATATTAATAATTCGAAAGGAGAATAATTATGGTTTTTAATTCTCATGGAGCCTTGCGTTCCATCCTTTTATGCAAACCAGACTATTATGAAATTTGTGACTTTAGCGAGGTGGCTTCCCAACATATAAAGGAAGGATTTAAAGTATCCAGAAAAGCTGCTACCGAACAACACCAAGAATTTGCAGAAGTATTTCGGCAATTAGAAATAGATATTAAATGGCAAGTCGCCCAACCCGGACATCCTGACCAGGTAGCAACCAGAGATTTTGGGGTCAATACGATTGAAGGTGTATTAATCGGTAATTTTCGTTATGCAGATAATGAAGGTGATACGGAATTGGCCATTGAAACCCTTGAACAGCTAAAAGTACCTATGGTAGGAAGAGTGATGCATGGTTCGTTGGAAGGCGGTGATTGCTGGTATTTGGATGAACATACTATGGTAATAGGGGCGGGGAACCGAACTACCATGGAAGGGATAAAAGAAGCAGAGAAAATTCTCGAATCCTTTGATATCAAGGTTATTCCTGTACAGTTTGAAAAAAAATGGAATCATCTGGATATAATCTTTTCAGTAGTTGCCCCCAAAACAGTTATGTTGTGTCCCGAGGCCTTACCAGATGATTTCTTAAAATACTTAAGTCAGGAAAAATACGAAATTATAACTATTCCCGGGGATGCCGTATTCGCAGGAACAATAAATCTTTTAGCTTTGGGAAATGAGAAAGTACTTTCCTTTAAAGAGAACAAGCTTGGCAATGAAAAACTTAGAGCTGTTGGTTTGGAAGTTTTTGATCCTCCTTTGAGTCAATTTCTAACGGGTGGTTCAGGCCCTCACTGTCTTTCCTTTGAGCTAATTCGAGAATAGTTTTATCTTTAAATATATATAAATGATATGTGTTGATAAATTTGCCCGAATAGAAGGATGATCGAAAATCTGAAGATGAAGAAAATGAAGACGAAAAGCCAATGAAGGCCCATAGAAAATAAAACTTATATTTGGCTTTTATATAAAAGATAATTTTTACTAATTTTAATAATTAAATATAGTAGATCTGTTAGGGTGATGAGTTTCCCTTACTTGAACAGGATTTAGAAAATACCCCAGAAAGAGCTGGTAGAAGGCAGAATAAAGAAAAGACAATGGAAAGATTGAGGAAGTCGGATTATATGTAAAATATAGAAATGATATAATTTTAATCTAGGAGGGAGATATGTATAACGATTTATTTTCTAATATTCCCATAAAAAAGCGGAAGGAAAAGCCGAGAGAATTTGGTCTTACTGTGATTATTGAACAAAAATTGGGTTTAAAACTTCAAAAAGACTCTTTAAATTTAATGGCAGATTATATAGATTTGGTAAAAATTGCAACTGGTGTAGCGGCTTTAATTGAAGACCAAACTTTAAGGAAGAAAATTGATTTATATCACAAAAATAATATTTTAGCATTCCCTGGTGGACAATTTTTAGAATACGTAATAGCCAAAAACAAGGTGCGAGAATATTTTTCAGATGTAATAAAAGCTGGATTTAAATTAGTGGAAGTATCAGATAACTTGATAGATATTTCTCTTGAGAAAAAGTGTGGCCTTATCAAAATGGCTAAACAAGAATATGGCTTAAAAGTTATAGGTGAAACTGGGAGTAAGAAAGTATCCTCGGATATAAAACTATTAATTAATGATATTAAAAACTATTTAGAATGTGGTGCCTGGAAAGTTATGTTTGAAGCTGCCGAGTTATTTGAGAACGGTAAATTTAAAAGTAATATAATTAAAGCAATTTCTCAAGATGTAGATATTAAAAATATTATTTTTGAATTACCTGGTTCCTGGATTCCAAAGATCACAATTTCTGATATTCATTCTTTGCAAGTTTGGCTAATAGAAAATTTAGGACCTGATGTTAATATTGCAAATGTTGATCCTTTTGAAGTCCTCGATTTAGAAGTAGAAAGAATGAATTTATATAACGTATGAAATTTTAACTTGATAATTCCCTGTAGCTTGCTACAGGGTTACCTTATTATAAAAATTTTTCCTTTGGATACCCCGCAGCTTGCTGCGGGGAGATTCATGTGCGCCCAGCATGGGTGATTACTAGTCGGTGAAAGTCCGATATGGGGGTTGATAGTGCCAACCATTAGCTTAAGACAAGGGTGTCCATCGTGAGGTGGAATCTGAAGGAAGTCGGCGGCAAAACTCTGGTCTGAGGAACACGAACTACATATAAGGCATATGCTTGTGGGTAAATTTGCATGACAAAACAAAGCCCAAAACTATCCGAAACAGGCGGTGTAAATGTAGCAGATAGATGGAGTGAAAGTAATCTCTCTTACCTGGGGAGGTCTGACATATATGTTGTGAAATGAATTTTAAAACAACAGACAACATGAACCAAGCATACAGGCAAGTGGTAAGAAATAAAGGGAAACATGGAATAGATGGTATGACGGTAGATGACCTTCTACCTTATCTGAAAGAAAATGGAAACCAACTCCGTAAAGATATACTGAGAGGCAGATACAAACCAGAATCGGTAAGAAGAGCAGAGATACCAAAATCCGATGGAGGAGTAAGACTATTAGGTATACCCACAGTAACAGACAGAATGATTCAACAAGCCATTGCCCAACAACTAACACCGATATTTGAACTTAAGTTTTCAGACAACAGTTATGGTTTTAGACCCAGAAGAAATGCACATCAAGCGATAGAAAAAGCAAGACAATACATGAATGAAGGATATACATGGGTAGTAGATATTGACCTGGAGAAATATTTTGATACGGTCAATCACGATAAACTCTTGTCACTTGTAGCAAGAGAAGTAAAAGACAAAAGAGTATTGAAACTAATACGAGCATACCTTAATTCAGGGGTAATGATTAATGGCGTAATAGTAGAAACAGACAAAGGCTGTCCGCAAGGAGGACCCCTTAGTCCCCTATTAAGTAACATTATGCTTGATGTACTCGATAAAGAACTAGAAGAACGGAACCATAAATTCTGCCGATATGCGGATGATAATCAACTATATGTTAAAAGCCGCAAGGCAGCAGAAAGGGTAATGAAAAGTATTACAAAATTTATCGAAGATAAACTTAAGTTGAAAGTTAATAAGAAGAAAAGTGCCATAGGCAGACCCTGGGAAAGAAAATTCTTAGGATTCTCATTCTATACAAAACAGGTAGAGATACGGATAAGAATTCATCCCAGGTCAATAGAGAGAGTAAAGGAAAAGATAAGATTCATTACAGCAAGGAGTAATGCGTGGAGTATGGAGTTTCGCTTCCTGAAATTACGACAGTTAATAACCGGATGGGTCAGCTATTTTAGGTTAGCAGATATAAAAACGAAATGCCAAGAACTCGATGTATGGACCAGACGCAGGATTAGGATGTGTTATTTAAAAACAATGGAAGAAGATCAAGACCAGACACGATAATCTAAGAAAATTTGGTATTGATAACTTCAGAGCATGGGAATATGCCAACACCAGAAAGGGCTACTGGAGAATCTCTAACAGCCATATACTTGCTCTAACCTTTACTAACAAAAGGCTTAAGAATCTTGGATACCTTAGTTTTTCAGAAAGATATACACAAGTAGCTAATTTCTAACGAACCGCCGTATACCGAACGGTACGTACGGTGGTGTGAGAGGACGGTAGATAAATTAATTATCTACCTCCTACTCGATTATAAATAATGATTATATAAATTATGATTTCAGTAATAATAATCAGGAAATCAATTATAACAATGTAAATCTTGAAATTCCTAATGTAAATAACTTTGATAAAGAAACTCTTTCTTTAATAAAAAAGCAAGTGGAAAAATACTATCCGAATGATTCAGAAAAAGGATACCAATATAAATTTATTCAGAAAGACCCCTATTTTATTGATTCTGAATTTCAATATAATGGATTTCGTAGAGTAAATATTAGAATAGATTTAGTGAGAATTGATTCACATGCTAAGCAAATTATTTTTATAGAATTGAAAAAATTTGGTAATAAAGAATTATTTAATAGTGGGATTGAAGGACAATTAAGTTCATATAAATGCTTTATTAATAATTTTGAATCGGAATTAAGAAAATATTATTTAGATCTCATCCAAGTAAAGAAAAAACTAGGATTATTACCTACAGGGGTTTTGAAAATATTAAATCCTGATTTCTCCTCTTATAGTATTGCCCGAAAACCTTTATTGATTATTGCCGGCTGTACACAAAAATGGATTGATAACAACGCTAAAGATATAAATAATAGAATAAGGGAGTATGCTTTAGGTTGTTATTATTTTGGAGAGGTAAATAAAAATTGTGATATTAAAAAAGGAAAAAATAGATTTATATTTAAATAGATATTTTATTGATAATATATTACACGATATAGCCTTACTATATTCTTTTGAAAATATCAGGGTAACAATTTTTTTAACAATAAAAAATGTAAAACAAAAATAGAATAAGAAAATGTGAAGTTGTGACTCTGAATCCTCTTATGATAATGTTTTTCTTATAGAACAATGGTGTGAAAGTGTATTAATGGAAAAACTGAAAGGCCTTGCTTTAAAACATTGTAGGGGCTACGTTTATTTATTCGTTGTGGGAGGGGTATTTACAGGATTATTCCATGCAAAAGATGATGAAATTTATAAAGAAAAAGAATATGAATTTTTACCAGGTCCATACCAGCGGGCATGCCGAGATTGATACCTTGAAAAAAGTGGTAAAAAAATTAAAGCCGGGGAGAATAATCCCGATTCATACTTTTCATCCTGATAAATATAGTGGTCTATTTAGCCAGAAGATAGAACAGGTTTCAGATGCAGAGGTTTATGAGGTGTAAAGTGAATTTATTTTATTGATATTATTTTCCAAAGGAGTGCGAGTTATAGTATTTTAATAAATGATTTTATATCCGGGATAGATTTTGGAGAGGTACAGAGTAGAGAATGAATGAGATCTATAATTAAAAAAGATTTTATAACTATGGAATAATCTAGAAAGATTAGGGCAGTCAAAAAACTTTTTCTAATTTTTTATAAAAGAGTTTGATTTTAGTACTATTAATGTGGGAAGGAAAAGATTGAGGGAGAATACTTTAATAATATTAACTTGAAGGATTTATTTAAAAGAATGAAATATATTCGTTAACAATAAAGATTTGAACCCGGTAAATCCCTTGTTATGCAATGTCACAGGGACGATTGACTCCGTGACAATTAATATGTAATAGTATTAAGGAGAGGTAGTTCTAATTGTTAAAATTTAAAAATTATAAGGGAACTCATAAGGCGATTTGTATCATTGTAATTTGCTTTAGTCTCCTTTGGCTAACCGGATGTAACTTGTCAACACCAGTATCTCCATCTGATTCGTGGCAGAAATACCATATAAAGTATACTATTATATTGTCAGAATATGAAGGCCAAACTAAAATATGGATGCCTATTCCAACTCAATGGGATACTCAAAAAAATATTCAATTAATCAATTTTACTCCTGAACCTTCGGATATTTTTATTGAATCACAAGGAAACCATATCGTTTTCTGGGAAAACATACTTGAACATGGAACTCCCACTATTTTTGAAGAAGAGTTAGAACTTTCAATTCTACAAAGGCAATGGCAAATTGAAGAAGGTTCAATCGGGAATTACGATCCTTCGGATCCTGTCTTTAATAAGTATCTTGGTTCTTCAGAATATATTCAAACCGACAATCCGTTATTACAAGAAGCTGCAAATAGTGTAGTTGGTACTGAGACTAATCCATATATTAAAGCTAAACAATTATTTAATTTTGTTGTAGATCATATGATTGGTTTTACAGAAGGAATTAATGATGCTTTAGGAGCTTTTAACTCTCAACAAGGAGAATGTGGGGGTTATTCCCATTTGTTTATTGCATTATGTCGAGCAGTTGGAGTGCCTGCCAGGCCGATAACAGGAATAGCTGGGATAAAAGAAGGGAGTTATTATTGGGCTAATGGTGATGTACATACTCATATATGGGCTGAATTTTATCTTCCTGACTACGGATGGATTCCCGCAGATCCAACTTATGCAGATGAAGGTAATATGAGTACCTTTGGAATTGATTATGGGAATAGACTCATTCTTTCGAAGGGAGTAGATATTGAACTTGGTCATGGAATGAATCAAATTCCCTGGTTTCATATGCCTTATGTGAATGGACATCAGGAAAAAGGTGATGATCTCATTCTCACTGTTCAGGTTCTTAATAACTGACTAGTGGATATAGGTAGACTAATAAAATAGTACTTTTGTTAAAGGAGAGCAGTATAAATACCTACTTTATAAGATTATTAGAGGGAATCCCACGGACACTCCTGTGGCGCCTTTTAAAACATTTCAAGGAGGTAAATTTGTAATGAGGAAAATAATAAATAGGAAAGTATTAATTTTAGCATCTGTATTGCTATTATTGCTCTTACTTGCTGGCTGTTTTTCGTTACCCTCTGAAGATACTTATGTTGCTCCATCAGAGTATGATACTGAAACACTCAGATACAATGCAAACTTCAGTGTGAAGGTTGCAGATGGAGTGAATTGGGTGCCGGTCAACACTCTTGGAAAGCCAAATATGACATCTGAAGAAATAGAAGCACTAGATAGAGACCCTGAGAAACTGAAGGAGAAGTTAAATACCCTTTATGCTGTCATACAATATATTCAAGTGGCAGATTTCAGATCTGCAGATGACAACATTTGGATAGATGAGGACGGTATTGGGTGGGAACATCATAAACCCGGTGAGATGGCCATTATCACAAATGAAGGGTGTTGCGCTACAATATCCAATCTTATGAATTTCCTTCTTGAAGGTGATTATGAGGAGGTAGGGTTTATAGCCTACTCCCAGAGCGATGGAGGTGGTCATGGATTCAACTATATTAAGCATAACAATCTATATTATTTTGTTGACCTGACACATTATAGAAATGACTTTATGTGTACCGCTGTCGAAGACGGTACTCTGGCTTCATACTATGCCAGCGATTTTATTGCGGGTAATGTACATGAAACAGTAAAGGTTGAAGACTATGTGAAATACTGTAGAGATAATTATAATGATCCTCCCGAACTTTTCTCCCTGCATATGGCAAAGAATTCTCTACCCATAGCCCATATAAATGATGAAACAATGCATGAGATGGTCTACCCTGAAAGCAGTAAGGAAATAGTAAAAATTGTATATGACGACCCAAATGACAATATACAGTATTCTTTTGTAAAGGGTCCTACCAAGTATCCAGCAGTTTGGGAACCATATAATACAGAATGGTGAAGGTATTGACGATAAATATACAGGTAATTGCTATCCAGAGCACAACCAAGGCAAAATATGTGGCATAGTTATAAAGACATGTTTAAAAAGGACTGAAAAATGTGTTTTTAAAAATTAAAAAAATATAAATTTTAGGGGTATTTGAGAAAATGAAGAAGAAATATTTTTTTGTTCTTTTCTTTTTGGTATTAATTATATTTTTAACAGTTTGTAGCGGTGGAGGGATAGTAACCACTGCTACTGAGACGGAAGAGGAGAATTTTCAGGAAGTAGTGAATCTCCTTGATACACCAGAGAAGTTAGTAGAGTATATGGCCAAGAACTTCAAGCACTACGTGGAGGTATATGGCGAACCACTGGACGGGTACAATCCTTACTTGCCGGAGGATTTTTTCTATATTCGCGTAGGCAACTGTGAGGACTTCTCTGCATTCAGCTCATATGTATTGGACCAACATGGCTATAATGTTTTTTTATTATACTACAAGCTTCTTTCCCACGATAATGGGGATATATACGGGCATACGATATCCGTTTTTTACAACGAAGATGGGAAACTAAAATATATAACCAATATAGGTGGTCCTAATATGGAAACATTCTTCAGTATATTTGGGCCCTTTGATACCATAGAGCAGATAATTGCTAAAGAAGAAATGAGAATGGGGGGCCAAGTTTTCTTGTATGGCTTTACCTATCTGGGAAGTGTTGGTGAACAAATGGAGCCCCAAAGTTTTGAGGAAGCCATTAGCCAACTTAGTAACCCACCCAAGATTCTCAATTACATGACCCGCAACTTTCAGCTTACGATAGACCCGACGCGTCCAACTCTGTCTCCACAACAACTATTTCAAAACAGAGAGGGGAACAAGTACGACTTTGCTATTTTCATTTCCTACTTGCTAGATCATCATAGCTACGAGACACAGATGCTACGCCTTGAATTTACCGAAAACGACATGGCAAATGGATATGACATAATAGTCATCTACCGGGATGTAGATAACAATCTTAAGTCGATAACCCATCATGGGAAACAGGTCATGAGAGTGTCTCAAACCTATAATTCTCTGGATGACCTAATCAGGCATGAGGAGAATGCGCGTTCTCTAAGTAGTTCATCTGAAGTAAGAGTCTATCGATATGGTTTTCTTGCCCCCGGGATAACCAACCTGATGCCGACCGAATGGACAACATTTTCTTTTGAGTAAGTATGAGAGACGTAAATTATCGGGCTTGCAAGCTTGCACTGCTTATATTAAACTATTTTTATGTGTTTCTTGTAATTTTTAAGTGAAAGCATTATAGTAGTTCCATATTTCAATTGAAGGTTATAGAAAAAATGCCGGAAAAAAAAGAAATAAAAACAAGATTAATAATAAATAGACTGGGACATGCCTTTAATGATTCTTATATGTTTATTATTCCTCTACTTTTACCACTTTTACGAGAAGAATTTCATATTAATTATGTTCAATCTGGTTTAATATTAACTATTTATTTTGCCATAAGGTCTATATTTAGCTTAATATTCGGCTATTTTGGAGATACATATGATAAAAGAACGATTATAGCAGGTGGTTTTATCTCTTCTTCAATTTTGCTGGGTGGTTTAATCTGGGCACAGAGTTTTCACATTATTATTGCTTTTTTGTTTTTAATGGCTATTGGTGTTTCCACTTTTCATCCTCTGGCTACAGCGATTGTAAGGGAAAATTCTTTAATTAGTCAAAGAGGGCGCAATTTTAGCTTATTTGGGGCTGCGGGAGTTGCAGGGGCATTTATTTCAAGCTTATTATTTGGTTTTTTCGTTCATCTTTGGGGATGGAAAATAACCTGCCTTCTTATCTCTTTGCCCGGCTATTTTTTGGCTTATGCCTATCTGAAGTTGAAAAGGGGAAAGAAAAACCACAAAGCAGAAGCAGAGAAGAAGATTAAACAAAGTCATATTCCTCTTTTTTTCATTAGCAAGGCTATTCGAAAGCTGGGAACATGGGCAATTATTGCCTTTCTACCATTTTATGCTATAGATTATATTGGTTTACGACCGGAAATTTCTTCCTGGAGTATCAGTATATTTTTTGCCGGTTTATTTTTAGGAAATCTTATTTCCAGTAGAATTTCAGATAAAAGCCAGCCATTTGACTTACTATTATCAACAACCATTGTCAGTGCTTTTCTGATTCTGGGTGTTACTTTTGTTGTCCGACCTATTATTATTATCTTACTAATTGGAATTTTGGGCATTTTACAGGGATTATATTATCCCAGTCAAAATACCTGGCAAACCTTTATTTGTCCGGTTCACAATCAAAGCAGTTTTTTCGGAATAGGTATTTTTGCTGAAGGGATTTCTGCCACTATTGCCCCAACTCTTTATGGATGGATTGCAGATCAAATCAGTTTACTCGTAGCTTATCGTTTAGCTGCCATTCCTGTCTTTATTAGTTTTATTCTATTCTTAATACTTCGTTCTTTAAATAATGAAAAAAGATAAAGTCTAAAGTGTATAAAACAAAATTTTACCTTTCATTATAGTGTAATGGGACACATCTTATTTTCTTCTGAATGCGATAGGTGATAATTGTTGTAATAGCTCAATAATTCGATAACTTTTTCTAAATTTTCATAAGAGGTTTGATAAGACCCAGGTTCTCGGCGTATTCTTAAATGATTAGAATATATGTAGAACAGGGGACGTAGAACAGGGGACGGTTCTTTGTTTGAAAATATCTCACCATTAGCATCACAATAGACGAGATGTTTTCTTATGCTGGTAACAACAAGAAGAAAAAATAAAATAAATTATGTTATATTTCGATAAAAAGAAAAGATAGAAATATGGTAGTAAGCGTTATAATAAATAGGGACAGACACCTATTTTTATTGACATCACTTCTGTAAGATGACAGGAGAAGGTTAAACTAGTTCCGTAATTTGGTATTTTTTAGCGGAAAACCCAAAGAAGCCGAGGAGTTTCTTATTTAGAAGAAATAAAAGTTAGCAAATAAAAGAAGAAAAGATTTTTACTTATTAATTATATTAAAAATAAATTGAAAATTTAGGAAAGGAGCATTTATGAAAAAGGAAATTATTATTAGCAAAAAAGTACCGGCAGCAATTGGACCTTATTCTCCTGCTTTAAAAATTGGGAATTTGATATTTGTCTCAGGTCAGTTACCTATTGACCCTGTTATTGGAGAAATAGTAAAAGGAGGGATTGAAGCAAAAGCAAGAAGGTCATTAGAGAATTTAAAGGCAGTTTTAGAATCTTACTCGATTGGTATGGAGAACGTAGTAAAAACAACTATCTTCCTTAAGGATATGAATAATTTTTCCCGGATTAACAAGATCTATGGTGAATACTTTACTGATCAATTTCCTGCCAGAAGCTGTGTGGAAGTATCCCGTCTTCCCAAAGATGCGGATATAGAAATTGAAGCCATTGCTTTTTGTGAAAAAAATAAATAATACAAAGCAAAAGAAGGTAACAGGTATAAATAGCTTGTTAAAAAAAGCAACGAAAATTATTTAAGGAGAGAATATAAGGAATGGTATATAGAAGTGAAGATTTAGTAAAAGTTTTAAAAAAAGAGATGATACCAGCATTAGGAGTTACAGAAATAGGTGCTATAGCTCTAGCATGTTCTAAAGCTTATAGAGCTATAGGTGGAAATTTACAAAATATTAACATAGTTACTGATCCGGGGATTTTTAAGAATGGTTTTTCGTGTGTAGTACCTGGCACAAGAGAAATGGGCAATGAAATTGCTGCCATTCTTGGCGTTTTAGTAGGTGTTCCTGAATTAGAGTTAGAGGTTCTAAGAAATGTGAAGTCAGGAGATGTAATTAAAGCCAAAAAACTACGAGGCGAGGGGATTGCAAAAGTAAGCGTTAAAAGAGGTCTTACAGAGATATTTATAGATGCAACTGTTTCAACAGATAAAGGTGTTGGGAGGGCTGTAATTAAAAGAACACATACAAATATTGTATTAGTAGAGGTCAATGGGAAAATTCAATATAAGACCGAGGAAAAAGAGGAAAAGAAAGAAAAAGAGATGGAATCTGTTCTTAGAAATTTGAAATTGGCTGATTTTGAGAGATTTGTTAATGAAGTTTCTTTTGAGGATATCAAATTTACTTTAGAAGCAGTTAAGATGAACAAAGAACTTAGTCAAGCAGGTATAAAAAAAACTGGTATGGGCGCAGGAGTTGCTATGTCAAAATTGATAAAGGAACATAAAATATCTGATGATATAAGAAGTTATGCCCAGATGTTAACTGCTCTTGCAGTAGATGCAAGAATGGGAGGAGTACAAAAACCTGCTATGAGTATAAGTGGAAGCGGAGACCACGGGATTATTGCTTCTATGCCTTTGGCTGCAGTTGCAGAGAGAATGGAAATAGGAGAAGAAGAGCTGGCCAGAGCAATTGCCTTAACTTATCTAATTACTATTTATATAAAGGAATATTCAGGAAAATTATCTGCCTTCTGTGGTTGTTCAGTAGCAGCAGGAACAGGAGCAAGTGCAGGTATTGTTTATTTATTAGGAGGAAACGAAAAACAAGTAGAATATGCAATTAATAACATGGCAGCAAATATAACAGGTATGATTTGTGATGGAGGTAATTTCGGTTGTTCGTTAAAAGCAATAACCGGAGCAGGTGCCGCAGTGATATCTGCTCTTTTTGCAATAGAGAACGTTATTATTCCAAAGGGTAGTGGGATTGTTGGAAAAACTGTCGAAGAGACAATGATGAATATGGGTAAAATAGCCTCGCCTGGTATGATTCAGACTAATGATGTTATTTTAGATATCATGTTAGCTAGAAGTAAATAAAAAATTTAATTTAGCGGGGATTCCTATTTGTAAAGGTGGGGATGAGAATCAGTTCCCAGTAAATTAGGATAGACGATAGTCTTTTGACGGAAGTACACGTCTGTAAAGGACGGGGCATCGATTTGATAAGAAAGAAAAAAATATATCTGTTAATTCCAAAAGTAAAAAATGCAAGGATATATGAAGAGATCTATAGGAGTTTATTGTATGGTTGTTATTAAATGTGCTCGATGCAAGCAGAAGATTTTTAAGTATGAAAAAATTGGTAAAGGGCGAATCTGGCATTGTTGGAAAGATCGGATAAAAGAAGATTACAGTATACATAAGGGGACAGAAATTAGGTGTTCCTGTGGAAATTTAATCGGTATTGTAGAAAGAAAATGGATTAAGATGAAACAAAATGCCTTTGAATTTTCCGATACTATTGTGTAGGCCTAAACCTAAAAGAGTTATATATAATGAAGGGGGTTATGATATGAAGGAAAATATATTTAGATCTCATTCTGGCAAAAAGGAATTTATAACTAAACTTGAAGAAAATGAAGAAATCTATAAAACCAGAGGAGTTCCTCCCGGGGCAAAAGAAAAAGTTCTGGATATAATTGCCAAATCTGCTTATAACAATGATAGAACTTACGAGGGTTGCTCCCGATCTGTCCTGTCTGCTCTTATTGAGCACCTTCATTTATCAAGTTATGAAGGTGCTAAGGAATCTATTAAGGCAAGTACTGCCTTAGCAGGAGGAGTTTGCAGAATGGGAGAAACTTGTGGAGCACTTATTGGCGGAATTATGGCTATTGGTTTAGTAATTGGCTCAGAAAAGCTGGAAGATATAAAAGCATACAGAAAAGCGATGGAATATTCCTATATTTTATACAATAAGTTTAAAGAGAAGTATGGAACTACTTGTTGTTTTGAAATTCAGGAAAAAATATTGGGAAGGCACTATGATTTTAAAGTGGAAAAAGATAGTAAAGCATGGTACAAAGATGGAGGTCTGGATAAATGTCCTATGGTATGTGCAGTAGCAGCGAGGGTAACGGCAGAGATTATCTTAGACTTGAATGCTAATGCCGTAGAGGGAAAATAAACCTACAATAATTTTAAGGCCTTTGGGGTCAGCCTTAAAAATAATAGGGACAGACACCTATTTTCCTAAGAAGACAAATCTATAATGGGAAAGAATAGATAGGGTCAGGTCTTGCAATATAACAAATATACTATATTAGTAACATAAACAGGGCCGTTACGGATAGAATTTAAAGGAGCAGTTTATATTGCATAATTATATAAAATTAGAGGATTATCCGTTTTTATAGTAAAAAATACTAAGGCTCTAAAACATAGAAAATATAAGGGTTTCTGCGTTTTCTTGTTATATAAGATGATGGTAGTCCTGGAGAAAATAAGTAAAAAAAGACCAAAATATGTATTTTTAGGCTACTGGAAGCCTTGTAAGATAAGGGTTTCAGAGAAATATTGTCATATAAGCGTTTTTTGAGGTGTCCTAAGGTGATTGGTCATATTTTTTAAAATCGACGCTTAAAATCGCTTAAATTAGATGTCGATGGAAACCCGTGTTATATAAGGCTTTTAAGAGGGCATTTTTCTACAATTTTAGAATAAATAGGTACAACACATTAAAATAAAAAGAAAGGATTTTATGTAGAGAACATCGGGGTCAGGCTTCACAACTTCACATTTTTATAAATTTCTATACTCGATTTTATCATGAAGCCATTCTTTTTTATATTTTGCGAAGTTGTGAAGCCTGAAAGGCATATCCAAACCGTTAGGTAAAGTTTTGCTTGGTGAGTTATTCTTAAAATATAACGAACGAAAGGAAGATGGAATAAGATGAACAAGAAACTTGTTGGGCAATTGTTAATGGAAATAGATGATTTTTCTCGAAAGAGCAATCTTTCTAAAAAAGAAATGGCACAAAAGCTAAGTATTAATTATGAGACTTTTATAAAATGGTTTCAAAGTGGCAAAAGCAGAAAAAATCCATCTCCAACACAGATTGAGAAAATGGGAAAGTTTCTCGAATCCTGGAAAGAAACTGATATATCCTGGAAAGAACTCTGGATTAAAATTTTGGGATGGTGGAAAACTCAACATCGCTATTCTACAATTAGGGATTTGGCGGATGAGATTGGCTGGGATGTTCAGAATTTCAC
>Ga0315533_1001080_pt1 | contig 21588 bp, 14 predicted proteins | sample SalMarSW160130MG_FD_203081 | JGI IMG/M metagenome (GOLD analysis project Ga0315533, IMG submission 203081) | Salt marsh sediment microbial communities from the Plum Island Ecosystem LTER, Massachusetts, United States - Salt Marsh Sediment SW1601-30 ... | reverse complement strand
CGCCTGTCTGGGTGATGGTACTTGAATAGCCATTGCCAGTCTGGTATTGCCAGCATTCATTGTTGTTGCCGTTCTGAGTAACCAAAGCATAGTTCAGGTTTCCGTTTTGGGACTGCAGGGCGAAATTGAGTTGCCCGTTTTGGTAGATGTCAGCATCATTCTCGTTGCCGGTCTGTATCTGCGAACCGCTGTTCAGGTCACCACCTAATTGCCAAAGCTTGGCCAAGTTGTCATCGCCGGACTGAGTTTGTTGAGCAATGTTCTTAGCTTTCCACTGCTTAATCTCGGCCCAGTTGTAGCTACCGATCTGGAGCTGGGTGGCAATGTCCCAGTCATAATACTGGCCAATAAATGCATAGTTCTCGACGCCCGTCTGACTCTGAATAGCCTGGTTGTAGCTGCATCCTATATGGATCTCAGCGTAGTTCCTGTCGCCGAACTGAGTTTGGGAAGTAACGTTGTTTCCACCTATTTGTAAAGCCTTTGCTGTATTCTCCTCGCCGGTTTGCATCTGAGAAGCAACGTTCGTAGTACCAATCTGATTGATAGAAGCGTCATTGGTCAAGCCATTCTGCGATTGACTGGCGATGTTAAGACTGCCGTTTTGGCTAATCGTGGCTTTATGACCTTCACCGTACTGCTCTTGGGTAGCCTCGTTTTCGCTTCCTATCTGAACGATGAGAGCCTCGCCACTCACATTGGGATTTTGGGTCTGTATAGCCTTGTTGTCATCGCCGGTCTGTTCGATTGTAGCGATGTTATCGGAGCCACCTTGGTCGATTGTAGCCGAATTGCCATTGCCACTCTGGGTTACTGTAGCTTCGTTGTTTGAGCCGCTCTGAGTGACGTTAGCAGTGTTGCCACCTTGAGCCAGAATTAATCCTGGGACAGAGACAACTATCGCTAAAACTAACAATAATCTTAAAAATCTTTTCTGCATAATCTAACCTCCTCATCCATGTGTTGTTTTTAACTTTCTCTGAAGCAGCGCCCCGCAGGAGATTGCCTCTCCTGCGGGGTTTTGTGCTCTGGGTAAACAACGACTCAAATTATGGACCTTGGTTAATCGCAACTGCATTCCAATCGCCTGTCTGGTTAACAGTGCTTAACAGGCCCGAACCAATCTGTTGCTGTTGACAAGAGTTATTATCGCCTGTCTGCGTGCAAATAGCAGAATTGGCGTCACCGTCAACCTGAGACTGCGTAGCGTTATTGTAATTGCCATTTTGGTTAATCTCAGCGTAGGTTAAACCATGGTCTTGGTATTGCGAAGCGGTGTTGTAATCTCCCAACTGTGTGATCCAAGCTTCATTGCCGGGTCCGCCTATCTGCTCCTGAGAAGCATCGTTGCCCTCACCATTTTGCAAGATGGAGACGTATCCCTGCAAATCAGTTTGGCCGGGGTCTGTTCCCTGGTGTTGCATAGCGATGTTACCCGGGCCTGTTTGGTTGATATGGGCTTCGTTTTCATTACCCCACTGCTCCTGAATAGCTGTACAGTCATCGCTAAGCATCTGGCTAAGCATAGCTATATTGTTATTACCCATCTGGATCTGAGAAGCGGTGTTCCTGTTACCAATCTGGACAATGTCGGATACGCTGTTACCAACACCCTCTTGGTATTGCGTGGCCGCGTTGTCGTCTCCCTCTTGGTAGATGCTATTATCATAGTTATCACCGATCTGGGTCTTGGTAGCAGTGTTATTATTACCAGTCTGGTCAATATCGGCATTGTTGTCATCGCCGGTCTGCGTCACCGTAGCATCGTTGTTACTCCCTACTTGGTCGATCGTAGCGGCGTTGTCACTTCCTGTCTGAGTGATATTGGTGGTATTGGCCAAAGCCAATCCGGATACAGCTAAAATAATCGCTGCAATTTTTAATGTTTTCTTACACATAATTCACCTTCCCTTCATTTCTTTCTTACTTTTGCGATACATTTGTCCGCAGGAGCTTCGGTCTCCTGCAGGATTTGTTGCTCCAGGTAGTATCAACTGAAATTACGGACCCTGGACGACGGTAGCGGTATTGCTGTCTCCAGTTATGGAAATCGTAGAACTGTAACCGTTCCCTGTCTGCGTCTGTGAGGCAATATTGGAATTGCCCACTATAGTTATGTCAGCAGCGTTCAAGTTGCCCAACTGGGTTTGAGTAGTGATGTTGAGATCGCCCCAGATATCTGTATCAGCCCAGTTGTCGTCGCCAGTCTGTGTTTGATCGGTTGTGTTTCCGTCGCCGTTTGTTATGCCGAGGCGGGCCGTGTTGTCTGAGCCGTCCTGGTTCTGCGTAGCAATGTTGTCGTTGCCTTCCTGGTAGATTTCAGCGGCGTTGTTGGTCCCAGTCTGCGATACTGTCGCAGAGTTGGTATTGCCGGCTTGGACAAGATTAACACCAAGACTCTCGCCATGTTGATCTACATTGGCCGTGTTGTCGTTGCCTGCCTGCTGAATCTCGGCAGCGAGTAGATTCCACCATATAGCAAGCACGCCGGGATCCTGCACTATACCCGCAGTGTTTCTATTACCGAGTTGAACAACTCTTTGGTGATTTACGTGGCCGGTCGAGTCTATAGTGACTATGTTCTCGTCACCTTGCTGCAATATCCCTTTCGCTCCGTACTTAAAGGCCCCGTGGTCCTTGAAAGTATGCCAGTAGTTAGCCTGATTGGCATTGATTTCGTCTCCCACCTGCGACACGGTTGCAGAGTTGTTGTTGCCCTGCTGTTCTATCAAAACGTCATGGCCTTTAGGAGCCGGCCCAAGATCTCCTGTCATGTTTTGTGTAACGTCGGCGGTATTTCCACTGCCAGCCTGCTGAATATCGGCGTTGTTGCCCTCACCAGTCTGGGTGACATTGGCGGTATTGGCCAAAGCCAATCCTGAAAATACCATCAGCGCAATTGCTATTGTTAATAGCTTTTTCATTTTTTTCTCCTTGCGATTTGAGTAGAATCTTGATATAATTTTTGATAGAGATTCTACCCTGAAATAGATGCGGCCGAGATCCCCGCGAAAGCGGGTTTTTCCTTGCTCCGGCTCAGACGGTATCGGCCGCTTTGGCTCACGCCTGGGCCGGGGGCTTTTTATTTTCGATTCTTAATTCGCTCCTTCAGCGCTGAAGGCTTCGCCCTATCCTTCAGGCAGAAGCTAAAATACTTCTTTCTGCTTTTGATTCATCACCTCCTTTTTTTCGTATATCGTATATCGTTCCGCTGAGGGTGGAAGCACTAAAAACTATTAACTCTATGCCCTTCATAACCTGAAACTTTAGTTCAAAATTATAGGCGCCCGATCCCAGAGGACCGGTTAAGCTCACCGGCCTATCGAGGGGGCATATTCGTCCGCCCTTAGTATTTTATGTAAACTCCGGGCAGCGGAACGGAACCGAGATCGATATGCGGCCTAACAGATATGCTGACATAGAGGTGTTCTGGGAGCAAAATCCCATCACGTGATGTTAACGCGATGTTACGTCCGACAACGCTGAACAGTATGTCTCCTACCTCCCACACCGTAAAGATTATTCCTTTTCTCACCGCACCGATCCTCCTGTACTCGGCTATCACTTGCAGCAAACTCAACGAAGTATTGTGCTTCCTACACAGGTGAACTTTTCTTTTCGGCGTAATCCTTTACAGAATGGTTTTTTGGTAAGCCATTCCTTGGCTTATCCTCCTTTTACAGTTTCTTTTTTATTAAATTCAAGATTAAAGTCAATTGGGGAAAGTGGGTAATTCTTCAAAAACCCTTCTTGTTTTCTGGGGAAGAAATAGACTGGAGTTTATATTGGCAGTTTTTCTTTCTGAAATAGAGTTGAACACTTATTAGTTTGCCTGCATACCGACTCATGGCTGCTTACATGCCAACTACCTAAGGTTTTGTTTAGACTTTACATTCCTTATGTTTTAAGTCAAGTTTTGTGCCGGTTTTTACCGCCCCCTGACCTACAATACGTATACCTGCCAAATTGGCACAGGGATAGATGTAGAAAAAGGTCGTAACTACTTATTGTGGCTGTTATTATAATTTAAAACAGTTTGGGCACGGATTTTGCAGATAAATATAGTATGATGTTTTAGCATTTGTATTTGAAGGAACTTAAATTATGAAATTCGATAAATTTACATTGAAAGCCCAGGAAGCATTGGCGACCGCTCAACAAACCGCGATGGCCAAATCGCATACCGTGCTGTCGCCGCTGCACCTGTTAAGCGCTATTTGCGGCGATGACAGTGGCATCGCTGTTTTAATCTTGAAAAAGATCGGCATTAATGTCTCGCGTCTCAAAGATATGATAGAAAGCGAGCTTAGGCGCCTGCCGCAGGGCCAAAGCAGCGGCCAGATTATGCCCGATCCTGCCATAAATCAGGTAGTATTAGACGCCCAAAATAGAGCCGATGCTATGGGAGACGAATATCTCAGTGTTGAGCATCTGCTTATCTCGCTTGCTTCGATAGACAGCGATGCTAAAGAGATTTTAAGCCTTAATTCCATTACGCCGGAGCGGATTGAAAATGCTCTTAAAGACGTTCGCGGCGGCGAAAAGATAACCGACCAAACTCCGGAAGAAAAATACAGAGCTTTAGAGCGTTATGGCATCGACCTTTTGGAGATGGCACGAAAGGGAAAGCTTGACCCTGTTATCGGCAGGGACGAAGAGATACGCAGATGTATGCAGGTTCTAAACCGCCGAACCAAAAACAATCCGGTATTGATCGGCGAACCGGGCGTGGGAAAGACCGCAATCGTCGAAGGTCTTGCTCAGCGGATAGTTACAGGGGATGTCCCTGCAGGTCTGAAAAATAAAAGAATCATCGCCCTGGATATGGGGGCACTGATAGCGGGGACTAAATTCAGAGGTGAATTTGAGGACCGGCTCAAAGCAGTGCTAAAAGAGGTTCTTGGAGCTTCCGGCCAAATTATTCTTTTCATCGACGAGCTGCATACCGTCGTTGGCGCCGGCAAAGCCGAAGGTTCCGTCGATGCAGGCAATTTATTGAAGCCATCGCTTGCACGGGGCGAGTTACGTTGTATTGGTGCCACTACAATCGACGAGTATCGAAAGCATGTTGAGAAGGACGCAGCTTTTGAGAGACGCTTTCAGCCGATCCTGATTAACCCGCCGAGCGTTGAGGAGACAATAGCTATTCTTCGCGGCTTAAAAGACCGATACGACACTCACCATAGCGTTCGTATCACGGACTCGGCTCTCGTCTCCGCTGCGACTTTGTCTAATCGCTACATAACAGACCGATGGCTGCCCGACAAAGCGATAGACCTGGTTGACGAGGCAGCCTCGAAGCTGCGAATCGAAAACGACTCGCTGCCTGCTGAGCTGGACGGCATCCGCAGAAAGATTGTTCAGCTTCAAATCGAACGCGAGGCACTGAAAAAAGAAACCGATGAAGCCAGCAAAGAAAGGCTAAAAAAAGCTGAAAAGCAGCTGGCAGAGTTACAACAGCAGGATAAAGAGTTTACCACACGCTGGGAAGGCGAAAAGCTCGATATTGACCAGATAAAAGAGCTGAAGAAAAAAATCGAAAATGCTCATACTCAATTTGACCAGGCTCAGCGAAAGGGAAAGTTGGAAACGGCCGCTCGTCTAAAGTACGATACAATTGCGAACTTAAAGAAAGAGCTTCAGGCCAAGGAGGCTCAGCTTGCCAAATCAAATGGTACCAAAATGATAGAGAACGAGGTTACAGAAGAGCACATCGCTGAAGTCGTCTCCAAGTGGACAGGGATACCGATGGCGAGGTTATTAAGTGGTGAGCGTGAAAGATTAATGAAGATGGAGGAGCTTATCAGGAAGCGTGTAATTGGCCAGGATGAGGCGGTAGGCGCTCTTTGCAACGCGGTGCGGAGAAACCGTGCAGGCCTGGGCGACCCGAATCGGCCGATAGGGACATTTCTTTTTCTCGGGCCGACCGGCGTAGGAAAGACCGAGCTTTCCAGGGCCCTTGCTGATTTTCTCTTCAACGACCCAAACGCTATGGTGCGAATTGATATGAGCGAGTTTATGGAGCAGCACTCGGTTGCTCGACTCATCGGCGCACCGCCTGGGTATGTCGGCTACGAGGAAGGCGGACGTCTGACTGAGGCGATTCGCCGTAAGCCTTATTCTGTGATTTTGCTCGATGAGATTGAAAAGGCCCATCCGGATGTCTTCAACGTGCTATTGCAGGTTTTCGACGACGGCCGATTGACCGATGGAAAGGGCAGAACCGTCGATTTCAAAAACACTGTTATCATTATGACCAGCAATATCGCAAGCCAGCAGATCCAAAAGCTAACCGAGGAGGCCGGTGCCGACTGGGAAATCGAGGCCCACGTAAAAGAGGCGCTTAAACAGGTCTTCAAGCCTGAATTTCTCAATCGAGTCGATGAGATAATCGTTTTTCACATGCTAACCAAAGACCATTTAAGACAGATTGTTGACATTCAATTGGGTTATCTAACGGGGCGTGTGGCCGGCCAGAAGATAAAACTCGAATTTACTGATAATGCTCGCAAGCAGATTATGGACGAAGGCTATGACCCGGTATATGGTGCAAGGCCTTTGAAGCAGACGATTCAGCAGCGATTGGAGAATGCGCTTGCCGCCGAGCTTTTGGCCGGCAAATTCGCCGAGGGCGACAACATAAAAATCGACGCAGATGCCCACAAATTCACATTTAAAAAGTCCAATTTAGATTAAAAAAGATTTGACCTTCCTATGCTTTTCTATCAGTCTTTATAGTCAACTCGTGTAGGGTATGCCGTAGGTTCTCGCCATTGGCGGTGTCGGCGTGCATACCATTACACCTCTCTCATTCGCCGGTAGCAGATGGTTCTGTTTTTAAGATTCGCAAATTTTTTTGAGTTGCAGAACGTATTTCTGGGGGTATAATTTATGCAGTTAGCCAAGTCTGGTTTTCTGTACAATCTGTAACCTGCCTTCTTGCTTTTGCAAGAAAGCAGGGGGGTGCATAATAAAACTCGTCTCGGCGAAGCGCCGAGCCGTAGCCGGAAAGGAGTGCTTGTTGTGGCGTCGGTGTGCTTCTATTATCAGGTACATCAGCCTTGTAGGCTGAGACGCTATACCATTTTCGACCATGACAACAACTACTTCGACGACGTAAAAAACGCGGAGATATGTAAAAAGGTCGCAAATAAGTGCTACCTGCCGACGAATCTGCTTCTGCTTGAGCTGATAAAAAAGTACCAAGGTAAGTTTAAAGTATCGTTTAGTATAACCGGCGTATTGCTGGAACAGCTACAACTGTATGCTCCACATGTTTTTGCCAGTTTTCAGGAATTAGGCCGCACCGGCTGTGTGGAGTTTCTCGCGGAAACTTACTACCACAGCTTGAGCTTTTTGTACTCGCAGGACGAATTCATCGAACAGATTAAGGCTCACATGCAAGCTATCCAGCATTTCTTCGGTCAAACGCCGCGAATCTTTAGAAACACTGAGCTTATCTATAATAATACTTTGGCCGAGCTTATTGGCAAGATGGGTACTTTTGATGCTATGCTGACCGAAGGTGCGGACCATATCTTAGGCTATAGAAGCCCAAATTTTGTGTATCGTCCGATCAGCGATAACGGGCTAAAACTGCTGCTGAAAAACTACCGTCTAAGTGATGACATAGCCTTTAGGTTTTCCAATAAAAGCTGGAACCAGTGGCCTCTTAAAGCTGACAAATTCGCCAATTGGGTCAACGCTGTCAACGGCAACGGCTACACCGTGAACCTTTTTATGGACTACGAAACCTTTGGCGAGCACCAATGGGAAGATACGGGTATATTCGATTTTATGAGGCATCTGCCGGATGAAATCCTAAAGCACCCGCACAACGATTTCAAAACGCCTTCCGAGGTGGTGGCCAGCCATGAGCCGGTCGGCGTATTTGATGCTCCCTATACCATAAGCTGGGCTGATATCGAGAGAGACCTTTCCGCCTGGTTAGGCAACAATATGCAGCGAAGCGCTATTAGCGAGCTTTATAAGCTGGAAAGCACGGTCAAAAGTACAAACGATAAAGAAATAATCTCTGACTGGCGAAAGCTGCAGATATCTGACCATTTCTATTACATGTGCACAAAATGGTTTTCTGATGGAGACGTGCATAAATACTTCAATCCTTTTGATTCGCCTTATGAAGCATACATCAATTTTATGAATGTGCTGGATAATTTGAATTCTCGGTGCAGCAAGGCCGTTCAGCAAATAAAACGGCAATCTTTAGATATTCCAATTGTTCCTGACCCTACAATAACGCAGATGACAGAGAAGCGAATTAGTGAATTGACGAATTAGCTGCCAATCAATTAATTCGTCAATCAACTCATTTATTAATCTTATGAACGAAACATTCTGGGAACATTATTCACATCCGGCTGATATGGGCATTCGTGGTTTTGGGCCAACCAAAGAAGAGGCTTTCACCCAAGGTGCTCTGGCTCTGACAGCAGTTATCACGGATTTACAAACAATTCAGCCGAAAGAAACGGTCGAAATTACCTGTCGGCAGCAGGACGATGAATTGCTCTTTGTAAGCTGGTTAAATGCCCTAATATACGAAATGGCGACCCGACGGATGCTGTTTTGCAAATTCGACATAAGCATTAAAAACCATCGGCTTCAAGCAAATGCCTGGGGTGAAAAAATAGATTTGAAAAGACACAATCCTGTTGTGGAAGTTAAAGCTGCAACATATGCGGATTTGAAGGTGCAACAGGGTACAAATGGAAACTGGCTGGCACAATGTATCGTAGATGTATGAAAGCAAAGTTGCTAAAGTGTGAGGTGACTAAACTGCCTAAAGTTCGTTTCACGGTTGCGGTTGCGTAGCTCGTATCGGTTGCGTTTAACGTAAGACGTTTAACGAAACGAGTAGCGCAACCGCTAAACGAAACACGGTTGCAGACACTTTAGCTCACTTTAGATCACTTTAGGCACTTATAACTTAAGGGCGGTATAAAATGAATATTGAGAAACTAAAAAAGCGTTCTGATTACCAGTGGTACATAGAACCTGAAGGTAGAATGCAGGTGCCGGTTATTATCTTTGCCGACGAGAAGCTCATGAAAGATATGGATGAAAAGGTTCTTGAGCAGGCGTCGAACGTAGCCAAGCTGCCCGGCATAGTGAAGGCTTCGTACGCCATGCCTGATGCGCATTGGGGTTATGGTTTTCCGATAGGGGGAGTGGCCGGTTTTGATGCCGATCAAGGCGGCATAATCTCCGCAGGCGGCGTAGGCTTCGACATATCCTGTGGCATTCGCTCAATACATACCGGCCTTACTTCCGATGACATTGAGCCTGTAAAAGACAGGCTCGCAGAACAACTGGCTCGACGAATACCAGCCGGCGTAGGCAGCAGAGGCAAACTTCGTCTCGCCGGAAGGGAAATGGATGAGATGCTACGAGGTGGTGCACACTGGGCTGTCGAGAAAGGCTACGGAACCAAGGATGACCTTGAACGCATCGAAGAACGCGGCAGAATCGCTGCTGCCAAACCAGAGTATGTTTCGGACCATGCCAAGAAACGCCAGGAGGAGGAGGTCGGGACACTCGGCTCCGGCAACCATTATCTCGAAGTACAAAAAGTCTTGAAAATCTATAATGCTGATTGTGCCGAAACTTTCGGTTTGCACCTAAATGATATCATTCTAAGCATTCATTGCGGCTCAAGAGGCCTCGGCCATCAGATAGCGACAGACTTTCTTCCGAGGATGGTAAATACGGCTCAGAAAATGGCAATAGAGCTGGCAGATAGGGAGCTGGCCTGTGCGCCGATAAATTCCGACGTCGGCCAGAGGTATTTGGGGGCGATGAACTGCGGTATTAATTGTGCTATTGCAAACCGTCAGGTTCTCACACATTTAGCCAGAAAAGTTTTCAGCGATATTTTACCAAAAAGCAATTTGCGCCTGCTTTATGATGTCTCTCATAATACCTGCAAGATCGAAGAGCACACCGTGGACGGGAAGACAAGGAAGTTATATGTACACCGAAAAGGCGCCACCCGCGCATTTGGGCCGGGTCATCCATCGCTGCCTGCTGACCTGAAAAAAGTAGGCCAGCCTGTTCTTATAGGCGGCACTATGGGAACCGCCTCGTATATATTGGCCGGTACGGAAAAAGGTATGTCACTTTCCCTTGGTTCCTGCTGCCACGGTGCCGGCAGAGCTATGAGCCGAACACAGGCTAAGAAAAAATGGCACGGCAAAGATGTTTTAAGAGAGCTTGCGCAAAGAGGTATCATCGTCCGCGGTGCTTCTAATCGCGGTATCGCTGAGGAAGCTCCTGGTGCTTATAAGGATGTGAGCGAGGTTGTTGACGCCACCGATAAGGCAGAGCTGGCGAAGAAGGTGGCTAAACTTGAGCCTCTGATTTGTGTTAAAGGCTAAGCACATTGTGGTATTTCTGCGGCACGCCACATCCGAAATTTCTTAGATAATCCTTGATTAAACAATCTAAGCTGATTATCCTAATTTTTTTAACCTCCTGACAAGTATATATATAAAGACGGTTTGAGCAGAAAGGGAACCTAAGATGAAAGATAGCAAAACATCCCTCATTTTCCTGATATTTATCTTCGTTTTATACTCTGTAGTAGCGACTCAAGCGATTGGTCCTGTTGAACCATTAGCTAAAATCACCGTCGAGACAGGACAATACGACCGAATCGACACGCCGGTTTCGGTGAGCCTCGAAGCAATTTCCGACGCCCTGAAGGATGCGCCAATAGGACTTGTAGAGCTTAAAGGATCTGAAAGTCTGCCGGTTGCTTCGCAGGTTGAGCCGGGTGACCCGCCAAAACTGTGGTGGATACTTAGCGGCACCACGCCGGCAGGCAGCGAACGGGTCTACCAAATTGTACCAGGTATCAATGCTGATGCCGCACTCGTTGAAGCGGTAAAGGACGACAAAGTGCTGGTGCTCCAGAAAGGCGCCGCAAAAGTCCTGCAATATAATCACGCGATTGTGCCGGCACCGAAAGACATGGGGAAAGTGCCGGAAGTACGCAGGCCCTTATATGACCGCAGCGGCTTCATTCACCCGTTGTGGTCACCGACCGGCGCAGTTCTGACCGAAATCCATCCATCGGACCATATCCACCACATGGGAATCTGGATGCCCTGGACGCACACTCGGTATGAGGGCAGGCGGATCGATTTCTGGAACGTCGGGGACGGGACGGGGACTGTGCGGTTTGCAAAGTTTCTCTCGACGACAGATGGGCCGGTTTACGGCGGCTTCCAGGCTGAGCAGGAGCACGTTGCCAGAAAGACCTCTGAGGGCGAAAAGGTCATACTCAAAGAGGTCTGGGATGTCCGCGCGTATAATATTGGTGGACCTGAGAAGGGGTATTGGCTGATAGATTTCAAATCCACTCAACGTAATGTTGCGGAAAAACCCCTGATTCAGGAGGAATATCGATATGGTGGTTTGGGCTATCGCGCTACCCGCGAATGGAAAGGTGAAAACACTAGTTACCTGACAAGTGAGGGCAAAACTCGCGAAAATGCCAATGGTACACGAGCGCGTTGGTGCGATACTGCCGGGGCCATAGAAGGCAAATGGACCGGTATCACGCATTACAGTCACCCACAGAACTTCCGGCACCCGGAACCTATGCGTGTTTGGCCCGAGCCGGACAACTACGTATTCTTTAATTTTACACCTTCTCCTGCTGGTGAATGGGAAATGGAGCCGGGCAAAGATTTTGTTTTCCAGTATCGGTTTTATGTGCACGAAGGCAAAATAAGTGTTGATGATGCCGAACGCATCTGGCACGACTATGCCGAGCCGCCAGCAGTCAAGCTTGAGAAGATAACACAATAGGTTCTATGTCTTCGGATTATACAGAGCCACGACCGTTAGGGAGTGGAAAATAGACAGGTAGAACGGATTTTAATCCACCGATAAGATTGCTGTGGTAAGCCAGACACTGAACGAGATTTACCAATTACTTTTTGACCGCTTTGGCCCTCAGCATTGGTGGCCGGGTGACACTCAATTTGAGATAATCATCGGAGCTATCCTGACCCAAAATACCAACTGGACCAATGTCGAAAAGGCGATAACGAATCTAAAAACTGCTGATTGTCTAAGTCCCGAAAAACTTTATCAACTCGACATCTCCCGCCTCGCTGAGCTTATTCGCCCAGCCGGCTACTTCAATATTAAAGCAAAAAGGCTCAAGAGCTTTTTGAACTGGCTCTTTGAGAATTACGACGGCAGGTTGTCAAATCTGGAGAGTCTTGATACCTGGCGATTGCGGGATGAGCTTTTGACAATCAAGGGCGTAGGCTGCGAAACCGCCGATTCGATCCTGCTTTACGCTTTCGATAGGCCCATATTTGTTGTGGACGCTTACACCGCACGGGTTGCTGTTCGGCACGGACTAATTGAGCCGGGCGCTGATTATGAGCAATTGCGGGAGTTGTTTCAATCGAATCTGCCCGAGGATGTACAGCTTTTTAATGAGTACCACGCATTGTTGGTGAAGGTCGGCAAGGAATTTTGCAGGCCGAAGGCCCGATGTCCCGGCTGTCCCCTCGAAAAACTGCCGCATACGGTTGAAATCGAATACTCTTAAACCCTATCCACATCGTCATTGCGAGCAGTCCCGCCCAGCGCTGGGCGGGACGACGTGGCAATCTCAAAATGTTCAATAGTTAACAAAAAATAATCAATACGTATGCCCCTGCCCAACAAGACACCGCTTCATACAGATATAACGCAATACCATCACGAATATACCCCAGCTCAAAACCAGCAGACCTATCACAAGATAAATTGGGTTCATCATCGTACTTAACGCTTTTAGCAGGGATCCTCCTGTAAAGAGCAGCATGAACAGCAGTATAACGGTTACCATCACAAAATAAGGCTTTTTGAAAAAGAACAATTGGATAGTAAAAGCAAAAGGAACAAATATCAAAGGAGCGTAAAAAAACTTTATGTTAATGGCATGAAAAGCGATGTTTAGGCCGCGTATCGTGAACTCGGGGATAATTGTTGCTAATGGTACAGACAAAGCTGCTATAATTATAACCAAGCCGGCAATCAGTACCGCGTGGGTAGCCGCCAATGCTATTGTAGTGACAAACTTCTCATTTCGTCCCCCTGAAATTAGCATGCTTGAATAAACCGACGAGCATGCATGGGCTGCTATCCCCATCACAGGTAAAAGCATAAGCATAAACAGCCACAAACGCCCCATATAACCCAAGAAAGCCAACATAAATAAAACGAAGAAAACGAATTGTTTCCACTGGGACACTATTATTGCAAATGTTGTGTATAATCCGCCCCATATATATCGACCTGTCCGAAAGAATTCATATTTTTGCATACGTCCCAGAAAAAATCTCTCCACCCATGGATTCGGATGTGTTTTGAGCTTTTTATCCCATTTAATGGCTGCCCTGGCCTTGCGGTATCTTTGTAGTTTGTCCCGATTCCAAGCATCGAATAAGCTGACCCACGGCACAGCACAGTATCGCCGCGCAAGGCCTTCATCGCCCAATAAAAACCATGCCATGATACTGGTCAAAAGCCCGACGCAGATAATCGCTACAGGACATTGTACAATGGCACTTTCCAAGATTATATGCAGGTCAAAGAACATGCCTCCAAACCAGGTAAACCATAAGTATCCTATGGCAGCAGCCGTGTTTTTGCTGATAAAAGCAAGCCCTATTCCAAGCCAATAGAAAATCAAATTTGCACAAAATGCTGAGCAAAGCATCAGAATCGGTTCCCACGAGAGCAGACCAGGATAAGCAAGAAAAAGAAGCGACCCTAAGAAACTAATCACTATTCCTATCCAGAAGATAAATTTCCTTACGGTTTTTCGGTGGCCAGGTAGACAATAAGAAAAAGGCTTAGTCAGTACCTCTATTGCTAACGCATTTGCTATAAACCCAATTAGAAACGCTACCACCGTGAACCATACAAACTGCCCTTTACCTGCTCTGGGATTGCCCAACGCCGCCATGATACTTAAAAACACGAGTAATCCCAAAAATGCATAAAACAGCCAAAGAATTCGACGTTGATAGAGATGCTTTAAATTAGCAGCCAATATCCTCATTTCTGTACACCTTCTTAACCGGCAACAATTTTGTAAATATCTTCCAGAGACAACGGCTGGATCTCGATTTGGCAATCCAGACTTTGTGCCGCCTGCTCAATTTGCTCTTGTGAGAAATCCTGCACCGTTAGTATCGCTTCTCCGTTGCTTCGCTGGCACTTAAGGACGTTTTCAAATGGCAGTGCTGCCGGCAGAACTCCGCTTAAAGAGTTGATACGCACCCGGCTGAACCGCTCCCGCAACTGGTCAAAACTGCAATCTACGAGAATTCGTCCCTCTTTCATTATTACTGCATGGTCGATAACCTTCTCCACATCGCTTAGAATATGCGACGAAATGATAATAGCGCGGTTCTCGTTCTGAATAATTTGCAGCAGCAGGTCTAAAAATTGTGCCCGTGCTATCGGGTCCAGAGTCGAGGCCGGCTCATCCAATATAAGCAGCTCCGGTTCAAAACCAATCGCTAAAAGTATCGCCAACCTTTGGCGCTGACCCGGCGATAAGGTTCCGACTCGCGCGCTGGTTGGAATCTCAAAGTCTGCGATATATTTTTCTTCAAGCTCAAAATTCCACATTGGATAATACGCGCTGACGTAGCGAATTAATTGTTCTACTGTCATCCAGTCGATAAGCTCGCCTTCCTGGTGGACATATCCAATCTTCGAAAGCTCCTTCGGTCCTAATTTCCCGGCATCACAGCCGAAGGTGGTACAATGTCCTTCATCCGGCAGGTACAAACCGATGATATGTCGAAGCAGTGTGCTCTTGCCGGCTCCATTGGATCCCAACAGGCCTATGATTCTGCCTCGATAAATCTGCATATCAACCTTATCAAGGGCCTTTATCTTTCCGAATCGTTTGCAGACATTACATATTTGAACTATTGGGTTTTCACTGCTCATTGGAGTGACTCCTGTTTTTTGAGTTATATCTGCTATATAAGCTGGTAAGCATTTGTCTTACCTTTTCCTCGGATACGCCAAATTGTACTGCTGTTACTGCAGCCTTTCTCAGTATCTCTTCGAGCAGCCTGGTCTTAACTCGCTCTTTTTTGTCCTGCCGCAGCTTGGCTACGAATAGTCCAATTCCACGATTTCTTTGTATTAATCCTTCAAGCTCAAGAAGTGAGTATGCCTTACTGACTGTCATCGGATTAACATTAAGTTGGGCTGCAAGCTCGCGCACCGATATAAGCTGCTCTCCCTCGGCCAATTGCCCGGCCATGATTTGCTGGCGTATCTGCTCGATTACCTGTCGATAAATCGGTTGTCCGCTGTGGAGGTTAATTTCCAGTAACATTTCGTTATGTTCCTAATCTGTATTACTGTATTACTTACTTAATACAGTATATCCATTAAAAAACGCCTTGCAACAAAAAAATAAAGTTTTTTTCAAAAATTTTCGTTGGACTCAAATTTACATGTTCAACTTTAGTAGGCTTGCTATGATATGGCCGTCAAAGGCAGAGGAGATTTTACGCGTCGTTCTTTATATAATTACCTTATGGATACATGGACTATACAAAAGCTCTTAAACTGGATTATCGAATATTTCACGAACAAAGGTATTGAGTCGCCACGTCTAAGCGCGGAACTTCTGCTCTCACACGTATTGGGATTGAAGCGTATCGAGCTATATACCCAATTCGATAAAATCGTCACTAAGCAGCAATTAGACCAGTTACATGATTTAGTAGAACGTGCAGGTCGATGTGAGCCTGTTGCATATCTTACAGGTAAAACCGAATTTTATTCCCTCCAGCTTGAAGTTAGCCCCGATTGTATGATACCCCGGCCGGAAACTGAATTGCTCGTAGAGCGCGCTATAGAGTTTTTACGAAAGCGCCCCATTAGAAATTCTACGATGTGCGAAATAAAACAAAAAGAAGAGATTTCTAACGGGGCAAGCCCCGGCACCCAGTTCGTCTGCGATGTGTGCACCGGTTGCGGTCCCATAGGGATTGCGATAGCCAAAAATTTTCGTGACGCCAGGATAATCGCAACCGACATATCCGAGGCTGCCCTTCGCATCGCAGCACAAAACGTCGAAAATCATCAGCTAAAAGACAGGATTGAGCTTTTACAGGGTGACTTATTTGAGCCTGTCGTGCCACAGTTGGATGTGGATAAATTTGATTTGATTGTTTGCAATCCGCCTTATGTAAGTATCGCTGAGTTTGAAAAGCTCGACAAAAACGTGCGAGACTACGAGCCGAGGCTGGCACTTTTCGCAGGAGAGGACGGGCTTGACATTTATCAGCGGATTTTCGAGAGAGTAGATAAATTCCTAAAGCCTGATGCTGCATTGATATTGGAGATAGGCTACACCCAGGGACAGAAGGTTAAAGAGATGCTCGAACAGACCGGCATATTCACCGAAATTAAAATAGAAAAAGATTTTCACAATAACGACCGCATAGTGACAGCGATAAAGACATCACAGTGGCTCAGTTAAGGAACTGCTTTTTTCGCCGCTTTGTGCCTTTTTCACACCTGCTCAAGCTAAAAAAGTTTAAATTTTTTACAGAGAACTATCTATTGCAAACTCTGGTATAGATAAGCGAACAGGCTATCGTCGTGCTGGACCTCGGCGAGTTCAATCGAGTCGCGACGGTTAAATGTTGACTCGGCCACCTAATTTTTGTTAAAATAATCGAGGTTTGAATAATCAATTTTCTTTTTTCCGGTTTTTCAAGCTATAAATGCTACTCTGCGAAGTAAGCTACGTAGCACGAGTATCCAACCGTTGCCAGCAGTAAAGTGTCGGTGAGGAAAAAATAGAGGCCCTTCCGAATAATGAAAGCCCTTTGGATATTACTGATTTTGATATTGCTTTTAGCCGGTTCTGCTATTGGCCAGCCATATTCAATAGTCATAAATGAGTTTATGGCCAAAAATGATAGCTTCATTCAGGACCCAAATGGTGATTACGATGACTGGATCGAAATCTACAACACCGGAGACGAAGCTGTCGATATATCCGGCATGTTCCTTACCGATAATTTGTCCTTCCCTGACAAATGGCGGATTCCTGATAATAATACCCCCGAAACGATTATTCCGCCGCATGGATATCTGTTAATTTGGGCTGATAACGAACCTAATGAAGGCACTCTGCATGCAAACTTCAAGCTCAGCGCAGATGGTGAAGAAATCGCCCTTATAGATGGCGATGGAAATCTTATAGACAGTATTACCTTCGGCCCACAGCAGCCAGATGTATCATACGGACGCTTATCCGATGGAGCCGAAAGCTGGCGTTTCTTTGATGTCCCAAGCCCGGCAGCGTCCAATATGAGTAATTCTATCAGTATCATCATCAGTGAAATCATGTATCATCCCGGTCATCCAACGCCGGGTGCTGAGAATATCCTGGAGGAATACATCGAACTTTATAATGCGGCGGGCGAATCGGTCAATCTGCTGGACTGGCGATTCACAGACGGGGTGGACTTCATCTTCCCGGATGTAACGCTCGGGCCGGGACAGTACATGGTAGTAGCTGCGGAACCGAACACATTTCGGGCCAAGTATCCTGGAGACAGCAATGTTGTCGGCGGCTGGAACGGTCGGCTGAGCAACTCCGGCGAGGCAATTAAGCTGCGAGATGCAGCGGGCAGAATAATTGACAGCATCCATTATTACGATGAGGGTGACTGGGCGGTGCGTGAGCTTGGGCCGGAAGATTACGGACACCGTGGGTGGGTCTGGTCGGACGAACATGACGGCGGCAGCAAATCGTTAGAGTTAATCAATTTTGCACTGCCCAATGAGTACGGACAAAATTGGGCAGCAAGCACTGCGGACGGCGGCACACCAGGTGCAGCCAATACAACAGCCGACGATGACATCGCGCCGTTAATCTTAGATGCAGCGCATTTTCCAATCATACCTTTGTCCTTCGAGCCGGTGACGGTGTCGGCTCGGATCATAGATGAGCTGACAACCGGTATCTCTGTGACGCTGCATTACCGTAAAGATGGAGACCCTAACTTCAATACACTGACGATGTTTGATGATGGCAGGCACGGTGACAGTGATGCAGGTGACGGAGTGTACGCGGTGGTGATACCTGCTCATCAGGACGGCACCATCATCGAGTTCTACATAGAAGCCGCCGACGCCGCGGCTAATGTACGCACCTGGCCCGCCCCAAGTATAGTGGATGGTGAAACAAAACAGAAGAACAACCTCCTCTATCAGGTAAGCGACTCTTTTGATAAATTTCGTTTGCCGGGTAGTCAGCCGATTTATTATCTGATTATGGCCGAAGATGAGCGTGCTGAGCTGGAATACATCGGGTCCGGTGATTCGGATGCAAGATCTCGCGTTCAGATGAACGGCACGTTCATTAGCATCGACGATACGCAAACACAGTTGCGATACCTTGTCGGTATTCGTAATCGCGGCGCCGGCAGCCGAAAAAATAGTAGCGGCAGCTATCGGAACAACTACCACGTCAACTTTCCGAACGACCAACCCTGGAACGGTGTCACAGCATTGGCTATCAACAACCGCTACGGATATATCCAACTGTTAGGTAGCGCAATCTGGCAAGCGGCAGGTCTGCCTGCTGCCGACGCCAGAGTGGTACAGCTCCGCGTCAATGGTCAGAACCTGGCCCAGATGAATAACCACATGTATGGCTCGTACGTAGCGCTGGAAGTGATCGACAGCGATTTCGCCGAGAATCACTTTCCTGATGATCCAGCCGGAAATGCCTACATCTGCGCCAGCAACGGAGCGGACTTGAGTTACGAGGGTGACAACCCGGATAAATACCGCGACAATTATGAGAAGAGTACCAATATAGCTGAGGATGATTTCAACGACCTGGTCAACTTAGTTTATGCGCTGAACAATGCACCATCTGAGACATTCGTCCAGGAGGTCAGCGGGGTTATCCAGCTTGAGCAGTGGTTTCGGTTCCTTGCTGTTGATGCGCTGGCGGGCAACCTTGAAGGAGGCCTAAGCACCCCGAAAGGTGATGATTATGCGCTCTATCGCGGCAGAGAAGACACACGGTTTTGGCTGCTTCCTCACGATCTTGATACATTGTTCGGCCAAGGTGACCATGCGGCCGATATTCATCGTGACATCTTCGTCTATGCCGGTCTTGACGGCCTGCACGAGCTGCTCAGGCATCCTGACATTAAATCCTTGTATTACGGGCAGCTCACTAACCTGATCAACACGGCCTTCTCGCCTGAGCAGTTCAATCCATTGGTGGACCAATTACTGGGTGACTGGGTTCCGACATCGATGACAGACAGTGTAAAGCAATTCGTTGTAGAGCGCAATGCCGCCGTCCTGGCTCAAATCCCAAAGTAGTTCACCCCGTGAGATAACTAACTCACGGTTTTTTCCCCCGCAAGATTCTTATCTCACGGGGTGAATGATTAATACGATATGATTGTATTAATGCTATAGCTGCTAAGTTTCTCTCTGCCGGCCAATTCTTTGAGCTCTATAAGAAAGGTAATGCCGGCGATTTGTCCCCCGATTTTTTCGATTAGCTGACAGGCTGCTGCCATTGTCCCTCCGGTCGCCAAAAGGTCATCGACCATTAAAACCTTGGAATCTTTTTCCACAGCATCTTTATGAACCTCCAAGGTGTCGGTTCCATATTCCAAGTCGTAAGTGACACTTTCGGTCTTGTAAGGCAGTTTGCCTTTCTTGCGTATAGGGACAAAGCCGGCCCCGAGTTTTTCTGCAACAGCCGCTCCAAATATGAATCCCCTTGCCTCCACCGCGGCAACGTATTCAACCGCTTCTGTAGAACCTGCGCATAAAGCATCTACGGCTGCTGAAAACGCCTTCGGGTCGGCTAATAATGGCGTGATATCGCGAAATAAAATTCCTTCTTTCGGCCAATCAGGTATGTTGCGGATATACTTTTCCAGGCCAATCCCTTTGGATTCGACAGGCTCACCACAAGTATTTGTCATTTTCTGCCCTTCCATTTATCCTTAAACCCGTGAGATAGACGATTGAGATTTTGCCCAGGTTACTATGTTATTCATCTCACGGGTTTAACCCGTCCTGTCTTCGACTCTGAGGCTCAGACCCGAAGGGAGTTGAGTCGAAGGAAATGATAGAACAAAGTGCCTAAAGTGTAAAGTGCCTAAAGTGAGCTAAATTAAAAATTTACCTCTTTAGATACTCAAAATTATAGTTCACTTTCCCAATTTATCGGGACAGTCTGATGTCATCAATGAAAAGTTTTCCTGCGCCGCTGGGCTGCGGAGCACTCTTATTACCCACGCCAATGTACATCTCCGTTATAGCCAGCAGGTTTATCCGCCACGGCGGATTCACGCCGGTAAACTCTGCCAGTGGAATATTCCATTCCATCCAGGCCGGCATCAGTACCGCTTCTCCGCTGGAGTGCATAACAACCTCTGTCTTGTCGGCACTATCCCTAAGAATCACATACAGCAAGTCAGCCTCGTTACCACCCGGCTGGGTCACACCGATTTCCTCCACCTGCCACTGACCTGTAACTGTACCGGTCATCGAGACGTTGGAGAACTTCGCAGCCGTCAAAACATCAGCGCTATGGCTGGTTACCGCCAGGCCGATATAAACGTTATCAAGCATATCGATTGTCTGTGGATTCCAGACCATCGGTGTCCAGGCTGTACCAGCCTCATCCGTTGCATAATACCCGTAGAAATCATCACCCGAACGCTCCAGCTTGATCCAGACCGGCTCACGTAACGCTGTCTGCGCAGATGTGGCAACGGAAGTATCACTGGTAGCATCTTGATTGGTCTGGGCTCTTGAATGGAAGCGAACGCCATTATCGCCCGTCAGATAGACCGCAGCGAACTTGGAGCCTGGACTCAGAGTATTGCGAATCATTACACCTGCTTTGGCCCAGTCATCGGTATCCACGATACTCTCGACCCTGGCAATGATAGAGCCGTTACCGTTGAGGTTCTTCCAGGCAAAGCGGAATTCATCCGCTGTACCCCAGATATCCGTACCGGCTGCGCCCATAATGATTACACCGGCTGGACTCTCAATGAAAGGTGGAGGACTTCCCTGGAAGTATAACGTAAGGCTGTTTGCTCCTCCTATGGTCCAATCCTGTGGACTGTCCCATTGGTGCTGGGTCTCTGAAAAATAGGGAGCAGCCGCATTATTATACTCAAAGGGCATTGATTGCCTGCCTTCGTGAATGATGCTTCGCTCTGCAAACGGAGCTTCAAGGTTACCTACCGTCGAGCCGGTAACGTTACCGCTGTAAGGTGCAACACCACATTCCGGGTCGCCGGAGTGGCCGAATCCATCCACCCAGGCATAAAATATCCTATTACAGGTATCATCATAGCTCTCGAAGTCTTCCACAACCAGGAACTCTTGTGTGGTAAAGCTCCAAACCTCACCCTGCCATACGGCAGGAATCCGGGCTTCGTTGACCTCGTTAACCTTCCAATAGTAGGTCTTTCCTAATTCAAGCCCCAGAGGACTAAGGTCGTAGCTGTTTTGGCC
>Ga0315533_1001079_pt1 | contig 21590 bp, 16 predicted proteins | sample SalMarSW160130MG_FD_203081 | JGI IMG/M metagenome (GOLD analysis project Ga0315533, IMG submission 203081) | Salt marsh sediment microbial communities from the Plum Island Ecosystem LTER, Massachusetts, United States - Salt Marsh Sediment SW1601-30 ... | reverse complement strand
ATTATCAAGCTTTTTATAAATTATTTTTGGCACTACATTTTTTTCAAAAAAGAACTCTTTAAACCTTAAGCGACTGATTATCAAAACATATTTCTTAAATTGACTTCATCAACTGTAGAAGATAAGTTTAACTTATTATTATTCACCCAAATAGTGGTTACAATACCGTGTATACCTGATCCACTAGACGGAAATAAGTTCTTTCATACAATTTTACTCTATTTCGAACTTATGTCTATGGGTTTCCCCCATTTATCTGCATCTCTGGGGTTCCAAATTGTAGCTTCAATATATTTTTCAGACGTTGGCGATTCGGCACAGTAATATATAGTAACAATATTCCCGTCTTTATTTTGAACCATCCGTGGATAACCAAAATCCTGGTCTATCCCTTCGCGTAGGATAATTTCAGGTCCCCATATTCCTCCTTCATCAGAGCTGAATCTTGTTATGACCTGCCTGTGCTCACGGTTCCCATATGCCAATAAAAGCCTCCCATCAGACAATTGAATCATTGCCGGAGGGTTTCCATTTCCCCAACCAGTTTCCCCAGCCCTACTTAAAAACTTCCAGGTTTCTCCATTATCATCGGAAGCATATATATCTATCCAGCAATACTGATCAATACTAATATTTCTTCTTCTTAATGCTGAAATCAATTTCCCTGAGGATGTTTTTACCGTGGAGGGCATAACAGCTCTATAGGGGTCCTCAGGGTCGACAATCCAGCCAGTAAACTTAAAAGTTAATCCTCCATCTGTTGTACGTGCGACAAACGCTTTATCCGAGCCAGATCCTGGAGTACGGGCAGACAAAAATAATAAAGCCGAATTACCATTTTCAATTATATAATCAGTTCTCGGTGTAAATTCCATCCCGGCTAATTCTTCAACTTGAGACAATCCTTTCAATGCAAAAGGTCCCTCCCAACTGTCACCGCGATCATAGGAATAGTAAAATCCTCCCTCTGAAACATTTGGTTGAAGATAACCATTACCCACTACCCGAAGCGCAAAATTTACGTTTTTGAAATCTAATGGTTCCGTAAGTTCTTTCATTGTTAGCATAGAATCACCACTTAACCCAGCAGGATCAAACGCACTGACGAAGCCTTCCGGATTGAACGCTTTCCAGGTATGACATCCATCCTGACTTCTGGCTAACCAGCTCTGATAAGGCGGTACTACATCATGTCCTTCCTTTCCAACGAATGGCCCTCTTGTAAAACCGACCATAATCTCACCGTCTTCCCACATCCACACTCCATTATTGGCAGGCCAACCCAGGAAATAACCATCTTCCTGATGAACAACAAGATGATCAATAATTATTGGTTCATTATTTTGAACACAGGAAGTTAAAAAAAGGAAGCAAAATGTACTAAAAAATAATAATAAAGACTTTAGGATTTTGAGCATTTTTAACCGGTAATAATGTAAATTTTAATTTTAATTAAGGACCAAGATTATTGTAATAACAATCTTGGTCCAATTATTTATTTAATTAAATACCTAATATCCAGGATTTTGAACTAAATTTGGATCTCTGGTGATTTCCTCAAGAGGAATGGGAATCCGGAACGTACGTTCAGGTAATGCCCATTCAAGAACATCTGTTAAATAATAAGTTTTAACACCTGTCACAGGATCTTTGTCAACATTCATTTTTTGAATATGATCATTTGCTGGATAAACTTCTTTCCAACGACGTATATCAAAAAATCGTTGTTCTTCCAAATACAGCTCAACTTGACGCTCCCTTTTAATACGTGTCATTAAATCTGTTCCACTATCTGTTACAGGAGGCATATTTACACTGGGACGACTTCTAACCTTGTTAATATATTCCCTTGCAATATCTTCTTCTCCTAAGTTATAGTTGGCCTCTGCATAATTTAAGAGAATTTCTGCATAACGCAAATAGGGCCAATTTGGGCTTGATGTAAGGCCGCCTGAGCCACCGGGAGTGCCCACAATAAATTCTTGAACAAATTTCCTTGAATAGTAACCGGTATAACTTGAATTCCAGCCCATAGTAGCTCCCCCGAACGAATCCTGTCCTCCGGGCATGAATGTTTCAACTTCACGACCTCTAAATGGAGCCCCATCATAAAGGATAGTTGCATAGAAACGCGGATCTCTGTTTAACCAAAATTTATTAAAATCGTAAGAAGGATCATCTTTGATCGATAGGCCATTTAGTGTTTCATACGCCTCTACCTGTCTTTGTGTTGGAACACAAACTGCGTATCCACCAAAACCATTAGGATAAAAATCCCGTTCAATTCCCATTGTTCTAATAACCGAATTGAGTATAACTCTCTCCCATATAACTTCACTGTTGAAATTGGCTTCTTCTCTAAAAAGCTCACCATAATCTGGATACAATGAATACAATTCCATATCAATTACTGCTTTTGCCGCATCAGCAGCGGCTTGCCATTTTGACATTTCATTGCCAGGATTATTTAACGGGCTGGCCATATATAACAGGGCCCTTGATCTAATACCCAATGCAGCACCTTTAGTAAGCCGGCCACGATCGCTGGAAGAGCGTTGAAGAGGTAGTAAATTTGCAGCTTCGCTGAGTTCTGCCACAACAAAGTTCATAACATCATCATAAGAGTCTCTCGGTAACATAAAATCATCATCCAAATTAAAAGGCTCGGTTACTAGTGGAACACCTCCAAATAAAGACCCTAATCTGAAATATGCAAATGCTCGATGAAATTTCATCTCACCTATCAATATATTTATTTTTTCTTGGTCTGCAGTACTAAAACCAGAAAGGTCTTTACCCTCAACATTACTCAAAAATATGTTGCCTCTAGTTATATTCTTGTAATAATTCGGCCAAGCATAACTCATTCTGCCCAAATCTGAGGGCGATATATCTCCTCGCTGAATTAAATGGGCGGGTGTTCTTTCCCTTGCAAATGACTCATCACTACAACAACTATAATAGTAATTATGGGAGTGTGGAGCTCGCACTTCCCTGTATGTTTGGATAACATATGCATCCATCAATGCAACATCTTCCCATACAGCTGCATCAGAAATTTTATCTAAAGGTGCTTTATCAAGAAAATCATCGCAAGAGGATAACCCTGCAAATAGCAGGACGTTTACAAATAATACTCCTATTATTTTAACAATCCTTTTATTATATTTTATCATTATTTCCATAATAAATATTTTTTAAAAAGTTATACTTAAACCAACATTAAAAATTTTATTCTGTGGGTAGAATCGACCTCTTGAGTCATGCCCTTCCGGATCAAACCATTTTATCTTATCAATTGTAATCAGATTAAATCCATTCACATAAATCCGTAAATCAGCTATACCTAATTTTTGTAAAGAATTTCTTGAAAAATTATAACCTAGTTCCAGATTTTTCAAGCGAAGATATGAAGCATCCATCATATTGTACTCTGAATCTAATGCACTTACCTGAGAAGCATCATAGGTAACATTGGGATATTTTGAATTAGGATTACCTGACCAAGGTCTGTTATCAAACACATCTTGTAAGACATTTCCAAAAACACCTTGTGGAAGCCAAATTCTATGCCATACTCTGGCAGCTCCTTGCCAAAGCATTGACATATCAAAATTTTTATAGCCCATTCTGATATTTGTGCCAAACGTAAATTCCGGAATGTCCGATTTATTCTGCCGCACCCTGTCATTATTGTCAATTACCCCATTAAGATCTATATCCATGTACTGTAAATCATTTATTCTTGTACCTGCCCAATGAGGAGAATTATCAATTTCTGACTGAGACCGATAAATTCCAAGGACAATTAAATTTAGTGTGGAGCCCATTCCCATTCCTTCAATTTTTTGATAATCCAATACACCCTCTGGTTCATCTGTATAGACTATCTTGTTTTTTGCATATGACATATTTGATGAAATACTATATCTGAAATCCCCCACTTGGTTTTTATGTGACAATTCGATCTCAAAGCCCTTATTATTAACAATACCAATGTTTTCCGAAGGTAGTATTAACCCTGAGAACTGAGGAATGGCCGCATTCCTTTTAGTTAGAATATTGCTCCGTTCGGTATAAAAAGCATCCATAGTTATACCAAGCAACCCATCCCAAAGTATGGCATCAAGACCAATATTTGAGGTTTTCGCTACTTCCCACGTAATGTTACGATTAGGTTCGACATTCTGACTTAGACCAGTGTATTGATTTCTACCTGTTCCAAAAAGCTGCCCAGTAGTAAATTGGTATGTCCTCAAAAATTGGAACGGGTCGATTCTATCATTTCCCATTATCCCATATGAGCCTCTGATTTTAAGGTGATTCATAAAAGATAAATTATTTTTAATGAAAGCCTCCTCTGATAATACCCATCCTACCGATATCCCTGGAAAAAAGCCCCAACGTTTACCTTTTGGAAAGGCAGTGGAACCATCATAACGAAGATTTATATCAACCATATATCTACCTCTATATACCTCACTAATACGTCCAAAAAGATTCATCCGACCAAACTCGCTTGCATTTCCATTTGTAAACTGTTGGGCTGGATCTCCGGCAAATATTTGATCTACTGCTGTAGATGTAAAATTTCGCCTTTCTGCATTGAACCAATTACTTTTATCCTCTGCTATTTCCCCAGCTACAAACGCACTAAATTTATGATTTTCAACTTCTACCAGATTGTAATTCAATTTAAGGTTGCCAATGATATTTGATGAGTAATTATATTGTTCTAATAACTCGATCCTGGGACTTCTTGATGCTGTGACTGGATTATAAATTTCCGTTGCAGGATTGTATATGTATACAATCCAGGGTTTATTAAATTCTTTTCGGAAATCATTATCTATGTCGTATGCAAAATATCCATCCAAACTAAACCCCTGCACAGGAATATCTAAATTAAAAGAAAGCTTTGTCTGGAACATATTAACCTTTCTTTTGGCATAGCCTGACTGGTCCGAAGCCATTATAGCTGGGTTATCACCCTCCCCTCTAACACCGTCGCCGGGTAATCCATTCGGATAAAACATGTGTTGATAGGGGTAAGCATTAAATGTAGCTGATGTAATATCACTGTAATCTTCTCCAGGAGCGTTATTATTAGTCTCTGTATATGCAAGATCGAGGGACAACGTTAAACGCTTACTAATGGTTGCATCTATATTTGTTCTTGCGCCTACGGTTTGAAAATTATTATTACCGTATTTGAACATACTCTCCTGATTAGAGTAATTCCCGGATATAAAATATTTAACGTCATTAGTTCCGCCCCTTACAGAAAGATTATGTCGGCTTTGTAAAGAAACTTTCTTAATCATCGCATCATGATAGTCTATATTAGGATAATTAAACGGATCTGATCCATCACGAAATTTTTGTATCTCCTCAGCAGTCCATTTTGCAGGTTGACCAAACAATATTAGTTGTTCATTTTGAAATTGTGTAAGGTCCCATGAGTTGGTAAATTCGGGAACACGTGTAGGCGTGGTAAATCCCTGATTAAAATTATAACTAACGCTTGGTTTGCCGGTTTGTCCTCTTTTTGTTGTTACAATAATGACCCCATTAGCGGCCCGGGCTCCGTAGATCGCAGCTGACGCATCTTTTAATATAGATATACTTTCAATATCACGAGTATCGATTTGATTTAAGCCACCACGTTCCGCAACACCATCAATTACAATTAAGGGTGATGTATTTCCTAATGTACTCTCACCTCGAATTAATATTGCTGACACATCTTCTCCAGGTGCACCTGTAAGATTAACCGTCTTAAGGCCTGTGAACATGCCAGAAAGAGTATTGGAAAGGTTTAAAGCTGGAGTTCTCTTTAACTCTTCACCTCTCTGTTGTGTAACGGAACCTGTAAGCGTTGCTTTCTTCTGAGTTCCATAACCAATAACCACCACTTCGTCAAGACCTGTTAATGCGGCTTCAAGTGCCAGGTCGATAATGGATTTGCCCGAAACAGGAACTTCTTTGCTAACATATCCAATAAATGAAAAAACCAATATAGCATTATTTGGATCAGGTACCGAGAGTGTGTATTTCCCATTTACATCAGTCAGTGTACCAATAGATGTTCCCTTTATTAATATGTTTACTCCTGGCATTGGATCTCTGGTTGCAGCATCGGTTATCGTTCCTGAAATACTTTTTTGCTGTTGAATGCCGGTACTAAATTCCACTAGATCCTCATCAGATGAATTCTTGAAATTGAGAGAGTTTTCTGTGGATAGTGAAAAGGATGGCTCTGCCATAACATTCAAAATTCCGCAGAAAAGAAAGAAGGCTAAAATTTTCATAGTCAGAAAAAGTCTACGAAAATTCCCACTTGGTTTTAAAAACCAAAAATAGTTGCGATTTTTTTTCATAATGGTTAGAAATAATGTCGGTTAAAAATAATTATATTCCAAATGGATTTTTTTTGATTTGAGGAGTCTTTTTTTAGCGATTTCAGTTAAAAGTCAAAACAATAAAGCTCAAAGAGTAAAAGCGTAGTGCCCCTTATACAATTACTTATTCAGTTCCTTGAGAACGTTCAGGTAATCTTGATAAGCAGCGTTAACATCAGTCTTATCACCAGATGGAGTGCAATAAACCAATATGCCGAATCCAAGTGAGAAATTCTCGCCCTTCTTGACAGTGATTGCGCTCTTTTCACCCTGCTTCATCGCCTGACGGCCGAACGGATTGGCTGCGATAAAGCCGTAATCGCGCGCATGATACCAACTGGGGCGAAAATTGCCCGGATCAGGCATGATAGCCATTCCTACAGAATTGTCTCCAATATTGCCGCTGTAATCAATCCACTTGGATGCCTTACCCCAGGTCTCTTTGCTATCCTTCATTCCTTCAGCATTAGTCATGTGCCCTTGACCGTATTGGACTGTAATTTTGGTGTTAACGCGAATCCCAAGCCCCATTTCTTCCTGATCGCCAAAGGTAAAATCATTTTCGTCGGAGGAAAAGGTGCTGTTCGTAACCAGCAGGAAACCAAATGGACGCACCAAAATAGTATATTTCACTAGTTCCGCTAAAACCCGGTCTTTCCCATCGCTGCTCATGTAGTAGTTGCGCACCGTGAAAGTACCTTTCCCGGGGCCACCTTCAGGTTGCACGACGAACATCTCATGATCGACTCTCTCCTTGAGCCTCCAATAGTCGTTCCCGTTAATATCCCCAAAACTCAACCAAATGCCCGGATGGTATGTGGAATGGTCCTGCGGATCATCCGGCAAAGGGGGATGATTCCGCGTCGCTTGAATCCCGCAGGGGGTCTTCACATCATCAAAATATGGCCGCGTGGTTACAGAGTCCTCATAAACGTAGTTCGCAAAAGGTTTCCCCCCAATTGATATAAACAGTTTCCCTGGTACCTGTTGAAATGCAACAGCGGGCTGATTACTTTTTTCTGAACAATCTGATGCACAAAGCAACAAACTTAGTACTATAAACGGGCCACTAATCCAACGTTTAAAACTTGTTCTTAAAGTTACTATTCCCCTCATAATTTTGAATGTTATTATTTTAATTAATGTTATTATTTTAATTTATAAATATTGTTTCCTTTCTCATCTCTTATATGGAAGTTCATAGCCTTTACGATATTCGCGGCCCAGCATAGCCCTGGCCTTTTCTTCAAATCCGGGGCATTTGACATCTTCCTTTACCGGATCGTACGTTAGAGAACTTGCTCCCAATCGATTTCCTATGTTAGCCAGATGACACATGTTCGTTGTAATCGCACCACGTTCAATGGGCGAATTCAGTTTGGCCGGATTGTTCTCACGTACGGCCGTAAGAAAGTTTAAAGTAATGTTTTCAACGGGTTCAGGTGACTTGATCTTGATCTGTTCTTTCCCTTTTGTCACAATGACACCGGCGCGGCCGAATTCCATCTTGCCATCTGTTCCATATGCCACGTTGCCATTATCATGCCCCTCCAGATTGTAGGGCGTCCATAATCTCATTTCCCAAATGATCTGGCCTTCCTTGTATTCAAAAATAGCCGTTTGTGTATCTGGTGTTTCATGGTCATCATCGTAAAAGAATTGGCCACCAGAAACAACTACCCTATCCGGATAACGATCACCCATAGCCCACACAGCGACATCGATCTGATGCACGCCGTCGTTGCCCGTGTCACCGCCACCGTAATTCCAGAACCAGTGCCAGTTATAATGCCAGCGATTCATAGTGAATGGCACCTTGGGTGAAGGCCCCAGCCACATGTCATAATCAACTCCCGGAGGAGGATCCTGCACCGGAGCTCGCCCGATTGGCTCACGAAGCTGATGGTCGATCGCTTTGACCATGTATACCTTGCCGATAATACCGTTACGCAGCTGCCGTATTCCTTCGATGTGATCTCCATCACTGCGTCGTTGTGTGCCATGCTGAACGCATTTATAATACTCTTTGGCCGCTTTAACCAATAAGTTGGTTTCGCGCACATTATGGCTGCAAGGTTTCTCCACGTAAACGTGCTTGCCTGCCATGAGCGCGTACAAGGCCATCGGTGTATGCCATTGATCCGGGGTCACAATAGACACTGAGTCAATCGACTTGTCCTCGAGTAATTTCCGAAAATCGGCATACTTCTTGATCCGCTCCTCGTTGGGTAATCCCTTCACCTTCTCTCTTAGCCGCTGCGGGTCCACATCACAAACGGCGACTAATTCGCAGCCCTCGGCAGTAGCAAAGCGGCGGCAATGGCCTCCACCCTGGCCGCCCGTCCCGATAACTGCATGCCTGATCGTGTCACTGGGGGATTTCTGCCCCCATGCGCTTGAGACGATAAATGGGGTAGCTATTATACCTGCACTTCCAGCGCCCGTTGTCCTGATAAAATCACGACGAGTGATCGAAGACATCGTCGATTTTTTTTCTTTTTTGTTTTTATTCATTTCGTATATTTTTGGTCTCTACTATAAACTATTTTTTTATGCCACTTTAATTCAAAAATATTTATTAACATGCGTGTAATCGGTAAATAACAATAAAATACATAATATTATCCCATTTCTTTCAAAAATGTTTAAGTCATAACGTAAGAGCAATGATTTTCAATCAAAACCTATGTAAAATTAAACAATGTCCTCATAAAATGCTACAAGTTTATTAATGTTCTATGATACTATTTTGATGTTGTATAAACCGAAATGAAATCCATAAATTATGTTCATATTAACTATAGAGTTCTTTATCAATGTATTATCTTTAAAGAACTGTATTCAGATAATAATCAAAACAACATAATAGTTGCATTTTTCTATGATATTTTGATATTATTTTAATATATTTACCCTTTTCTTAATATAATAATTCAATATGGAAGTTATAGAAAGAACGGTAATTTTACCAGATAATCAATCATTCATAATCAGGAAATTAGAGTTAAAAAACAACAAAGGGATCATCCACACCCATGATAAATACGAACTGAACTATATCGTTGATGCTTATGGAAGGAGGTTCGTTTCCGGGAATATTTCGAACTTTATACCCGGTGATTTGATATTTATGGCTCCCGGTGTTCCCCATTGCTGGGAAATTGATAACAAGGAGATGGAACCTAAAGCCATTACCATCCATTTTCATAGAGACTTCTTTGAAAAGGCAACCGTGAATATCCCTGAACTGGGATTCCTTCAAAACCTTGTAAAGAAATCAGAGTATGGCCTCTTCATAAAAGTTGTAGACAGGGAAATGTTATTGGAGGCTTTCACGGAATTAATCAACATGGAAAGTACATTTGATAATTTGATCGGGATATTTAAACTCTTCAGGAGTATCGCGAATGTTGAGGATATAATCCCGCTTGCAACCACTGAATTCAAATGGGACATGGACCTGCCTCAAAATCAACGGTTAAAAAAAATTTATGAATTCGTTTTTTATAATTTTCAAAAGAATATAAAGTTAAATGAAGTTGCCTCTTTGATCGGACTATCCGAAGGAGCGTTCTGTGCATTTTTCAGAACAAGTACAAAGAAAACATTTACCGGATTCATTAAAGAAGTAAGAATAGGCTATGCCTGTAAATTGCTTAATGAAAATAATGACAAACTCATTTCCCATGTCTGTTTTGAAAGCGGGTATAACAATTTTGCCAATTTCAACAGGCAGTTTAAAGAGATTACAAAACTGAGTCCAAAGGGATACAGGCAAAAGACAAGATAGATAATTCAGATTTTTTGTTATCATCTGTACGGTAACACTCTGTCTCCAAATTCGAAGTGCTTTCTTGAGTTCTTGAGCAACTTCCGGAAATCGGAATACTTCCTGATCCGCTCCTCATTGGGCAATCCTTTCACCTTCTCGTTGAGCCGCTGCGGGTCAACATCACAAACGGCAACCAACTCGCACCCCTCAGCTTTGGCAAAGCTGTTACAATGGTTCCCTCCCCCCCGGTTACCGGTCCCGATCACTGCATGCCTGATCGTGTCACTGGGCGGTGTCTGCCCCAAAGTACCCCGGGCGATTAATGGCACAGTAAAAATACCCATGCTACCAGCACCCGTTGTCCTGATAAAATCACGGCGTGTTATCAGAGACTTTGTTGAAAATTTTTCTGTTTTGTTTGGTTTCATTTTTTATTTGTTGATTATAATGATTTATAGAAATTTTGGGGACAAGTGCATTTTTTTGAATAAGCAAAATCTTCCCGCTTTAACCGGTTTCTTATATTCTGCCCTATTCAGGATCTTTTACAAGTTCCAATCCCTTGTTCCACCAGTCATTAAGAAAACCGGCCTCAAGACTTCTTTTTGCCGTATTACCGGAAGCCCGTGTCAGGTCCAGCTCCTCAATAAGAACATCTTCACTGAAAATTAAGGCTTCCCGAATAAGATTTCCGTTGGGATCAACAATCCGGCTCTGTCCATGCGAGCCCTCAACAGGATCGAGTCTTTGCGGGGTATTAGCCTGAACAACATAGACATTATTCTCTACGGCGCGTGCTACAACCTGAGCCCGGTATGGTTCTATTTTATTCTCACTGGTCATGCTGCTTTCACAGGACAAATAAAAAACCAGACGTGCTCCCTTGATAACGGGCAGACGGACCAGTTCAGGATACCTTGAATCATGGCAAATGATAACGGAGCATATTTCGCCATCGATACGGAAAATCCCCAGGCTGTTGCCTGGCTGGGCCCAGGGTCTGTCGCCCCCAACCAGATTGATTTTAACCTGGCGGTGTATGGTTTGACCCTTATCATCTATCACCAGAGCCATATTGTACCGTTGTCCGTCTTCGAAATAAGGGGTACCAACCACAGCATAAATCTTATTCTCAATGCATGCATTCGCAATCTCTTTTTCAGCGGAGAGATAATCCTGCATGGAGTATCCCGGAATTTCATCCCTGAAATATCCTGTGGTGGAGCACTCGGGGAAAACCGCAACCCTTACACCTTTTCGGGCACATTCCGACAGATGACGGCAAATTTTTTCCACATTTTCTTTCAGGTTGTGAGATGAGTGCATCTGCACTGCTGCAACCCTTATATGACCAGGATCTGAAAGACGCTGGTTTGCTCCAGGAAGGTTTTCCGCAATCTTTTCCGAAAAAACCCCGGGCCGTCGTTTTTTCAGTTTATCAGGTGGTTTTATTGCCAGATCCAGTTCAGCATAAATAATACCTGCACCCTTCTCATTATCAACATCAGCAATGATCCTTCCACCAGGTGAAATCACAAGTGTTTGTTTGGGGTGGGTGAAAATAAAGTAAGCTTCATTATCACGTGCCCGTGTCCTCAGCATAACTGTATTCCATTCACCCCTTGATCCATATGAAGGATTGATAAGTATCCGGGCTCCGTCAAGCACAAGTGCACTTGCCACTTCAGGGATCTGGCGTTCGAAGCAGATCAGCATGCCCATGCGTCCGAAACGGCTATCAAATGCCTTTACTTCGTAACCCGGATGATAATATTCCGGAACAAAATATGACTCGGCCAAATGGGTCTTTCTGTGCACATGGATTACTTCTCCATTTAAATCAATCCAGGCACAACTGTTGTACAGGATATCACCGTCACGTTCCAGAAAACCCAGCACAAGGTCCACTTTCAGCTCACGTGCCAATTCCCGGACTTTCATTACTGAAGGTCCGTCGAGAGGTTCAGCTATCTCCCTGAACTTCGGTTCCCATTTTTCACGCTCAGGACTTTTGCGGAGTTCATCAATCAGGTATCCTTCCAGACCGCCCTCCGGGGTTATCAGGATCTGAGCGCCTTCTGATGCAGCCTCCCGGGCCATCTTTTCTATCGTCTTAAGATTGGGTTCCTTATCCCATTTAACCGGGATATATGACAGGCTGGCAATTTTGACCTTACCGGATTCTATTCCGTTCCCGGTTAATTGCACATCCATCGCCACGCTAATTCCGTCAGGGAATGACGGATCGCCGGTTTCCGGTAAAGCTGCCTCCGGAAATGAATTTCCGGACAAACAGGTTCTGGATTGCAGTACAAGTGATGCAAGAAGCATCAAAAAAAAGAATATTACCGTTTTTTTCATTCGTAAAAAATTTTATAGCCAGTGTATCTGTTGATCCTTACTTATTCTACTTCATGATGTTGCAGCTCATATATAGAAAGATCTGCATATTACCTTGCATCAAACAAAGGTTTTACAGGAAGAATACCAAGTTCTGTGGTAATTCCGATAGAATGGATAATGTCATTTACCAGCGGGAAATCTATTCCATACACAAATAACGTCCTGATCTCATCAGGGGCATCAGTTCCATAAAAATTAACACGTATACCATTCTTTCTGAGCATATTGACATAGTCAACAAATGAAGGACTTATCGGTTGCCGAAGCTGAATAAAATCTGCCTTCATATTTATTGTCTCCTTTACATAATCGATATCCGCCTCTCTTCTGTCCATGTTACAGATCATAATCTCCGGAACTGCCTCTCTTGCCTTACCGGCGGCAATTGCGCTGCAGGCCAGGAAAGCCTGATGGAGCCGTTTTTCCTTAGCTAACATCTCTGCTACCATAACCGGCAGGTTATCTTCTCCTTTTATGTGGACATTTAACCATATATTGAAAGGCATTATCTCAAGCACTTCATGAAGAGTTGGTATTTTTTCACCGGCAAATTCAGGCGATTTCCAGCTGCCTGCATCAAGGATCCTGATCTGCCCAAGAGTAAGATCGGAGATCCTGCCGGTTCCGTTTGTTGTCCGGTCAACTGTCGCATCATGGATCACAACCATTTCGTTATCCTTCGACAGAAAAACATCAAACTCTATCATATGGGCACCTGCGTTTATTGCCTCCCGAAATGCAACAAGGGTATTTTCGGGGTGGGTTTCCATAGCTCCCCTGTGTGCACACAAACCCCTGTCGGGCAGCTTGATCGGTGTATTAATGCAACCTGTTAATAACAAACACAGCAAAATAACAACCGAAGTCAGGATCTTCTTCATGGTTTAATTTTTCAGACTTAATAAGCTGATTGTAATATAAGCAAAGTAAACTGAACTATTTTCGAAGTGATATTTTAATTCTTAAAACAAACCTGGTACAATAATAAATGCCAAAATCAAGCCAATAATGCCTACAATAATAGCAGCAAAAGTCATCGGGATAAGATTACGCTTTATTAATAAACCCTCAACTCCTATCAGTCCTACAGTCGCGCATGCAGCTATAACATTATGCACACAGATCATATTTCCTAAGGCCCCTCCTACATTTTGCAGACTGACAACAATAATATGAGATATCCCAAGATTATCAGCTATGGAATACTGAAAAAGTGCAAAAAGCATGTTTGACACCGTGTTTGATCCAGCCATAAAGGCACCAAGAGCTCCTACAAATGTATCTATCAGCGGCCATGCCCCTTTAAAAATATATACCATCGACTGAGCCATAGCAATCGGCATACTTAAGTAATCACTAGGATTTGTGCCTGATTGCATCATGATCCTCACCAGAGGAACTGCAAAAATTAATGCTATAAAAGGACCCTTTATCCTTTTTAATGCTTCTCCCCATGCAACGCCGACCTGTCTTCTGTTCATATTAAACAACGGGATACATATTAGCGCTATGAGCATGAATGGCATGATACCGGGGATATTTAAAGGATCAAAATCGGTGACTACGGAAGTTCCGAATAGTTCAGGTGAGGTATATTTAACAGATTTTATCCAGTCATTAAACGGTAAAAACCGCACCCTTGTAAACACCAGCAACAAACCTATTAATATATATGGAACCCATGCTTTAAATAAGCTGAGATTTTCATTTGTAGAATTCTCTTTGACTGTAATAGATCCGTTCCAGTTTTCAAGCCATTTCCCTTTTTCAGGAAAATCCCATGATTTTTTTGGCACTAAAAACCCAGCTTTTGTTGAAGGGATTAAGATCATAAGACCAATCAGTCCTCCAAAAATGCTTGGAAATTCAGGCCCCAAAATAATGGCAGTTGCCAGATAAGGAATAACAAAACATAATCCCGCAAAAATAGCATAAGGCCAGACTGCAAAACCTTCCTTAATACTTTATCTTTTTACCAAAAAACCTTGTAAGCATTATGACCATAATCAAGGGCATTAATATCCCCGGAATTGAATGTTGAAGTGCTGTCCATATCCCTGTTTGATTAATAAATACACTATAATCCATACCTCTCTCTGAAAGTGTTGCAAGTATTTCCGGTGTATTTAACGATGTGCCTATACCAATAAGGGTTGGGGTTCCGACTGCACCATATGAAACAGGTGTACTGTTAGCAACAAGTGCAACCATTACGGAGGCCAATGCGGGAAAACCCAGTGAAAGTAATAATGGAGCCACCAATGCTGCAGGAGTTCCAAATCCTGCAGAGCCTTCAATAAATGCACCAAACAGCCAGGCAACAATTATGGCTTGAATCCTTCTGTCAGGTGTTATTGAAACAAAACCTCTGTTTATAGTTGCTAACGCACCGCATTCCCTGAGTGTAAATAATAAGGCTAAAGCTCCAAACACAATGAAGATTATCTTCAAAGCTATTACTATGCCATTAAGGCTTGACGCCATAACCCAATTCAACGGTGTTTCCCATACAAAAAGTACCAGCAAAAGGGCTAAAATAAAAGCCAGAGGCATTGCTTTTGTAGCAGGCCAGCGAAAACCGACCATTAAAATAAATATTGCAGCAATCGGGATCACAGCTATTAGTGCAAGAATTCCTTCCGACATAATAAGTGATTTTGAGTTAGTATTATTAATAACTAAGGTTTCGCACTTAATGATAAGAATAAGACAATCAAATTCTTATGGATAAATAAAAAACGATAACATGTTAATAATTAAGGTGAGTTGTATACAAAGTTAAAAATATAAAACCACTGATTGATCAATAATTTCAATGTTATGAGATTGATTTTCAGGTATATAAAGATAAGCAATTCACCCGGATAACAAGTTGACAGTAAATCCTTCCAGACTTCTTTGGCGAGAATGTTTTATGTTCCAGTGATTTAATCTCTATTCATTGAACAGATTGAGATAATGTTCGGAAGATCTCAAAACACCTCCGCTCTTCTCATAAAAATCCTTATCAAGATGATACACTCCATTGCGCGACTCTATCCAGGATCCATCGGGGTATGGACAATAGGATACCAGATCCTTCCAGTTCACATAGTTCTGATGTCCATTGGATTCAAGCAGTCCCATATCCTTCAAACCAGGGAATGGGGATAACCGTGCTGCAACATTCTTGTTCCAATCGACAAGAATAGGGGTACATGTAAGATCCGCCAGGAAGCATGGTATGTTGTTTTCGTGAGCAACTTTGGCCATTCTCAAAGTCATACTTAATGTTTTGGCTGCTGCCTTCAAGGCAATTGACCGGTAACCCATCTGTATCCTTTTTATAACATCTTCCGCCGTGTGTGCACTTTCATCGGCAGCGATCCTGACTCCAAGATCATCGACATTTATATCGGCATCTTCCGGAAATGGTTCCTCGATAATAGCTATCTGATCGAACATGCTTATTTTCTTAGCATGATCCAGGAGTTTTTCAAGTGTCTCTTTCTTCTCATACCGCCCGTTAGCATCAAAATAATAAGGTATCCTGCCATTCAATGTATGGGGCGTTTCCCTGTGACCGATCAGTTTATGAATGGCTTCAATACGGGCTTTATCACCTTCCAGCATCTCTTCCTGTGTTCCAGGCCTTCCTATATTTTTATTTTCATAAAAAAGTATCCCTGGTCAACTGCCTGGCTTATCTCCTCAAGTGGGATCGCATAAGCCATTAGCGGAACATGGGCCACATACTGATGATGATTTCCAAGGGCTTGTCGGTATTCATCCGGAATCATTTCATCAAAATTTTTAAATCCGTTTTCCTGCGCATACAGCATCCATAATGCATTATCGAGTGCTACCATAGAACTCAGGGTAAATGTCATTCTTAGTTTTTTATTATTTGTAATTGACTGTCCATATTGATGCACATCATTTAATATTGCATCCTGTAGTTCTATGGGGTTTCTGAATGATTGTCCCCTGATCTTTTCCAAAGCATAATCGAGGGTTTTAATAAGCAGCATATTACCATCTACCTCTGAATGAGCAAGGAATACATCAAGATCGCTCCATGCAAGGCATTGTGTCTGTAAACCAACATTTCTGATACCTGAATTGCTTTCTATCATTGCGGCCGCTACCCAAAACTCATTCTGGTAAATACCTTTAAATCCAAAAGGCCGGATAAGCGGTTCTCTCTCGAACCTTGAACCAACAGATTTTATTATAATTCTTCCAGAATCTCCCCTGCATGAAGGTACTACCTGGTACAAGCCACTTGTCAGGGTTGCTGCACCGGCAATCGCAGAGGTTTTTATAAAATTTCTTCGTGTAACCATTATGTTTGATTTATTGATTGCTAAATTCCTTTTATGTAATCTGTCCCATAGGGATAACGTTGAGGTCTTTTCAACATTGAATTGGCAAGGTCATTTTTCTCAAATCGCTCTTTTTCCGGATCCCATCTCAGCGTACCTGGAACTTTCATGGCTATATGGCTGATCAGGCAAACTGTACATGCCCGATGACCAACCTCGACCGGTGATATTGGCTGGTTACGGCTTTTAATGCAGTCAAGCCAGTTACCATGATGTTCAGCACTCTGATAAAGCTTAATCTCGGTCTCTTTGATCTCCGAAGAGAGTATTTTGGGATCACTCGCGTCGAGTTTTGTTTCATGAGCATGTGAAACGAATATCCAACCTTCATCACCTTCATACTTTATACCGTAAGGGATTGCTCCGCTGGCATACATAGTGATTCCATTTTCATATTCCGCTTTCATCATGAAATCTCCATGGACGTCCCAGAGACCGGATTTTGGGAATTGTGCAACAGCCTCAACCGAAACAGGTCCGGTATATTCCGTATCCATTCCCCATGCAGCATAATCAAAGAAATGTGAGCCCCATCCAGTTATCATTCCGGCACCAAACTGTTCACAGCGTAACCAGCCGGGGCGGCTATAGTCATTTTGCGGGTGAACCCGCATTTCAGTATAGTAAATTACAGGTGTTGATCCCAGCCACATATCATAATTCAGATTTTCAGGAACATTCATTTCAGGAGCCTCGGGGCCGGAGGGATCGCCAGGAAGACCAATTTTTACTGTATGGATCTTTCCGATGCGCCCGTTACGCACAAGCTCTGCAGCTCTTCTGTATTGCGGATCCCTTGAACGGCACTGTGCACCTACCTGCAAAACAACGCTCTGTCTGTTAACAACATTGCTTAAAAGACGGCCTTCCGCAACTGTAAGGGTTAAAGGTTTTTGCAAATAGATATCCTTTTTGGCCAGGGCAGCTTCAATGGCCGGTTGGGCATGCCATTGGTCAGGTGTGCTGATTATTACAGCATCAATATCAGGATTGAGCAACATTTCACGGTAGTCTTCATACATCTTTACATCTACAAAATTGTTACTTCCTGTTTCTTTTGCATAATAATTCTCTTATAAACTTCTTAAAGATGCTATAAAATCACACTGCTATCTGCGATCAGTTAATGATTTCTGTCGCAATCACCTGTCATTTTTTATAGTAAGGGTGCGTATGCTAAAATTTGTGATCATACAGTCACATGCCGTGTTTTACGTTATCCCTTATAAGTTTTGATCATATAGGTCTTTATTTTAAGCCACACCTGTTACATAAGGTTGTCTGTTTTTCATTACATATTTTATCCGGTTTAATAATTTGCGTGCCACTTTGATTATTACTTTATGTCCTTTGCTGTTTATCACATGCTTATGATAATATTGCATCAGGGCAGGATCCATCCGGATTGCCTGCCAAGAAGATTCTATGAGAAGGGTCCTAAGGAATGAGTTGCATCTGAATGTTATCCCGCCGGTATAGGTTGTTTCTCCGCTTTCCCGTACCCGTGGTATTAATCCCACATAGCTGGCCAGATGATTTATATGAGTAAAACGGTTAATATCACCAATCTCCGTTATAAGTGCTGAAGCTGTAAGAGGACCTATACCTGATATGGTTTTTAATAAGGAATATAACTCTTTATCGTAATTGCTGATCCTGAGCCTTACAATCCGGCTCAGGATCAGCAACTGCTGCCTGTGATACTGATATGATTCAATAAGATTAGAGAATGCATCCTGTCCGCCAGGGGTTTTCATCCTGACCTGGTTAAGCCAGGAAATAAATTTCAATGTCCATTGATTATTATCAAATTCCGCTGGTATTGGAACTCCGTAGTACATAAGAAAACTCTTTATCCTGTTCTTGCTTCTTCGCAGATCCCGCATCATGTAGAATCTTGTCCTGTTAAGGCTCCGGAGTTCTTCAGGTTCCCGGTCAAATACATTTATACCACGAAGGGAACCTTTTTCAAGCTCCCTGGCAATCTTTCGGCTGTCTATCGGATCTCGTTTATGCAATTTATCTTTCTGGCTTGTCGGAGTGTCAGCTGCATTAATAACAATGTTATTTATTCCAAGAGATTTTAACTCTCGATGAATGCCGTAACCGCAAAAACCTGCCTCATAGGCACTGTTATAGGTGCCGCCGGGAAACATTCTCTGAAGGTAGTTATTCAAAGCCAGGGGATCTGGCGGTTGAGTAAAGGTCCGGTGTTCCATACCGTCGATGACGATTGTTACACTCCAGCTCTTCTTATGGACATCAAGACCTATAAAAAGATCTTTGCCACTGAAATCAATTTTTTTCGTAACTTGTGTTTGCATAGTCTCTGTGTCTTTATTTTGTTTACGTACAATAATTTACAACAATTATTGATAACGTACCAGGGACTATGCTTTTATCATGGGTGCTAAAAGAACTTGGAATAGAAATAGAAATAAAAGAAAAAGCAGCATAGAAAAAGGTCGATTTTTACTGAAGCATAGACTTTGAGTATGAAACTGACACCAAACAGATAAGAACAAACAAATGTTGCCATTTGAGCACGTACATGAAATTTTATTTTTTCTTATCTTAATTTATTCTGCTAATTGATATTTAGAAACTTACAAAATTATTTACACATGAAAAGATTTGGATTATTAATTCTGGCAGCAGTAATAGGTAGCGCTCTAACCATGGGGACATTTATGATCTTCAATTTTGATAAAAACGGGAGATCGATTAAAATAGAACATATTTCAGATACACCCATTATTGGTGCTGCTTATACTGTAAATAAAGAAGGTGAAATAGTACCTCTCGAATTTACTGATGTTGCAAAAAAAGTAATGCCTGCCGTAGTGCATATTAAATCAACCCGTGTTCAGAGGATAAGCAGAGGTCAGGACAGAGGGAATATTGATCCTTTCAGGGATTTTTATAATGATGATATTTTTAGACGTTTTTTTGGCCCGGATTTCGAAACACCTCAACAACTACCGGAAAGCCCACGAACTATTGTTGGAGCCGGATCAGGTGTTATCATTAATTCCGATGGGTATATTGTAACAAACAATCATGTAATTGATAATGTAGATGATATTGAAGTTGCTTTACAAGATAACAGGATTTTCAAAGCCAAAGTGGTCGGCACTGATCCATCTACCGATATTGCATTATTGCAGATTAAAGGAAAAGATTTACCATCTATCGCTTTGGTAAATTCAGATGAAGTAGAAGTTGGGGAGTGGGTTCTGGCTGTAGGTAATCCATTTAACCTTAACTCTACCGTTACGGCGGGAATTGTAAGTGCTAAAGCACGAAATATAAATATTTTACAAAACCAAAGGGCAATAGAATCATTTATTCAGACTGATGCTGCCATAAATCCGGGAAATAGTGGCGGTGCATTGGTAAATCTTCAGGGCGGATTAATCGGAATTTGTACTGCTATTGCCAGTAGAACAGGCACTTATGCCGGATATGGTTTTGCTATTCCGTCAAACCTCGTGATAAAAGTTGTTGAAGACTTGTTAAAATATGGTGTTGTACAAAGAGGATACCTTGGAATAATGATCCGGAGTGTCGATGGAAACCTGGCAAAAGAAGAAGACCTTGATGTAACTGAAGGTGTTTATGTTGACAGCCTGACTGCAAACAGTGCAGCAGAAGCTTCCGGTGTAAAAGTAGGGGATGTAATTCTAAAAGTCAATGATACTGAGACGAAGACTTCGAGTGAGCTTTTAGAGATTATTGGCCGTCATCGTCCAGGCGATCAGGTTGAATTGAAAATTGACAGAAAAGGCAAACAGATGGATTTTCCTGTTACTCTCAGAAACCAGGAAGGTGAAACCAGATTATATGAAAAGGAAGCTGTTGATATTCTGGATATCCTTGGTATTGAATTGGAAGCAATAGATAAAAATACTGCAAAAAAACTTGATATTCCGGGGGGAGTAATGATTACAAAATTATTAACCGGCAAGCTGAGTCAAAATACTGAGGTCAGAGAAGGATTTATTATTACGAAAGTTGACGGTAAAGCCGTTAAAACAATCAATGAATTTGTTCAACTACTTGAAAATAAAAAGGGCGGCGTAATGGTTGAGGGTGTATATGAAGATTATCCGGGAGTTTATTATTATGCTTTCGGATAGTAATTTTACTTATGTAATGAGGTGAAAGGATTCATAACTTCCAGAGATCACCTCGACGATTGAATTTCAAAGAGTTAGAGATAATCTAACTCTTTTTTAATTTTAACATTTTCATACCGTTTGTACTAATCTGCCATTTTTAAAGTCTCATGTCTTCTTGCCACCACAGCCGCATAGAATCCAACCACCATAAACGCAATAGCCGGAACCCAGTAGGCAAAGATGATGCTTCCTGACTGATCGGATACAATCCCCTGTATTTGGGTAAGGAAAGCAGCACCGGCTATGGCCATGATCATCCCTGCCCCGCCTATCTTGGTATCCTCACCCAAACCGTCAATGCCCAGGGCGTATATGGTCGGGAACATAAGCGACATACAACCCGAGATTCCCACCAGGGCATACACCCCGATAAATCCGCTGCCATAAATGGCAGTGAGACTCAGGATCACCGCGATTACCGATAGTCCGGTGAGCAACTGCCGGGGTTTGATGAATCTCATCAACCAGG
>Ga0315533_1001076_pt1 | contig 21625 bp, 13 predicted proteins | sample SalMarSW160130MG_FD_203081 | JGI IMG/M metagenome (GOLD analysis project Ga0315533, IMG submission 203081) | Salt marsh sediment microbial communities from the Plum Island Ecosystem LTER, Massachusetts, United States - Salt Marsh Sediment SW1601-30 ... | reverse complement strand
AACGCTTCCGATTCCCACTGATTGATAAAGTCGCGTTGCCTTTTAGTGAGTGTTAAAATCCCGCCCATCCGAGCTGCGTTTGTGCGGATGAACATTGAATATGCCGTGATGTCCCTAACTGTGGTCGCCATTTTTTTGTTACCGGCCATAAAAAGGCCCACATTCTTGACTAAAAACGCTACGGAATGTTTTTCGTTCCTTTTGATTTGCGAAGTTAATCGGCTCGCAATTTTCTGCGGTTCGCATTTATCTACCCACATTGCAGGTCCGTTGGCATATACCAATTCATCCGGCGTCAAGACACCCGAAAGCAGTTTCTTGGCATCCTTTTGCCGAAGAAATGCTGCAATAGTATCATCATTGAAATAGCTTATCGCAGTGTATCGGTCGGTTGCTTCAAAAAATGCCCTGCGGATATAAAGCTTGGCTTTGTTGATTTCTTCCTGTTTTACAGCTTTAATCTTTCCGGCCGTTGGTTGTTTTAATTTACTGCTGCATCGGCTTATGACCTGATGGACTAAGCGTAAGGCGGCATTGGTGCTGCCGGCTGAAATCAAAAGTCCATGCTTTTCCATGAAGAGAATCGCCGGTTTTTTGCCGTATTGATTTTGATAATCGTCAACTAACTTTGCGATACTTTTTGCCAGTGTAAAGCCGGGGTCGGTATAAGGCACCCAAAGTAATGGTAAGTAATTTCTGATTTTCTGATTTTCGATTTTTTTAAAGAGCTTTTCCAGTTCAGCCTTTCCGCTCTTGGCGTTTGCAAAAGCTCCTGCTGTGCTGGGATGCAAATGAATCACGCACTTATCAAGGAAAGCATGTAAATGTGCTTCCACCGATGGACGGGCCTCATCGGTGACATCATCGTTACAGGCAAGCAGCAGGCGATTCACGACCTCAGGTTCTTTTTTATGAGTATCGAGCTTTGCTAATGATTTATCTTTTATAATTGCCAGGACCGGCTCCAGCCGCATCCTTCGCCAGCCTCTTTTTTTATCCATATCTTTTAAGGCTGTGCCACTGGCCTTTATATACATATATTTGCCGTCCTCGGTTTTAACCGAGGTGTTACCACCTCCACCTTGTACAAGCGTGCTGTCTCTGCCGACAGCGTTAGATATTTTAATAAGTTCTAATAATGCCTTATCCATTTTCTGAGAATACTCCTTTTGGTTTTGGTTAAATGGTTACTTAAATTGCCAATCACTAATAATCAATTACCAGTTACCAATTACCAGTTTATCTTGGTGTTGCATCGGGCAAACCGCCGTCCACGGGAATTGTAGCACCGGTAGTCGGCGTTTGACGCGTTGCAAAAAACAGTACCGCATTGGCAACGTGCCGTCCCGTTATCTTTGCTTTCAATAGATTTCTGCTTTGATAATACTCTTGCAATCCTTTTTCATCAAGCCCGCGTGCCCGCATTCGGTCGGGACCGACTTGCTCCCACAAGCCGGACTTGTATTTACCTTCTGAAAACACGCCGTCCGGCGCTACCATATTAACTCGGACGCCATATTGTGCAAGCTCAATGCTGGCTATCCGGCCTAATTGGTGACAGGCGGCTTTGGTAGCGCTGTAGGCGCCGAAGCCGGCACCTGGTGCAGGGACATTCTTGGTGGAGATAATAATAATGTCACCGCCAATTCCCTGGGCAATAAAAACCCGTGCCGCCTCAGCCAGTGTCAATAGAGCACCTTCAACATTTACCTTTTCCAGCTTGCGAAAGGCATCGAGGTCAATATCCTTCAAATATGAAACCAAGGGGATTCCCGCACCGACAACCACAATATCAATGCCGCCCCAGGTTTGAATAACGTTCTCAAAACCTCGAATGACAGATTTCTTGTCGGTGACGTCGATGGCTACGCCTATTACTCTGTCACCACCTATTTCTTTCAAGTCAGATACAAAATCATCGAGTTTCTTGCCGGCTAGGTCTGTAGCCGCCAGATAGCAGCCGGCCTCTAATAGTCCCCGGCAAATTCCATAGCCGATTGCTCCGGCAGCGCCGGTAATCAGAGCAACTTTATTGCCAAGAGGCAAATCGGAATTATTGCTACTTCGGTCAACATAAAGCACTCCAAAATCACGAACGCATATAATCTCAGGCTTTACGTTGTGACGTTCTGAATAATCCGAAATAGTATCGCTTAATTTTTTTCGCAGGTCTTCTGATTTGATTTTTTCATCCGGAGCATCTAAAAACAAAGGTGGCTTTTCACCTTTGAGCAAAGATTGTAGGGTGGGCTTTAGCCCACCGATTACGTTGTGGTGGGGCAAGCCCCACCCTACCTGCTTGCCCTCCTCGGCATGTTTCTCGGAACCGGCAAAACCTGTGGTGAGCTTGTCGAATCCATCAATAGCTTCCTTACTTGTTAAGGATTTCAAAATGACCGGCTTGTAGGGTTTATCCTCGTCACTGGTTGCTTCTGCTAAAAGCCCGCGGACAATCGGTATTATCTGAGCTAATCGGCTCAAAAAATGTTGGTCAAGCCCAGAATCGTTCATTGTTTTCCTTTGTAGTTTGTGCTAATGATTACATTCCGCACAAGGTGGTCTATTAGCTGAGTTTGACAGCCGTGCCGTACACCAAAAGTTCAGCGGCGCTTCCTACAACACTCGTAGTCATATAGCGAACATTGATTATTGCATCGGCCTGCATCTGCGCAGCCTGGGCGATCATTCTGTTTGTAGCTGCTGTGCGGGCCTGGCCCATCATCTCTGTGTATTCAGTCAATTCGCCGCCGAGAATGAGTCTGACTATGGCGGATAGGTCTTTGCCCAGCCAGATAGCAAATACCGTATGGCCCTGGACGAGGCCGAGAATCTCGCGTGTCGCCCGGCCGGGCACTTCTGCAGAATTCAATAGCAAAACCGTACGATCAGTCTCAGCAGGCATTAGTGCCTCTGCCAGCCTCTTGCTTTTGGTTTGTTCGAGAGCCAATGTCAGCAGAACCACAAGTATACCGCCCAAAAGGCAGAAAACCGCTATCCTGAGCCACCAGGGCACGGCTGGATCATCTTTAGCGAGCACGTGCCACGGTATCCCGGCAAATACAGCAACGAACAACCCCACTACAAATGCTAACGACCCAATTTGTCGAATTGCTTTCATAGCTTTCTCCTTAAACAGGATTTTCCCTGACATAGATCACGGAGAAAACAGTATACAGTAGACAGCAGTCACAAGCCAGAATTAATATACCCTAAACGCTACACGCTGTATTCAGAAGACAGAAGACAGAATCAATGTACACTGTAAGCTACCCGCTTCACGAGATACGAACGACGAATGAGGCCTGTCCCGAGCCCTTCGATGTTACTCAGGATAAACTCCGTCGAGGGATTGAAGAATCCAAAATCTCAGCTAACGATTGAGTCAACCTGCCTCAATTAGCGGCAGATAATTGAGGTCGCGGTTCAATGACTGGTTAGAAAAAAAGTTATTCTGGTATTCTAACATATCCCCCAAAATTTCTATTTACATTGTTACTTAAAAAGAAGTACATGTAACCAAATCTCAGTCCCGTTAGGATGCTTTTCAGTAATATGTCTCAGATTTATAAATCCTGCTTTTTGAATTTGTGTGATCCACCAATTCGGTTCTTTGAGTGTTAAATGAAGAGGTTGTCCAACAATCATTGGACCAAAATCGTCAGGAAACAATGCTATAGAGAGATAACAAAATATCTTTGTGCAACGGCAAAGATTATCTAATACTAATTTAACTTTTTCTGTTGGAATATGCTCAAGAACATCAGCACAAATTATTGCGTCATATTTTTTATTAAAATCTTTTTCGTCCCATAAAACTCCAATAGTTAGAATGTCATTTTTTATTTTATCAAAAAAGGGGTCTAAACAATTTTCCGCAATATCAAAACCATGAACAGAAAATTCATCACCATATTCTTCTATCAAGGTACGCATAAGTTTTCCTGATCCACAGCCAGCATCAAGAACGGTTTTTACTTTGCATGTTCTAAGGATATCTACTATATTAAGGTTTCTTATAGATCTTTCACCGGAAGAAAATAGACGGTATTTATCGCATTTCCAAACAGTCGAGTATTTCTCTTTTTCAGATTTGCTTAATGGTTCACTCATAATTTTTTAACATTTTTAACAGAAAATATGCAGCTAACGCAAGCGAACAGTGGCACCATGTATGCGTCGCCCGCGTGAAGCCGCTGGTTCGAGCAATTTCGTATATTGTATGTCGTATTGCGTATCGCGTGAATCACACAATGAACAGCAAGGGCTAAAACCCATCCAACAATATATAATCTTATCGTTTTGTCAAGGTTGTTAAAACCGTAGACTAAAGAGAGATTGCTTCGCTTCGCTCGCAATGACATGAATGTTATTTTAAGGTCATTGCGAGGCCTGCAAAGCAGGCCATGGCAATCTCAAAACACTAATCCGCGTAAATCCGCGAAATCTGTGGTTAATTATTTTTTTCGTTTTTGAGGGTTTCGTACAGCTCGTAGGCCTCATTCGGCTTTATATTTTCGTGAACAATCTTATGGACAGCCTGCATCATGGCTTTGGGAGCGTCACTCTGAAAGATGTTGCGTCCCATATCCACGCCTGATGCGCCCTCTTGGATAGCCCTATAGGCCATTGTCAGTGCATCAAGCTCAGGAATTTTCTTGCCGCCAGCCATCACAATCGGAACCGGACATGAAGCGGTAACCGTCTCGAAGCCTTCCTCAACATAATAAGTCTTCACAAAATGTGCACCAAGTTCGGCACAAATTCTACAGGCCAACCGAAAATATCTGGCGTCACGAACCATATCTTTGCCCACCGCCGTCACCGCCATTGTGGGAATGCCATAACGCAATCCCATATCTATCAGTCGGGTCATATTATGAACCGAACGGGTCTCGTACTCACCACTGATAAATACCTGCAATGTCACAGCCGATACATTCATTCGAATAGCATCCTCGATATCAACGGCCAACTCTTCGTTCGACAGCTCCTTGAGGATGCTCGGCCCGCCGCTGCATCGCATCACGATAGGCTTATTCAGAGTTGGTGGCACCGAGGTTCGCAGAATCCCCCGTGTGAGCATTATTGCATCGGCGTAATACATCAGTGGTACTATCGTTAAGTCGATTCGCTCAAGGCCTGTGGTAGGACCTTGAAAGTAGCCGTGGTCAATCGCAAACATTACCGTTCGTCCGGTTTTGGGATTAAATATTCGTGAAAGCCGATTCTTCATGCCCCAGTCGAGAGCGTTCGCTCCTTTGAGGAAAAAGCCCTCGGCCTTCATAGGGACATCTTCATAAAATTTTTTTTCTTGTTTTGCAACATCAACCTCAGGCATGATTCTTTCCTTTCTCTGATTACATTGGTTAAATGGTAACTGGTTAAATGGTAATTTGTTAAATGATTAATAATCACCAATAACCAATTACCAATCACTTGACTTGCTCCTTTTTATCTTTCAGAATAATCCAGGCTGTGCCGAAGACGAAGTAAATTATTGTCGGCACAATCAATATCCGCTTGAAACTACCCAATGTCTCGGTATATCCTGGACCTCCGCAAGTATATACCCGAATCGACAAAATAAGACAAGCCAGTAAAGACGCCAGAGCTACAATCCCACAAATCTGCATGGTAAAACCCCCAGTGGAACTGGGGGCTAAATATTCACTCTTCTTTTCTTGCTGCCTTTCGCTTGTCGCTTTTTGCTTATTCTTCGGTTCCTCTGTCTTGTCGTCGAATTTCTCCCGAGCGCCAGCCATTGAAGCGAAAATTATATAGAGCACCGAGGTAAGCAGCCAAACCGGTACGAACAGAAAGAATAAATGCAGAGTTCCCGTCCTCTGAAGGGTGATAGCCGCTGCGATGGCTATGATCCAGCTTAATAGGGCCGGCCAATTTACAAGCAGCTTCTTACGCGAAGCCCAGAATCGAGTTAGGCCGATCTTCGGGAAAATCCAGTGCTCGACAAAAACAATCGCCCCCACAGGCATTAACAACAATCCGTAGTAACCGACGAAATCCAGCAATTTTGTGAATACAAACGGAGAGCACGCGATCGCCGTCGTTGCTGCGCCGGCTACTAATGTCACTAACCATCTCGGCCAGCCGGGCGTCACCGCCTGAAATGCAAGTCCCGCGCGATACAAGGTCGGATTAGAGGTTGTCCATCCGGCGATGATGACAGCAATGATGCCGGAGACGCCGAGGGCCTGCCAGGCCACGCCGCCGGCATCGAGCATGGTCAGACTTTTGCCCAACATAAGAGCCGCTCCGGCTCCCATAATGCCGGCACAAATCCAGGCCAAATAATGGCCGAGGAACATGCCGAAAGATGAATATAAGCCGTATGATGCTTTCCTTGCATAGCGTAAAAGCGCCATATCCGACAGGCCGCCGTGCATTGCGAGGTTACATATCCATGCAAAAGCCGCCACGTGCCAAAAGCTGATTTGAGGATTGCCCTCAGGAGCAACGCCTGTCCAGATTGACTTATTCGCCAGAGTCCAGAAATCCTGTAAGCTGCCGATCTGACCGCCCAGTTCTTTTGCCGCTATGTTGGGCAGCATAGTTATCGCTCCGGCGATGAACATCAAAAACATCCACGGCGAGCAAACTTCTGCAAATTGTGCCAGCTTTTTAAAGCCGAGGATCGCCAAGGTGACCACCACCGCACCGACGCCGATAACAACCAAAACAAATCTTATGTCCGTTGGAAACCATCCCGTCTGTTCAGGTATGCCGAATGGAATACGTACCGCCGATGCCGAGACCGTTATCATACAACCGGCTAAAATACAGAAAAGTACAGCGTTTAAAATATTATAAATAGTTGTAGTGACCGGCCCGGCAATTTTGCGAAGATACCAGTAGAGTGTAAGCCGTGTCTGAACCGCAATCGGGGCGCATACGAACGTCCAGGTCAGCACAGCCATCAGGTTACCAAGAAGCAGTCCGACAAAAATGTCAAAAGCGCTTGCACCCCAGATGACAAACAAAGCGCCGATGACGAACTCGGTTCCGGCAACGTGCTCGCCGGCAAAAACGCCGGCAAAATGTTTGCCGGGCTGGAGCTTGTTCTGCGAAACCGGCTCCCGCTCAAATTCGTAAAGAAGATCCAATCCTTTTATAGCTCCATCTTTACTTCCGCTGGCCATCTGTCTTCCTTTCAAATTCGTTGATTTGTAACCTTAGCTTCGTAATCTTTGATTTCTTTTAGCCAACCAGATTCGGCTGGAACATTATGCTTTATGCAGTAGTAATCCCATACAGCACCTAAGGGCAGGGTCTTGATCTCTTCGAGCGTTGCCAGCCGCGATGTGTAGTCGCTGCTTGCTTCCATTACACGAAGTTTCTCAATCGGCTCCAGCAGGGCAATCAGCAGCGCTTTTATCATACATCGTGTCCCTATTACCCATGCTGCAACGCGGTTAATGCTGGCGTCGAAAAAGTCGAGCCCAATGTGCACTCTTTTTAAATAGTCGCCCAGCACTATCTCTTCCGCGATGGCTCGCAGCTCGTCCGACAGTGTCACTACATGGTCGCTGTCCCAGCGTACGCCTCTGCTTACATGAAGCAGAATCTGGTCAAGAAAAGTCAGTACCGATGATATTTTGTCCGAAATAACCTCGGTCGGATGGAAATGCCCTGCGTCCAGGCAGAGTAAAATATTGTTCTGTACTGCGTAGCCTAAATAAAATTCGTGCGAGCCAACGACATAACTTTCCGAGCCGATGCCGAAGAGCTTGCTTTCCACAGAATCCAGAAGGTATTTACGGTTAATTTTCTCGGCGAATATTTCATCTAACGATTTTTTTAGGCGTTCTCGCGGCCCCTTGCGGTCCACGGGGATATCCTTGTAGCCATCAGGAATCCATACGTTTGTCACGCATGGCGTTCCTAACTTCCTTCCTATAGCCTGTCCGACTTTTCTACAGGCGATGCCATGCTCGATCCAGAACTTGCGAACACCTCTATCGGCACTTGCCAACGTAAAGCCGCTCGCAGCTTTCGGATGCGAAAAGAATGTCGGATTAAAATCCATTCCCAGACTATTTGTCTTCGCCCAGTCTATCCAGGTTGAAAAGTGTTCGGGCCGAAGCTCGTTACGTTCTACTTTTCCTTTTGTCTCAGCGTATATCGCATGCAGGTTCAGCCGATGTTTGCCTGGTATCAGGCTCATCGCCTTTTCGAGGTCGGCCCGCAGCTCGTTCGGTGTTCTTGCTTTGCCGGGATAAGCACCTGTAGCCATTATGCCCCCGCCACTCAATCCTTCGCTGCTCTCGAAGCCACCGACATCGTCACCTTGCCAGCAATGAATTGATACGGCGATTTTACCCAACTGCTCTATTGCCTTGTCGGTATCGACTCCAAGTTCAGCGTAACATTGCCTCGCCACCTCATAGGCTTTTTTGATTCTTCTCGAATCGCTCATCTTATAATTACTCCATTTTAGAAATATTACTACAACGAGATTGCCACGCTCGGCTGCGCCTCGCTCGCAATGACAGCGGTTGCATCCCTATGTCATTGCGAGGAGTCCGTCACTTTATCAAAGTGCCGGACGACGAAGCAATCTCAACCAGCATAGTAGCGACGGGTAACAGCGTCAATCCGTCTCTGGCGGATTGGCGATGGCTTCTTTAATATCAAATCTGACCATCCCCAAGCTACGCTTGAGGATGCCACCCACACGCTACCCGATTTGGATTTCGACTCATACCTTTCGAAATTTTTCTAAAAGTTTTTGTTCAGCCTGTTTCGTCCACAGTCCGTCTTGCAGGTTCCGGGCAACTTCAGGCAGTTGTTCTGCAAGCTCTTCCAACGGTAGCAGACCCAGGCCGTGGCAGGCCGGATAGACCATGATTTTACCCGCTATTGAGCGGTTTTCAACTGCTCGAATGCCGTCGGTAGCACCGTCCAGGCCGCTGACAGCCGCCACGCTGACGTTAGTATCCAGTCTGCCGGATTGCACTTTTCCAAGCATGCGTTTCATATCATCTAAAGTCGAGCCGCTGGTCCCGATGAAATATAACTGCTTTTCTATGTACGCGTCCAGATTAATCTTTCCGGTGACAGTCGCTGGTATGCCGGCAAAAATGTTTATTATGCCATGCTTGCCGGCACTTCGGACCGACGAAGCAACCAGCTCCGGTATTGGCGCCATAAGTACAGCGTAATCGAAAGCCTCATCAATCTGCTCTTTGCCGGGATTGTATGGCTGGTAACGAACGCTGTTTTTTTCAGCTAACGGAGCAGCGATTTTGGTTAGGATAGCTAATCTGTTATCATCTACATCGCCGGCGAAAACGCTGATGCCTTTGATACCCTGACAGATATTTCTTATCACGTGCATCAAACCCATCGGTCCGGCGGCCCCGACAACATTAATATTGTCACCACGTCGAATCTCACCGGTCTCTGGGATTGTCTCCATAGACTCAGCAGGGTCGTATCCGGTTGTACCTATTATGCGTATGCCGCCGTAGTGAGCTCGGCCCACCGCCGTTTCAATGTCCCTGCCGAATTTACCACCGCATAGCACAATATTCAAAAGACCTTGTGGTGCAACTTTTGAAAACAGCTTTTCGATGATTTCAGGTTCCGAGCCGAAATAAATTACATCGTCATAATCAGAATCGGGGAGATTAGAAGATTCGTAATTATCAAGATGTCCGGGCCTGCCGAAACGATTAAACAATTTCTCGAGCGAATCTTTCGGCACTTCTATATCTGCAGCTATGAGCATCTGACCATCTGCTTTGATAGTACGGCGTTCTTTTGAAGCATAAGCATCTTCGACACACGCCCACGGCTCGGTCAAGGCTATTGACGAGGCAGACAGCTCCATCAAAGCCGGTATCAGCAGTGATTCACCCTCCGGCGAGGTAATCACCCTCTCATCCATCAACACATATTCCTGAAGCGCCCCTTCAAAATTGTATCCGAATGCGGCATTGGAGCCGGCGGTACGCAGCCAGCGGTAATCGGTCTGCACAAGGTAACGCTCGCCTGGTTTAAAATTTTTAACGCCCGGCCCGACGGCTTCAATTATCACTACAGTCTCGTGTCCCGGCACAGCCGGTGCATCGCCGGGGACATAACTTGGTATTTCTTTAAGAATTTGAGGGTCGATGCCGGATACTATCTCACTTTTTCGAGCGTGGGCGGAGAATTGCTTGAGCAATTTAAGGTCGGAAAAACAAAGCCCAACCACCTCAACCCGACAGAGAATCTGGTGTGGCCCCGGTTCAAGAACTACTTTTGTTTTATTCAGAGCCAGTTCGTCCGGCCCAATCAATTGAACAGCATATTGCGTTTTGGGTAGGTTTACCATCTTTAGTCACATTATCCAGTCAACCATCGCCGTTCCGGCGACGGCTAAACATTAATTTTGTTCAATATTTCCTGGGGCTTGCTATTTCCACTTAAACCTGCAAGCTTATCTTCCTGTTGCGGTTCAAGCACACTTCCAAGCTCCTTGAAGAACTTATTCTTTTCCTCAACGCTTGCGAAACTTTCCTTGGACCACTCGCTGGTATATCCCAAGCCACATTTTTGTTGCAGCACCGAATGAGCATAAACGATACGCGCTCCTTTCAAGAAGGCCGGCATTAATGATGCAAGCTCTTCGCTGGCGAAATCATCAACAAATTTTTGGCCTGGGCTGTTCATCTCCGTCCCTGCCACCAGAGGCAGATGCAGCTTTTCAGCCAATTCCACAATCTTGTAGAGGTTCTGCAGCTTCACGTCCGGTGACCCCGGAGTGTAATTGCGGTCAGGAATAATGTTAAGGGCTGCTGCACCGGTGCTCATTGCAATTTGCAAAAGCTCTTCAATAGCCTTTTCTCCGTCACTTGTCCCGTCCAGCCAGGTCACAGTTGGAATGGCGCCGGCTGCCAAAATAAAACGGTTCATATCAGCTATAGTGGGAAATGAACCTTTGTCAGGCGGCATATAACCGACACCGCCTTGTTTCATAGTCTTGGCTCTGATTGTATTGAGCAGGTTTCTTCCTTCGGGAAGACCCAAAGATTCGGCATCGGTGCCTAATTTCTCTGACCAAAAATTAGCCAGTGCTTCTTCGTTGTCGAAAATTTCCTGAGCCTTGCGGGCGTATGCAAGACAAATATGTCTCTCGGTAGGATTATTAGACGGTGTCAGGGGCAGCACATCCTGCTGATAATCCAGAGTCAGCGGCTCTAAATATTTATTGACTCGAACGATCAAATCGCGATTTCTCTGCTGAGCGGTTTCTTTCAGTCTGAGCAGGAATTCTTTCTGGTCATCCGGGACATCCGAGCCTGGAAAACCAACGCCCATGTGGTACGAGATGCCTGGCTCGCCGGGTGAGTTAATTACTGTGTCAGCAAATTCCGGCACGAAAACGCGTGTTTCCATACCACCGCAGCCTTTCAAGCCCAGTATTTTAGCTGCATCGAGGAACTCCTCGATGGCGTCGAGCACATCGAAATCCACCACTTGTGCTGCAGCTAAGCCGGCCTTGCGAGCCAGCCAGGCAAATTTGCTCGGCGAGTAGCCGTAGGTATTGTAAGAAAAAAAGGTGTGACAGTGCATGTTGACATTTCTGTTGACTTCGGGCAGAGCGATTTCACCCGCTGCCACTTTTTCACATAGTGACATCAAAGCCTGTTTTCTTTCGGCGGAGCTGAAACTATCTAATTGTTGCTCAAGTTCTTCAATCAATCTCAAACCTTTCCAGAAGTGCCTAAAGTGACAGCAAAGCTGTCATTCTGAGTGAAGCGAAGAATCTCCTTTTCGTTAGCCATATCCTTCGGCTGCGCCTCAGGATGACACTCCGTGTCACTTTAGCTCACTTTAGTCACTTTAGTTCATTGTATCTTTCTTTCCAGAGTGACGCATCCTTAGGCTCATACTCTTTCAATTCAAATGAATTGCGGACGATTTTTCTGGCCTCAGCCAGATTCTTTATCTGTCCTGTTGCTTTGGCCTGCATCAGGATATTTCCTGTTGCCGTGGCCTCTATAGGTCCGGCTATAATCCTTTTGCCCGTAGAGTTTGCCGCAAACTGGCTCAATAGCTCATTCTGTATCCCGCCTCCAACGATGTGCAGGCAGTCAATCTTTTTGCCTGTTATATCTTCGATTTTCTCAACACAATAGCGATACTTAAAGGCAAGAGCCTCCAATATCGCTCTAACCATTTGTCCCTTGTCCTGGATTTTCTTTTGGCCCGTCTGGGCGAGATAATCGTTGATTCTTTTAGGCATGTCGCCAGGTGCAAGGAATCCACTATAATCAATGTCGATATTAGCGGCGAAAGGCTTAGCTTTTTCTGCCATTTCGGTAAGCTCAGGATATGATAATTCAATTCCGTCGCGCTGCCATTGCCTTTTGCATTCCTGGACCAGCCAGAGCCCCATTATGTTCTTTAAAAGCCGAATCGTGTTTTCAACACCACCTTCATTGGTGAATTCGCACTCGAAAGTTTTGTCATTGACAATTGCTTTTGGAACTTCTACGCCCATAAGGCTCCATGTCCCTGACGATAGATACGCCCAATTAGCCTCGGCACCTGTGGCCGAGGCAACCCCCGCCACAGGTGCGGGGGCTAATCGTTCTGCCGGCACCGCCGCGACCGCGGAAGCTGTATCATGCGAACCAACCGCGATAACGGGAATTTGCTCGCATCCAAGTTCTTCTGCGATTGATTCAGTCAGCTTGCCGACGACTGTGCCGGGGTTGACAATATCCGGCATAATATTCATGGGCAGTGACAATTTACTAAATAGCTCTTTCGACCATTGTCCTGTTTTCATGTCCATAAGCTGAGACGTGCTGGCAAGGCTGTATTCGCCGAAGGCGTGGCCGCATAAGTAATACGAGACCAAATCCGCCATAAAGATTAGCTTTTTGGTCTTGGCTAATACATCGTAATTCCCAAGCCGCATTGCAAGCAGTTGATAAATAGTATTTAGCTGCATAAATTGAATGCCGCTATTTTCATAGACTTGGCGTTTACCCCGTGAGATATTACTCTCATCTGAGGTCTTGTAACTCTTTTTATTCAGGTCTATCTCACGGGCTAAACCCATCAACTCGAACGCTTTTTCCATCATGCCATTGGTTCGGCTGTCACGGTAATGGTATGGGTTTTCAAGCAGTTTCCCGTCGGCTCCAATCAAACCGAAATCGACACCCCAGCTATCAACGCCGATTCCATTGACCTTATGGCTGGCTTGTTTCGCTGCTTTGCGGATGCCGGTCTTAATTTCTGGAAGAAGACGCTCAAAATCCCATCGCAGCGAGCCGTTCTCTTCGATTGGCCCGTTGTTGAAGCGATGTGTTTCTTCCAGCTTAAGTTTATCAGCCGAGACTGAGCCAAGCATAACTCTGCCGCTTTCGGCACCGAGGTCAACTGCGATATATTTTATTACTTCTGCCATCGCCAACTCCTTTATGGTGATTGGTGATTAGTGATTGGTAATTGGTTATTGAATTTGACTTTTACCCATTAACATATAACAAATTACCAGTTACCAGTTACCAGTTACCATAAAGACAGTTTTATAACCCAATTTTTTGGCCGTTGCAAATCCAAAATAAAGAGACAAAAGTGCGGAGGCACAATTCGTGCATATAAGGACCAAGTGTATGATAATCCTTGCAAAACTCACTGCTTTTGTGTTAAAATAAGGATTAGCAGCAAATGTTGTTGGAGGACATCCGAACTTCAAAACAGCCTTGAAATTATATCTACTGTGCTTCCAACACCAATATCGTGTCGAAATTGTGGTTAATTGGTATTTTACGAAAAAATTTGTAACAAGAATTACTGTTATGCGTCCTATATCCATAGATAGTGAGGTTTTTACGTGCTGTAGTTGTATTTGGCTGATATGCGAAGGCGGATTCGGAAGATTCGTATAATCTCCCGTATTCTGTCATAAGCTACGTCTGTTTTTACATCGGGCATGCGTTCCGAACCTGGTTGAGATTTGCTTTTCTAACTTGTTAATCATATCAGAAAGGGCAAAAAGAATGAAAAGGGCAATCCTACTAAGTCTTATCCTGCTCTCGGTTGCAATAAGACAGGCAGCAGCAGAAACTCGCCTGGTCCCGGCTGACTATGCAACTATTCAGCAGGCAATAAACGACAGTAATGATGGTGATGTGGTTATTGTTGCTCCCGGCACATACCAGGAGAATATCAATTTTCTCGGCAAGAACATCGTCGTTACCAGCACAGACCCAAACAATCCTGAAGTTGTCGACACTACCATTATCAGGGCAAAACTGAAGGAGAGGGGAAATATTAGCAGTATTGGCAGTGTAGTAACCTTTGAAAATGGTGAGAGTTCTGAAGCAGTTCTGGCCGGTTTTACTATCACCCGCGGATACGGGACAGCCAATACTTCAATTCCGGACTCGGACTATATTTTTTGGGGAGCCGGTATTTATTGCCTAAATGCTTCGCCGACCATTACGTGTAATGTGATTACCGGCAATAACGGCCCGATCGAAATGGAAGGAAATGACCCTGAGCAGTTGAAAGTAGGCTATGGAGGCGGAATCGGTTGTTTGGAATCCGGCGCAATAATCGCTCGCAATATAATTAAGGACAATTCTGCATACGCTGGTGCCGGCATAATGGCATATATGGGAGACGTGAAGATTTGCAATAATTTAATATATAATAATTCAGCCTTGATCGGCGGCGGGGTTGTTATTTTCGGAGGGTGCTTAATTAACAATACCATTGTGAGTAACGATGCGAGCCTTGGTGGTGGAGGCGGCCTGGCTGGCAATCTTTACACGGTATGCGATCCGGGGTTCGATCAGACATTTATATTGAATAATAACATCTGCAATGCCAAATCCGGAGGTGGAGTATTCATGGATGGAAATTGTAGTGATTCTTTTTTTGCATTCAACGATGTCTGGGGCAATCTGCCGGGTAATTATGTCCGGATAGACTCGAATATCGGCGAAATCATTTACGACGGCTCGGCTGACATGACCGATCTTGGTGGCAATATATCCCGAAACCCGTGTTTCAGAGAGAACTACCGCATCGCTTCCTATTCCCCTTGCTTTGACGCAGGAGACCCAAATTATGTTGCCTATCCATGGCAGCGCGACATCGATGGTGAATATGCCATTATGGGTGTACGGGTCGATATTGGTATGGATGAAGTTACAGATAATGCCAGACCAGTAGCAAATGCAGGACCCGATCAATATTTCGATAATCTCATTGAGTATGTTGCCCTTGATGGAACCGGCTCTTATGACCCCGATATCAGAGATGTCATTTCCTATCAGTGGCGGCAGATTAGCGGTCCGAACGTGCCCCTTGTGAATCCTGATACTGCCGAGCCTAATTTTGCACCTGTCGTTGAAGCTGTTTACGTATTTGAGCTTACTGTATACGACGGCAGCAGCAAAAGCGCGCCTGATAGTGTAATGATAGTGGTTGGTAATAGTGCTCTGGTTGCGGATGCCGGCATTAATTTCTGGAAGAAGACGCTCAAAATCCCATCGCAGCGAGCCGTTCTTTTCGATTGGGCTGTTGTTGAAGCAATATGTTTCTTCGAGCTTAAGTTTATCAGATAAAACTGAGCCAAGCATAACTCTGCAACTCTTGGCACCGAGGTCAGTTGCGATATATTTTATTGTTTCCGCCATTGCCGTTGCAAACCCAAAATCGAGTGAAAAAAGTTTAAGGCATGCCTTGCGCGCATATATGTGAAAAGCATGCAAAAATCATTGCAAAATCAACCCTTTTTTATTAAAATAATGCTTATTAATGGGACTGGTGGAGGTTAAATGAAAAAGTCAAGTCTGATTGTTTTAGTAGGGTTATTTGTACTATTGACATTATGTTGCAACTGCCTATGGGCAAAGCCCACAACAGCGGAGGAGGCTGACAAAATAGTAACAGGCTGGCTCAAAGCGGACTCCAAACCGCTCGGAACATCCCTCGGACGGCAAGTCAGAAAGGTCAATACCTTCACGGATGACAGCGGTAATCCGATTTATTACATTGTCTATCTGCATCCTACAGGATTTGTTATTGTCTCGGCTGACGATTTGGTCGAACCGATTATCGCTTTTGTTCAGGGTGGCAGCTTTGATTCTTCGCCCGAAAACCCGCTTGGCGCATTAGTGACTAATGATCTAAATGGGCGAATTGCAGCAGTTCGGAGCACCTTCAAGCTACAAACCCTGGATAAACAGCCAACGCCTTCAGAAAGCCAGAGTAAGTGGAGATATTTTATAGACCTTGCCGACGAGCCAGAAGAGAAGGTTACTTTAATGGACTTAGGTGACCCTTCAATCTCTGATGTTCGAGTAGCACCCCTTGTCAAAAGCAAATGGGATCAGCGATTGGTCTGTGGGCAGCTACCTTGCTACAATTACTACACACCTAACAACTACCCATGTGGCTGTCCCGCCACTGCTATGGCGCAGTTGATGCGTTACTTTGAGTATCCCACAACAGGTATAGGCCTAAATATGTTCCAGATCAAAGTTGATGGCAATGTGCAAATGGTAGCTACGCGTGGCGGGGATGGGTATGGCGGATCGTATAACTGGGATTTAATGCCATACGAACCAAATTGCAGTACGACAGAAGTGCAGCGACAGGCTATCGGAGCGCTCTGTTACGATGCTGGTGTTTCTATGAACCAATCATACAAATTGTCAAGGTCAGGTTGGGGTGGAAGCAGCAATGCGAGGATGAAAGAAGCACTGAATGCCACTTTCAAATATACCAACGCGGTGCACGGATATAACTTCGAGTCTCCAATCGGTCCCGGCTTAATTGGAATGATCAATCCTAATCTTGATGCCAAAAAACCAGTTATTCTGGGTACGGTCCCGCACGCCTTTATATGCGATGGATATGGTTACAGCTGTACGACTCTTTACTATCATCTGAATATGGGATGGAGCGGCTCATCCGACGCCTGGTATAACCTGATTAATTCCATTCTTAGTCAAGGTCTTGTCTGCAGTTGTGTCTATAATGTGCAAACAATACGGGCCGGTGATGGTGAAATCATAAGTGGCCGGGTATTCGACTATAATAATGAGGAACCGATAGCTAATGCTGTTTTGTATGTGAAATCGGCAAGTGAAACCATTGCCGAAACCAGGACTGATAGTGAAGGCATATATGCTTTTGATTGCTTGCAGTCCAATACGACCTATACTGTCACTGCTGAGGTGGAGGGGTATGGTTCCGCAAGCCAGGATGTCACCACCGGCATTTCCACAGATGACTCTGTCGTATCAGGCAATGTCTGGGGCGTTGATTTTGTGCGTGTATTCTATTACTCCAACCAAACGCCAACTTCCTGTATTAAGGTACTGCCGTCTGGGAGCTTTTTGTTGCCTATAAGCCCTGCGGACAAAGCTATCGGCGTAAGCACAGAAGTAGTTCTGCAATGGAAGCCTTGGTATGGATTTGATTCGTATGATTTATACTTTGGGACCGACTTTAATGATGTCAGCTCGGCGGATAGCTCGTGGCCGATGGATACAAGTGTGTATAAAGGCAATCTGCCTGTTGACACTAACAGCTACGTTATCTATGGTCTCGAATCCGACACAACTTACTATTGGCGAGTGGATATGAACAGTCAGAACCAAGGCAATAATCTGTGGAAGGGCAGGGTTTGGAGCTTTAGCACAAGTAAACTCGCGCATGTTCCCACCCAGTACGCGACTATTCAGGAAGCAATCGAGCTGGCGTGGGATGGAGTCACCATTATAGTTTCTGAGGGCTCATACACCGAAAGCATTAATTTAAGGGGCAAAAGTCTGACTATTAGATCGACAGACCCGAATAACCCAACTGTCGTCAGGTCTACCGTTATCAAACGTAAAAATGTAGAAGGCCCGGTAGATCCGGTAGTGATTGTTTCTGGAGGTGAAAACACTGACTGTGTGATTGCTGGTCTTACCATTAGTGGTGGTGACGGCATTTACTGTGACGGTACATCTCCTTTAATCCTTAACTGCTTCATTACAGGAGCTCGTAGAGGCATCAGCTCATGGGACTTTTCCTGTCCAGCGATAACCAATTGCTGTATTGTCGGGAATGAACTTAATGGCATTGGGGCATGGGACTTTTCCTGTCCAGCGATAACCAATTGCTATATTGTCGGTAACAAACGTAGAGGTGTCTTTATCAAAGACGGAGATATCGGATGCACTGGCACCATCAAAAATTGTACTATTGCCGCAAATGGGGAAGGTGTTTGGGGCATCTCAGTAATCACTAACTCTATTATCTGGGGGAATTCATCTACTCAAGTCGCAGAGCCTAACTGCATTGTTACCTATAGCGACATTCAAGATGGTTTTCCAGGCGAAGGCAATATCAATGCTGATCCTTGTTTCGCGGACCCAAATTCTGGCGATTACCATTTGAAGTCTCAGGCGGGCAGATGGGATCCCGTCAGTGAAAGCTGGGTGCAGGATGACGTAACAAGCCCTTGTATCGATGCTGGCGATCCGGCAAGTCCGTTTGGTTTTGAATCCGCTCCCAACGGCGGACGTATCAATATGGGGGCCTACGGTGGTACCTATGAAGCAAGTAAATCAGTGAATTAGAGAATTCACTAATCTATGATGTTTAGTTCGGCTTGAAACGCATTTTGGCCTGGCCGATGAGGTAGAAACTGCCGGTAATGCAAATCAGGTCTTCTCTGCTGATGGCACTACCGGCAAGGCGCAACGCCTCATCTAAGCTGAAAGCCGTCTGGTACATCTTACCGCATATTTCTGTGTAGATATCAGCCAAAACTTCCGGTGACATAGCTTTGACTGAGTTGCTGCGCGTAAAAATCACTTTGTCGGCTCCATATTGCAGCTCTCGCAGCATACCTTCAACATCTTTATCGGTGTTGCAGCCGAAGATTACCACCATCGAATCGTATGGGATGTTTTGGCCTATGGCGTGTATAAGAGCCCGAATGCTTGCCGCATTATGGGCGGCGTCGACCATAATTCTCGGATCTTCGCAAATCATCTCCATTCTGCCGGCCAGACTCACCTTATTAAGCCCTTCGGTTGCCTTTTCATTATCTATTTTGAAGCCGTCTGCTTTAAGTTTATCCAGCATAGCAAGAGCCAGGCCGCAGTTGATTGCCTGATGTCGGCCGTGCAGCGGCACTCGTAGATGCTCAAATTTGCTTGTTGGCGTGGTCAGGCATATTCTCGTATGTGGGCCATGCTCGCGAGAGGTTTCAAATCGATATGAAAAATCAATATCTACGCCGGTTACACTCAAAGGAGTTTTAATCGCCAAAGCTTCTGATTTCAGAACGCGCATAGCCGCTGGCTCCTGCTCAACGGTAATAGCAGGCACGCCGCTTTTGAAAATCCCTGCCTTTTCTTTGGCAATGCTGTCGATAGTGTTACCTAATTGCTGCTTATGGTCGATACTCAGGCTGGTTATACCGATCACTTTAGGCTTAATGACGTTGGTGCTGTCCAGTCTGCCGCCCAAACCTGTTTCAATCACTCCGATATCAACTTTCATATCGACAAAGTGCATAAAGGCCAGTGCCGTCATAATTTCAAAGAAAGTCGGCGGGTCGATCTTTGATAATTTCTCAACCGGTGCATAGATGCGGTTCAGCAAATCAAGCATTTGTCGCTCACTGATCATTTGTGAATTAACCGCAATCCGCTCATGCAGATGCACCACGTGTGGCGAAGTATATAATCCTACAGTATAGCCGTTCGCTTCGAGCATCCTGGCCAGCATCGTAGCGGTCGAGCCCTTTCCTTTTGTGCCGGCTATATGGACAGTCTGAATTTTCTTGTGTGGATTGCCGACCAGCGACAGTAGCTTTTTCATCCTGTCGAGGTTGAACGTTGTAATGTTATAGCGCAGATTCTCTTCCTTCTCGTAGTCAGTCTTGTTAAACAGGTAGCTAATAGCTTCATTATAGCTACGAAAAGCCTTTTTAGGCTTGACGACGGCGAGCCTGGATGAACTTTTAGCTGTTCGTTTCTTTCCGGTTGTTTTTGTCGATTTTGCCATTAAAAATGTATTATAGCGGATAAAAGCTCTTTCGTCAACGGTCATGCTATGCGGAACATTAATGTTCCACAGAATTATATGACATAAAGCCCTGTCAATATTGAAGTTAGAAAAAACCTACTGAAAGCGGGTATTTTTTTAGCCGCTATTTGCATTAGTACTATTAAATATATAATCAATTTTACTTATATAGCTTTGCCGTTTAGATACCTGATAAGCCGCAGATAGATTATTACTACTGTTATTTGCCTTTTTTGTTCAATATTGCGAAACCTCTGCTCACAGCCTGAGCCTTAGGATCAAAGACAGTCGAGTTATGGTGGACGGTTCTTTTTAATCCGAACCAGTTCACATAATTGGCTAAACTCGGCCAAGGTAACCTATAATAAAGGACGCATATTAAGTATATATATTTCGGCGGGCTGCTAAAAAAGTTGACAATCTTGCTGGTATTTTATTAGATTAAAAACACTTGATGAAGCTCGCGCCCGTAGCTCAATTGGATAGAGTCGCGGACTTCGAATCCGTACCTGCCCTCATAAGTGCCTTTCCCGCAATAGGTTAAAACCGCTTTCTGAGCGAAAAATGAGGGTTACAAGTGGTTGACAAGTGAGTAACAAGTGAAATCTGGAGTGGTTTACTGGTAGCGATTGATACTTTTTGACGCCAATAGCATCACGGATTAAACACTATACGAGAAGCGAACTTCTTGCGTCTTTAGTATAGCAACTGCAGGTAAGACTGGTCCTTCCTGAAGTCTGTCCTACGCCCGTGGCTTGGGCTTCGTTTGAGCAATTCTACTTTAAGAAACTGGAACGTTCGGATAATGGAAAACTGGCTTCGCTATCCTAGCTTGGAGATGATAGGGAGTGTTACTCGCTGGCAAAAATTGGCACAAGTATTGTGCTCTTATATACTTTGTTTGGGCATGGCGGTGGCTTCTATTTCGAATAGCAGGTCTGGGCGACAAATATCGCAAATCACAGTCAGCCAAGGCCAAGGAAGAGCGCCTTTGCAAGTGTTGAATATCTCTTCGACCTCGGTTGTTTTACAGTAGGCGACCACTTGCACCACGTCCTCATCGCTACAGTGCATATCGCTGAGAACAGCGCGAACGTTCTCTATTGTTGTATTTATCTGGCCCGATGCATCGCCGACATTTGTAGTAGCACCATCGGCATCGATAGAGGCGGTTCCAGAAACAAATACGGTTTCCCCGGCTGGTGTAATTGCCTTTGAAGCTCGTGAGAAGGCTGAGCCGTACTCCAGCGCGCACTGTTGTTTTCCCACTGCCGGAAGGAAGCGGATCGATTCCGATGGTTCCAGGACTGCGGTCAGGTCCATCGAACAATCGCTGCCATCAGCCGGGCATAGCCCAATGCCGGTACTGGCGGGCATTGATTGGCGGGTTCCGGCTCCGATAAGTCCACGCTCGGTGAAAAAGCTAGTTCTGACGTGATTGAATTCATCATACCAAGATAAGATATCTTTCAGCCACATCCACGTACGCGGCACTGAAAGGAAGTCGGCGTCGAATTGTTTGAGTGCAGCTTCAGCTTTTTCCATCATAGCCTGTGCTTGT
>Ga0315533_1001075_pt1 | contig 21627 bp, 19 predicted proteins | sample SalMarSW160130MG_FD_203081 | JGI IMG/M metagenome (GOLD analysis project Ga0315533, IMG submission 203081) | Salt marsh sediment microbial communities from the Plum Island Ecosystem LTER, Massachusetts, United States - Salt Marsh Sediment SW1601-30 ... | reverse complement strand
CGGGCAGGCAGTGGGCGAATTGCACGGCCGAATTGCAATAATAACCGGCGCGGGCAGCGGTTTAGGCAGAAACATCGCCGTCGGCTTAGCAAAGGCAGGTGCGTCAGTAGCACTTTTGGATATTGATGAAAAGGCAATCCAGGAGACTGCCAAGCAAATCCCGGACTCCGAGACAATAGTGCTTCGCTGTGATTTAACTAAAGAAACTGATGTCATAGAAGCGTTCCAGGCTGTTCTTGAGAATTGGGGTGGGCTTGATATTTTAGTCAATGCTGCCAGCGTGGCGCCGGCGTATCCTCTGGTCGATATGCCTGTTAATAAATGGCGTTTTGCATTGGAAGTGAATCTGACCGGCTATCTTCTTTGTGCAAGGGAAGCCGCCCGGATTATGATTACCCAGGGAATGGCCGGCTGTATCATAAACCTCAGCTCAAAATCCGGCCTGTATGCCAGCAAAAATAATACTGCTTATAACGCAACAAAGGCCGGCGAAATCCACATGGCTCGCGGCTGGGCGCTTGAGTTGGGCGAACATGGAATAAGGGTCAATAGCATCGCACCAGGCAACGTCTTTGAAGGCTCAAAAATCTGGAATCCCGAATATATAAAGGTCTGCGCCAAAAAGTATGGTATAAAACCGGAGGAAGTCATTCCATTCTACGTAAGCAAAACTGCACTAAAGCGAGAGATCAAGGGACAGGATGTCGCCGACTCGGTGGTCTTTTTATGCTCCGACAGAGCACGTACCATTACCGGCCAAGTGCTCGTTCCCGACTCCGGCCAAGTAATGGTCAGATAACCTGCCCGCCGTACCATCATCCGATAGCTCTATCACATTTAGGAATCCTCTTAGTCATCGGTAAAAGCATACCGATCTATATACACTCTGGGCAGGCGGGCTCGATTTTCTTTATCTTATATAAAACCATCTTTTACCGGCTATGAGGCATGTTAGGGGACTGCGGCGGACTAAGTCCTCGCTGGCCGCGGCGAAATTGTGGCCCCTCCAAACCACTTCCGCGTCGGGGACCGCGTTGTCGGAGCTGTCGCTGGAGAGGTAACAGTCTTTCCTGCCAGATTTGTCTTTGCTGCTCTGTAAGCACAGAGGAGATTTCTTCATTCATAAGACGTAACTGCTCGGCAATCTGGGGCCTTGCATTCATACGTATCTCATGGAGCTTCTGCATGTGCTCTTGCAGAATGGACTCAACCTTTTCCTTCTGCTCAGAGGATAATTTTAATTGACGGCCAAGGCCGCGTATCATCGTCTCGCTGACAAATTCCGGCCCTGCAGATGGGCCTATCGGCTTGGGCTTCAGCAGAATTATCACCGAAGTAGCTCCGATGACTATACCCGCCAGCAGGATAACCAAACCAAAAAACGCCATACGCCAGCGGTGAACCTTTCGCATATAGTCTATAATCTGATTATTGTTTGTTTCTGTCTGGTTCATTGCGTCACCCAGGAAATTGCTTGTGATATTTCCATTAGAGGATCGATCTTTATGTTATACAGAACAATCGCAAATAACACGGCGAAAACGGCCGCGACTGAAGACAAAGCTGCCATCCACATTAGAGGCTTTTCGGGGACACTCTGGCGCTGATACTTTTCAGCGGTAAGGATTGCAAGGACTCTATCGGCAACATCAACACGAGGAGGCATTTCGCCACGGGCCTTAGCTGCCAATATTCTAAGCTTATTATCAAGATTTTTCATATAATTTCCTTTCCCGCCTTCTCAAAAAGCTTTTGCAATTTTTTCCTTGCCCGCCAGGTTTGAACCTTAACCATAGCTTCGCTCCAGCCGGTTCGACGGGCGGTTTCGGCTACATCGCAGTCTTCCAAATATCGCAGCGTCAGAACGAGTCGATCACGAGGCGGCAGTTGTTCTAACAATCGGTACAAAAATTCAGCCGCCTGGCTCGGCTCCGCCTGGCGTGAAGAATCATCGAGTAACCGGTCCCACTCTTTCAGTGTAAAGTTTTTTTGTGCACGATGTCGAACTTTTTGCTTCAGGTAGGCATAACCAACACGAGTAGCAATCCGAGCAAGCCAGTGGGCAAACGGCGCTTTTTCCTGATAAGTTGCCAAACTCAGGTACGCTTCGACGAATACATCCTGAACAAGCTCTTCATGAAGGCGGCGATCTCGGCTGAAGCGCCACATAATTCGGCTTACGTACTCCTGATGTCGTTCAATAAGACGACTGTACGCATCACCGTCACCTCGGCGGCTCATGCGGACATCCTCGATATCCATGGAAACAATCTTAGCTGTTTCTCCGCCGACATCCGGGCTGGAAAGCAAGTCCTTTACACTACGTAAGGAGTCCCTAGGACAAAGAACAAGTTCGACAAAGCATCTCTCTGCCTGGAAGCTCAGAGACCAATCTAAACAAGTCGAAAAAGCCATACATGCAAGATATACCGCTATGCTCGATTCATCAATATAATTCCGTAGCGACTGTCTTGAGAATCAAGACAGTCGCTACACGTATCAATCATCAATCCGTATATGACATTTACCATCTCTACGGTTGCCTCGGCCCCCGGTCTAATGGTTCTCTCATCCTGCCTCTGCGCATCGGCCCAGCTCTATCAGGACCATAAAACATCTGACCTCTGCCATAGGGTGGCTCCCCATCATGCCAAGCATCTTCGCGCAGTCCACGTTGTTGGAATCTTACACGACCTCCCGGCCTCTGCATCTCACCAGTGCGATTAGCACGCCGCTCCTGTCCTTCTTTACGAAGCTCATCCAGCTTTGTGCGCTGCTCGTCGGTCAGGATTGCCTTAACAGAGGCTGTTGTGTTTGCCCTAAGCACGGCTGCGTCTCCGAGGGCTTTGCCCACTGCCGTCGCCGCGTCACGGATGGCTGCCTCGTCGGCGCCTTTGGCAACAGTTTCATTTAAGGCCTTTCTCGCTTCAGCAACCGCTTTTTGCGCAGCCTGAATCTTTTCTTTGTTCGCTTTGACGGTTTCTTTGATTTGTTCGGACTGCTCATCGGTCAGGTCAAGCCTGCGCACTAACTGCATAATACCTGTGGCAGAGCTATTAGGACCTGCGCTGCGATGCCTAAGAGGTGTACGCATATCACGCTCAGGTCCAGGCCTATCGTACACCCAGCCGCCACGTCTTCCACCGTAACGCCCAGATCCGCGAGCGGCAGATAGTTCCGTGCATAAAACAAGCACTGCCAGAATAGCCACCGCTGGCACAACCAGAATCGCTATTTTTTTATATCTTGTCGTGTTCATTTCAGGCTCCTTTCAATAAAAAATTTGTTTTTATCACGTTTACAAGCCTTTTATAAGGCTTCCTATTAGGATAGTGGACGCTTCTTTAGGAAAGGTTACATATCGTAGAAAAATCTTTTCAGGAAATGTCTTTTACCGGCTTCGGCGGGGAACAAGTCTTGCTAAATTTAATTTCACAAAGTAATTTATGCACAAATTCTCGAATTTAATGAAATAAGAAAAGGCGCAATTATGAAAAGCAAACAGGCCAAAATAACAACACTCATTTTTCTTTCCGCGTGTCTGACAGGCACTCTTTTTATCGCCGGTGATGTAACAGGCCAAGCCACAAATGCAGGCGACAACGAACAAACCTCCAAGTCCCTGAAACTATGGTACACTCAACCTGCTAAAGAGTGGACTCAGGCGCTTCCCGTTGGAAACGGTCGGCTGGGAGCGATGGTCTTCGGCACGGTGGAAACCGAGCGATTGCAGCTCAATGAAGATACCGTATGGGCTGGCGGGCCGGAGGAGCAAGACCGTGTTGGCGCCTACAAATTCCTGGCTGAAGCCCGTCAGCTAATATTTGAAGGCAAATATACCGAGGCTCAGAATCTGATACAGAAGGGATTTATGGGTGTAGGCCCTCGTTATAGCTATCAGACACTTGGCGATTTAAATCTTCAATTCCAAGACAACCTGACCGCCATAACCGACTACCGTCGTCAGCTTGACCTTGACACTGCTATAGCATCCGTAACCTATCGCAGCGGCGATGTCACCTTTACCCGTGAGGTCTTTTCCAGTCCAGTTGACCAGTGCATTGTTGTTCGTCTGTCGTGCGATAAACCGGCGCAAATTACATTCGATGCGAATCTGACCCGACCTGAGAATCCCGATGGAATCGGAACCATTGGCCCTGACCGCATCGTGATGAAAGGCCAGGCTACGTTGAAAGGCCAGCAGAAAGGCGTAAAGTTCGAGGCACAATTGAAGGTTATCCCCCTTAGGGGCAAATTAACAACAACTGACAAAGGCTTACGGGTGGAAAATGCTGACGCTACAACATTACTATTGGTTGCTGCAACCGACTACAATTTCAGCAACCCCTCTGAGCCGCTCAAAAGCGAATTGAGCCAGGTTTGCCAGGAGCAATTAGACACCGCTGCGAAAAAAACCTATGACCAGCTCAAAGCTGCTCATATAGCCGAGCATCAAAGGCTGTTTCGACGTGTAAGCTTGGATCTGGGGACGGCACCAATCACTGATAAGCCGATAGATGAGAGATTGCAGGCCGTCAAGAACGGTGCAAACGACCCGGCTTTGGTAGCTCTATATTTTCAATATGGCCGATACCTTCTGATTAGCTGCTCGCGGCCGGGCTGTATGCCATCGAATCTTCAAGGTTTGTGGAATCATCACATCAATGCCCCGTGGGGTTCGGATTACCACATCAATATCAATATTCAGATGGACTACTGGCCGGCGGAGTTATGCAATTTGTCTGAATGTCATGAACCATTTTTCCACCTCGTGGAAAGTCTTCGGCCTCGCGGCAGAAAAACCGCAAAAGACGTTTACGACTGTCGCGGCTTCGTCGCCCAATATACGACAGACCCTTGGTGGTGGACAAGTCCCAGCGGAAGAGTACAGTACGGCATGTGGCCCACTGCCGCCGCATGGTGCTGCCAGCATTTGTGGGAACACTACGCGTTCGTCGGCGACCAGGAATTCTTACGAAATAGGGCCTATCCGGTTATGAAAGAGGCCGCTGAGTTCTTCCTTGATTTCCTCGTCGAAGACCCCAAAACCGGCAAGTTAGTCTGCGGCCCATCGATATCGCCGGAGAACCGTTTCCGTCCGCCAAACGGCAGGCCCACCAGCCTCACCATGGGACCTGCTATGGACCAGCAAATCATCTATGACCTTTTTACCAACTGCATCGAAGCAGCAGAAATTCTCGATATCAATGACCAGTTCATCACACAGGTCAAGACTGCTCGCCAGAATTTGGCCAGCCCCAAGATAAGCTCGGATGGCCGATTAATGGAGTGGAACGAAGAGTTTGCCGAGCCGGAGCCGGGCCATCGACACATTTCACATTTGTTTGCCCTGCATCCCGGAAGGCAGATTACCGTAAGCGGCACACCGGAGCTGGCGGCAGCGGCGCGCAAATCGCTGGAGTACCGCCTTGCACACGGCGGCGGACATACCGGCTGGAGCAGAGCGTGGATAATCAACTTCTGGGCCCGGTTGCAGGACGGCGAAAAAGCCCACGAAAATGTAGTAGCGCTGCTGCAAAAATCAACGTTGCCCAATCTTTTTGACGACCATCCGCCCTTTCAGATTGACGGCAACTTCGGCGGTACAGCCGGCATCGCTGAGATGCTGCTGCAAAGTCACACGGGGGAGCTTCACCTGCTGCCGGCACTACCCAAAGCCTGGCCAACAGGCTATGTCAAAGGATTGTGCGCCCGTGGCGGATTCGAGGTGGATATTACCTGGGAAGATGGTAAGCTCTCCGAAAGTGTAATACGTTCCAAACTCGGTAATTTGTGCGGGGTTCGGGCTAATATGCCGATGGTAGTCACCTCCAACGATAAGCCGGTTGAAATCAACTCTCCCGAGGAAAATGTTGTCCGGTTTGAAACAAAGGCTGGTGGAATATATCTTCTTGCGCCTAAGAACAACTAAACTATTTGATTATCATTCGAGGCAGGCATGAAATATTATTTTATGTCACTTCGGGCGCAGCATTAGGGTCAAACGGATTAGTCCTGACAGCCAACGAGAACAGATATGGATAGTCATCCTTGAGGTGCTCCATGTGAGATAACCATTCGCGCACTAATAGCAGAAAGACTCTCTTTATATCCCCGCTTAAATGCTCATAGTCTGTTTCCGGCAAATCTTTAATCGTTGTCCTGTGAGAGAGCTCCTCAGCCAAATGAAAAACCGCCCAAAGAAGTTCGGTAAAATTCTCATGCTCTAACAAATTCGGATTTTCCAGCAGACGTAATAAAAACGTGCGTTTTTCAACAATGAAATTCGTCAGGCCTTGGAGATCACCAGCTTGGCTGTCAATTTTATAATCGTGACGTTGCAGCACGACTTGCATTTGTGTGAAATGCTCCGGCGACCAGTCATTATTCACAACCAGATGCTTTGAAATCTTCTCGGCATTAGTATCGAAACTGGTAAAATATTTCAATAAAGCAGTGCCCACCTCGCTGAAAAAGGCCCCTATGACCATGTTCAATTTTTTCAGCATCGACCGCTTTTCTCTTTCGCTTAATACCTGGTGAATAATCAGCGTAACAAGCAGAACCTCTATAAATACAAAAGCAATGTCTCCTATTAGGTAAATGAAGATATGATGAGCATCTCTAAAAAGCAAATAATGAACGGCATAGAAAAAGACCGACAACAAGATTAAAAATAGGCCAAAAACAATTTTCTGAATCAGATTCTTATTGGCTTTCATATTTGCTCCAACTAAATATTTGTTTTATAGGCTTCATAACACCAAAAATAATACTACAAAAGTATTGATAATGGCAGAAAATCCTAATATCCTACTTTTAAATGTAGAAATAGTTCGTTCCTTTCGGTTTTTGGAGATCGAATAAAATGCAGAAGCGGCTATTAGGCAGTCCCTCGACCCCGCTCGGGATGGTGAGCTTGTCGAACCACACTGATTTGAACCTGACGACGGTCGGCCTGGGCACCTGGGCAATGGGAGGACCCTGGCAGTTCGGCTGGGGACCCCAGGACGACGGCGAAGCGCTCGCAGCAATTCTAAAAGCGTTGGAAATTGGCATCAACTGGATTGACACCGCCCCCGCCTATGGCCTGGGACACTCGGAAGAGCTGGTTGGTAAGGCCCTGAATCAGATAAAGAAAAAGCCGATTATCGCAACAAAATGTGGCCTATTATGGAATGAAAAAAAGGAAAAAGTTCCTTATCTGAAAAGAGAAAGCATCCTCAAAGAATGTCACGCAAGCCTGAAAAGGCTCGGCGTAGAAACAATCGACCTATACCAAATGCACTGGCCTGACCCGGATGAAGATGTCGAAGAAGCCTGGGAGGAAATGGCCAAACTGAAGGACGAAGGCAAGGTTCGATACATCGGAGTATGCAATTTCAATATTGAGCAGCTCGAACGCATCCGAAAGATTGCAGAGGCCTCCTCACTTCAGCCGCCTTACAGTATGCTCCATCGTGAGCCTGAAGATGAGCTGTTAGGTTATTGTGCCCGCAATAACATCGGCGTTGTAGCATATAGTCCTATGCAGAGGGGCTTGCTGACCGGTAAATTCAGCCAGGAAAGACTTGCGGGTTTGCCCTTAGACGACCATCGAAGAAGAAATCCTGATTTTCAGGAGCCGCAGTTTGCTGCTACTTTGCAGCTTGTTGACAAGCTTCGGCTCATCGCAGAGCGTAACGGCAGGACTCTGGCGCAGTTGGCTATTAGCTGGGTTCTTCGCCGAGCCGAGGTCACTGCTGCCATTGTTGGGGCACGAAGGCCGGAGCAGATTGCTGAAACAGCCCCGGCATCGGATTGGAATCTTAGCAAAAAAGATATTGAGGAAATTGAACGACTGTTAGTCCAGCGTCAAGCTAAACTAAGTCCAAGATAAAAATTATAAGTGTAAAGAAAAAAATGACCAAAGATAGAAAAGACATCTACGCAAGCCCTCTGGTTGAGAGAAACGCATCGCGGGAAATGGCGGAGCTTTTCGGAGCACAAAAAAAGTTCAGCACATGGCGCAAACTCTGGCTGGAGCTTGCAAAGGCAGAGAAAAAACTCGGCCTGAATATAAAACAGAGCCAGATAGACCAGATGGCAAGGCATCTTGATGATATTGATTTTCAAAAGGCGGCTGAATACGAAAAGAAGTTCCGGCACGATGTGGTAGCTCACATCCACACCTTCGCTAAAGCGGCGCCGAAAGCTGCACCGATTATCCATCTTGGAGCGGCAAGCTGTTTTATTGGTGACAATGCCGATTTGATAATTATGCGTGAGGCGCTTCAAACTGTTGCCGGCAAGCTCGCGGCGGTTATTGATCTTCTTGGCAAGTTTGCACAGCGGCATCGTGATTTGCCGACACTTGGCTTTACGCATTATCAGCCGGCTCAATTGACCACTGTCGGCAAGAGGGCTACGCTTTGGTGCTATGAGTTTGTAATGGATTTGCAGGAGATCGAGCACCGGCTTGAAATGCTGCCCTTTAGGGGCGTGAAAGGCACTACCGGCACGCAAGCTTCTTTCTTAGCTCTTTTTGATGGCCTGCACAGCAAAGTCAAACAGCTTGATAAGATAGTTGCAGAGGCGTTTGGATTTAAGAGAATCTGTGCCGTCACCGGTCAGACATATCAGCGAAAAATTGATACATTAGTGATAAACACGCTTGCATCGGTGGCACAATCCGCTCACAAGATGTGCAATGACATCAGGCTATTGGCGAATCTCAAAGAGATTGAAGAGCCTTTTGAAAAATCGCAGGTTGGGTCATCATCGATGGCTTATAAAAGAAATCCAATGAGATGTGAGAGGACAACGGGACTTTGCAGGTTTGTTCTCAGTCTTGCCGGCAGTCCTGCAATGACGGCCTCGCAGCAGTGGCTCGAAAGAACGCTCGATGATTCTGCCAACAGAAGAATTGTTATCCCTGAGGCATTTCTGGCGGTCGATGGAATTTTAGAGATTCTCATCAACATCACTGATGGTCTGGTTGTCTATCCAAAGGTAATAGAGGCCCGTATTGCTGCGGAGCTGCCCTTTATGGCAACTGAAAATATTCTGGTAGCAGGCGTGAAAGCGGGAGGCAACAGGCAGGAATTGCATGAGAAGATTCGGCTGCATTCACATGCCGCCGCTGCACAAGTAAAACAGTTTGGTAAACCGAATGACCTGATTGGCCGGTTAAGGGCGGATATAGACTTTAGGAAAGTTAATTTCGAAAAGGTTCTGAATCCGAAAGATTATATCGGAAGAGCACCGCAGCAGGTCGATGAATTCATCAGAAATATCGTGACGCCCATCCGCAAAAAATACTATAAAGAGCTTAACAAAAAGGTGGAATTGAAGGTCTAAAAACCCCCGAATAAATTCGGGGGCTAAATATTCAACGTGTTTAGCCCCGCAATTTATTGCGGGGTTTGAATTGCATGGTAAAAAGGAAACGAGCAAAGTGACCAGAGAAGAATTAATTAAGCGAATTAAAGAAACTGCTTACCTTGAAGGTGACTTTATCCTCCGCAGTGGCAAGCGAAGCAAATACTATCTTGATAAGTACCTTTTCGAGACATGTCCGGATATTCTCAAAGCTCTCGGTGAAGAATTTGCCAAACGAGTCAGCTCTGATATTACTCTGATAGCCGGAGCGGAGCTGGGCGGCGTGGCCCTGGCTGCTGCAACGGCAATGCAAACGGGTAAGAACTGGATAATCGTTCGCAACAGTAAAAAAGGCTACGGCACCGGCAAACTAATCGAAGGCGTTCTAAAATCGGGCGATGTTGTTCTTTTGGTCGAGGACATAGCTACTACCGGAGGACAGGTCCTTGAAGCAGCCAAGGTTATCGCCGAAGCAGGTGCGAGGGTGAAAAAAATCGTCTGCGTAATCGACCGCAAACAGGGAGCGGAGGAAAATATCACAAAAGCCGGCTACAAATTTGAGTCCATCCTCACTAAAAACGACCTCGGAATAAAGGATTAGAACAAGGTAAGTTTCAGGCTTTTTAAGAATTATTCCCCATTTTCCAGGGCATCCCTCACGCTCACCAGAAATAAAATGGGAAGTACATACATGACGCACAAGAACAACCTTTACGAAGCTATCACTATATTTTATGATTTATGGTTATGGATTGGAGTTTTTTCAGAAACTTGTTTATTGGTATATTTTATAACTCTCATCATATTATTCTATCTTTACCAACCTATTTTGGCATATTATCTTACATCATTTTGCTGTTTCCTAAATTGGGGGGCAAGATGAAAGATAAACTGTTAAAAGTAAGAAAATATGCCCTTTCAATACTGATGGGATTTATTTTAATTAGCGTAATACTTACATCACATTCATTATATAAAAACAAACGACTAAAATTTGCTACTCCGGACGAATTGACCGCTCCCCTTTTGCAAAATATGAGCATACGCATTAGCGATCTTGCACGAGAAGATTTCACAATACGAAACAAAGCCTTTTATAACTGTCATATTTATGGCCCAGCAATAATTTTCCCCTCTGGGTGTACTTTTTTTAATCTTAGTCTTGTAGAAGTAGCTTCTAATGGTTGCTTAGTAGAAACCACAAATAAAATCATATCAGGCGCAATAGGATTAGAGAATTGTGTTATAAGAGATTGCATTTTTCACAAAATAAGTTTTATAGGTCCACCTAAAATGATAAATGAAATAAGAGAACAATTGAATATTAAGAAGTAAGTGACCTTATTGTTTTTGGTGGGAAAAGTAAAGTTGGTAAAAATCTTTAAAAAATTCAAATTTTACGAGGATGTCCCTATTGTCGTTGAAAATTGATTGAAAAATCATGCGGTCTGGGTAACGGTATGTGTTTGGAAAATAACAAAATCGTTAACCCTTTTAGGAAACCGCATGATGGGAAAATACTATCAAAAGAAGACCAATCGTTCAAAGAGAAAAATGCATCATTTCGACAACAACACTGTTACGGTATCTCTGGCCGACGGCAAAGCCAGCTTCCAGATGGTACTGCCGATGAGCGAAATACTCTTCGATGTAGCAGGAGCCATCGAGCAGCAAGCTCCCCACCATTCAGGGTTTCTTCCCCGTCAACTATGCAATCCTCGACGACCCTGAAATACTCACCCTATCGCTGCCGCTCCAGGCGGGAGAAAGTCCTGAAAAAGTCCTCGAACGTCTGAATACCTTTATTGATGAGACACTGGGCAGGCCGTTTCAGCATACAGAAACTCAGGCAACAAAAATGATGTATGGCTACTTCCTTGGAATTATAGATTGGCCCGACCAAGCGGCTTTGCAAAATCTTTATGGCCTGGCATTTTCAATCGGAAGGTGCTTGCAGCTCGGTCTTGATAGCGATCAGCCCTGCCCGCCGGACTCTCTGGGCAGGCGGGTCTCCAGTGCTATGGACAAAATCATGGCGGAAGATGTAGAAAAAGTCAAAAACAAATATTTCAGCCCAAATAGTAGAGCAGCCGTAGCGGTGCTCCCAGAGTAAACAGCCAATGACTTGCAGGCTTATATGTAGCCTGGCTCGATGAGATTCGATTATTGAAAGGACAGCTTTAATTATGCCCTGATGTTACATTCCTCTTTCATTATTCCAAAGCAGAACATGCAGTCGCTGGCAAAACGAAAAGCCGGTGTGTTTGCACATCTCAGCAACCATAGGCGATTTGACTAAAAGCTCATCCCTGGTAGCTGCCTGCGGCATAAGTATCACCTTTTCCACATCGACGTTTCCTATTTCTTCTATTGTCTGTTGTATTTCAGGCATATCATCTTGTGAGTCCACCACAAACTTGAGTTGATATTTGTAATTATCAATCAGCTCTTGAAGTACGGCTACATCCAATCTCGAATCATTATGAGTTGCGGCAAGTTTTGCATCAGCCGGAGTGGAGTTACTTAGCTTCGGGCTTATACTAATTAGATCGCACAGCATATCCGGCACAAATGCAATGCCAGCGGTTTCAATAGTTATATGTTTTCCAGAAGCTTTTAGCTTTTGTACTAACTGCGGCAGGTCTGAATTTATCATCGGTTCACCGCCGGTTATCACCACGAATTTACAGGGCCATTGCAGGATGGTCCTAAGAATCTCATCAATGCTGTGTTCAGTTCCACTTTCCTTGTCCCATGCGTATTTGGTGTCGCACCATCGGCAGCGCAAGGGACAACCAGCCAAACGCACAAACACACTTGGCACACCAGCAAAAAATCCCTCACCCTGCAAAGAATAAAATATCTCGTTTATCCTCATTGTTCTCGCATATCGTATTGAGTATGTCATTGCGAGCGAAGCGAAGCAATCTAAAACATAACAAACGAGATTGCTTCGTCGTCCGTCACTTTGTCAAAGTGCCGGTCTCCTCGCAATGACAGAGGCCACATCCTTAATCGTCCGCGTACTCTAATGGATCGGTCAACCCTGCTTCAGCAAATCCTTTTAATCTTAATCTGCAGGAATCGCAGTGTCCGCAGCTTCTACCCTGCTCATCCGGGTCGTAGCAACTGTGTGTCATAGAATAATCTACGCCGAGCCTGGTTCCGGCAAGAATGATTTCGCCTTTGGTCATATTGATAATCGGAGTATGGATACGGTATCGGCCTTTGCCCTGGACTGCTGCTGCAGTGGCGAGATTAGAGGTCTTTTCAAAAGCCGATATAAATTCAGCCCGGCAGTCGGGATAACCGCTGTAATCAGTCTGGTTAACACCAATGAAAATATCAAACGCATTCAGGACTTCAGCCCAGGCAAGTGCATAACTTAGAAATATCGTGTTGCGGGCGGGTACGTATGTCGGTGGAATCTTGACTGTCCGGCCTTCGTAGCTACTACGGCGGAGAAGGCTCGTCAGACAAGTTTGGGTAGTTCTGTCTAATTTGTCTCGATTCTTCGGTACTTTTATAGCCGGGTCAGTTAAAGCTGAACCGCCGAAGCAGGATAAATCGATCTCGATGATGCGGTGCTCAGCTACTTCTAAAGAAGTAGCGATTTTTTTTGCAGATTCGATTTCTTGTTTGTGCCGCTGGCCGTAGCTGAAAGTCAAAGCGTAGCATCGTAAGCCCTCACTGTGGGCTATAGCTAAAGTCGTAGCTGAATCCAGTCCACCGCTTAGCAAAACAACCGCTCTGTTTTCAGCCACGGATTATCCTCTCTCGTTGAGGAAACGCCCATCCCCAAGCTGCGCTTGAGGCTGCCACTCGCTTTTATCTTCTATCGAGTGGCAGCTACAAAGCCGAAGGTTTTGGGGATGGCTTTACCTTCGTTAAACACGTATGGTGGTTACAAGCCTACTCTGAAATTATTTCGATGCCATTAATCTCAGGATTCTCAATATTAGATGTAAAACCGATAATCAGCTTGTTATTGGACACGGCTACTTTTTTGAACTCTTTAACGATGGGCTTTTCCCAGGTACCAGTCTCTTTATACAGGTCAAGGTCTTCAAGGACGGTTTTATCATTAATGCTGACCGAGAAGACCCGCTGACCTTCGCCGGTAATTCCTTCAAAAGTTTCCGCAAAATACAGTCGAACCGTGTATTTACCATTTGGCAAAGTAAACTTGTAAGCCGACATACTATATCGCTCAGCCTCATATATCTTCGGCGAGTCGGTACCGGTAATGTTAAGAGCACCACGGTCAATGCTTAAGCCGTCACCAAAACCCCATTCTACGCCCTCTTCCAGATATTGGTCAGGCAGCCAAACATTACCTACTGTATCCGTATAAGGTTCGTATGCCCCGCAGTTTACCCGCAGAACGAACTTCGCAGCTTGTGTTTGCCCGACAGTTGCGCAACCTGTAAGTACAAAAACCGCCATTGCGACCGCACAAATTAGAACAACCAATCCTTTAGCCATAGTGTTTTACCCTTTCAAAAGAATTAAAACACATCGTTCGCATGTTATTTCTTCCACTTGGCTCTGTAAAGAAACCCTAATAGAAACTCAAGATTCCAAAATATCCGAGCCATCAGTTAAATGCAACACTTTTAAGAAAAATCAGTCAAAACTTCAGCCGCACCTTGTTTCTCTGGGTGCATGTCACATTTACAGATAAAGTTGGGTTATTTTATTTCCTAATTACCTCAATCGATACTTGTCCCTTCAACTACGTTCAGGGCAGGCTTTGAGCAGAGTCAAAAGAATGGTTGGCCCCTTTTTGTCACCTCGACCGAAGCCGTATGGCCGAGTGGAGAGGTCTGCCTTCAAAGCAGATTTCTCCACTTCGGCCCACTTATAGTGGGCCTCCGGTCGAAATGACATACGTTTCTTTCTGCAGGTTTTACCAATCCATTCTCCGCCCCTTAGGGGCTGCGAAAGACGAACAATCTTGACATGCGCCCTTTATCTCTTAAACTGTCAATTATTGCTTGTCTTAAATCGATATTTGGATTATATTAACCAAGTAGAATATGTAAGAAAACCGGGCAATGAAGGATTTGGAATTAATAGAACTGTTCGAGAATCCTCGTCCAGGGCGAGAGTACTGCATAACTATTAAATGTCCGGAATTTACCAGTGTTTGTCCCCGGACAGGCCAACCGGACTTTGGTGAGATTATAATTGAATACTGCCCTGATAAATTGTGCATTGAGCTAAAGAGCCTGAAGCTCTATATGCAAAGCTATCGTAACAAAGGTATTTTCTATGAGGCCCTAACCAACGATATCCTGGATGATTTATATAATACCTGCAAACCAAGCTGGATAAAGGTTACCTCTCGATTCAGACCTCGTGGCGGGATAACTACTGAGGTAGTCGCAGAATATAAAGCCGAAAAATAAATAACAAATTTATCAGAGGTGACAAAATGGCAATTGCATTTCATTGTTGTCATTGTAACAGAAGGGTGGAAGCACAAGACAGTGCTGCCGGCAAATGGGCAAAGTGCCCGGCGTGCCACAATAAAATATATGTCCCCGATCTCAAGACCGATGATGATCTCAAACTTGCTCCGATAGACGAAAGCGAGGAAGAAAGAAAAAAGCGGCTAATGGCAGAAACACATCAGCTTACACAGGACATATTGCTGGAAAGAGACACCCCCGAGGCAGCGTATGGAGTCAGCGGGTCAACGTCCGAGGTGAGTGACAAAGAATTAACAAAAAATATAATTGTTTATCTACGACAAATGGCCGATGGTGAGCTGGACGAAGCTCAAAGAACCGCAGATTCTATCACTCCTTATGGCCGCCAAGCAGTAAAAATTCTCGACAAAATTGCACTTAGTGAAATACCTGAGCCGGAATTAGCTAATATCCCTCCACAGGTACTTTCGGGACTAATAAGAAATCTACGTACGCGAATAAGCTAACCACGGCGAATAATTTTTCTTAAATCCGTCCTAAAAGTCCTAAAAAATATCCTCTATCTACAAAATTTTCGCGATTTTTTCGGCACTATGAAAATAACAGGCAAAGCAGATTCCACCAGCTTTGCCAAAATATACCTATTTGTTATATTTTACAGTGGAAACAGTAAACATAGCTTGATTTAACTTCGTATTAAAACTTGGAGGGAAACTTAGAATGGCTAATGAGACAACAGTTGTGCATGTTACCCATGAAGCGATAGGGAAAATTGGCGGAATTGGGGCTGTCCTTCAAGGTTTTTTTACCTGCAAATCCTATCTTGATGCAATTGACAGGTCTATCATTATCAGCCCACTGTTTACAACCGAGGGTTCCGTATTAGATCGGCTCGGCGAAAACGGAGAGGTCCTCTATTCATCCATTGATGGCCTCATAAATCCTGCATACGCTCCAGCTTTCCGTAAGCTCGAAAGCTACTACAATACAGGTATTGTCTACGGCAGACGAACATTTATTGATGAGCAGACGGGCATAAAAAGCTCGCCCGAAGTGCTTCTGATCGATGTCAGATATGTCAACAAAGGAATCATCAACGACTTCAAAAAACGTCTGTTCGAGGAATTCGGTATTCGCAGTCATTTGTACGAGAACCTATGGGAGTACGAACAGTATATCAGACTTGCACCTGTGGCAATTGCTGTGCTAAAAGCACTTGATGCTGCTAAAGAATCGACGGCCGTTATCGCGCATGAGTTCATGGGAATGCCCACGGCACTGGCAGCTATACTCGAACCCTATTGCGATTTCAAAACGGTTTTTTATGCCCATGAAGTGGCCACAATGCGCCGCATTGTAGAGGAGCATCCTGCTCATGATACGATGTTCTATAACGTAATCAAACAAGCTCATAAAGACAAACTCTATGTTAATGAAGTGTTCGGCGACCAGAGCTCATTCTTCAAACACGCTCTTGTGGAAGCTGCAAAATACTGTGACCAAATTTATGCCGTAGGAGATTACGTTGTTGACGAATTGCGGTTTCTTGCAGCGGAATTTGAATCTGCCGATATTAATATTGTTTACAACGGCATACCAGCTCAGCAAATATCTGTCGCCGATAAACTGGCATCGAAAGAAAAACTAAAAAAATATTGTGAAAACCTGCTCGGATTTAAACCTGACTTTGTCTTCACGCACGTAACAAGGCTGATACGAAGTAAAGGACTATGGCGTGATTTGCGTGTATTGCGGAATATAGAAAATCAGTTCAGAGCCCAGGATAAAACCGCGGTGTTTTTCCTGCTGTCCACGGAGGTAACACAGCGGCCCAGCCACGACATCTATAATATGGAAGCGGCATATAATTGGCCTGTGGCCCACCGTGAAGGCTGGCCGGACCTGTCCGGCGGTGAGGCTGACTTCTATGCCAAGATACAGGAATTCAACGCTCAGAGCCGCAACATTAAGGTCGTCTTTATTAATCAATTCGGCTTTTATAGAAAAAACTGCGGCAGCAGAATGCCGGCAGATATGGAATTTATGGACATCCGAAAAGGAACCGATGTCGAGTTTGGCCAGAGTATTTATGAACCATTTGGGATATCCCAGCTCGAGCCACTGACTTTCGGCGGGATATGTGTTTTCAGCAGCGTCTGTGGATGTGCAGGATTGCTACGGGATGTGGCCGGAACAACTGAGGATGTAAACCCCGTTATAGAACGAAATTCTCTAACGGCTTCAACTCCCGATATATCGGGACCGTTAAAATCGGTGGATTTCTCCAACGGGATAAAGAACGTTATTATCGCAGACTACACCAATCTTTCGACTATGCCCAGGACAGGCAAGACAAGTTTAGATGATTTCGACTACGCTCAGGACGGGTATGCTGATATCGAAGACCTGCTGCAAATCGACTGGTCAGTACGAGACCAAATAGAAGCAAACATCAGCGAACAAGTTGCTCAACAAATAATCCAGCGCCTGCACCCGTTCTTGCCTTCGCAAGAAAGCACGGGTGAGATTGAAGGCATGATTCGAACCGGTTATGAGCTTGCAAAAAATATGACTTGGGATGTAGTGATGCAGAACTACCTGCTGAGTAATCTAAAAAAGATACCGAACAAGGTTCAAGCCTAATAAGTGAGGTAAAATTTAAAGTGCCTAAAGTCAAAATTTACAACTTTAGGCACTTTAGCTCACTTCCTTCGACAAAGCTCAGGACAGGTTATGCACTTTTATCAAAGAACAACCGAATTAACTACTATTAGTTAGGCGCGGGTAAACGCAGCCCTATATCATCAATGTACAAATCTCCTGCACCTCCAGGCATCGTATTGGCCCTGTCACCGGCACCAATAGACATCTTCTTGATTGCCTGCAGATTTACTCCGGTAAAGCTCGTCAATGGAATATTCCACTGCGTCCAGGTGTCTATGGTCGTTGCAGCAGGATTAGTATGTTTGACCACGGCACTGTTGTTTGAACTATCCTGCAGCGCTACATAAAGCTGCTCAGGAGCATTATTCTCTATGCCGATATCCTGAGACTTCCAATCACCTGCAACCGTGCCGCCTATATCAACATCAGAGAATTCTGCTGTACAAACAGCATCGGCGTTACGGCTGGTCAGGCATAAGCCTACATAGACATCCGAAAGCATGGTTACCGTCACCGACGAACCCACCGTTGTCCAGGAAGTTCCATTAGTTGAATACTGGGCCGAAAAATTGTTCCCACTGCGAGTTAATTTCACCCATTCAGGAGCACTAATGCCTGCTCGTGAACTTGATAAGCTGGCACCATCCGCAGTAGCACGACGCTGGAAGGTTACTCTACCACCGGGTGAGAAGATAACCATAGCGTGTGGAGAACCGGGTGTCAACGACTGGCGAATCATCACTCCTGCCTTGGCCAAGGTGTTGGTGTTGCTAACGCTGAGCACCTTTGCTGTTATGCTTCCGGCACCGGAGAGCTGCTTATAAGCAAAGTGGAACTGGTCAGCCGTACCGGCGATATCCGTACCTACACCGGTCATAATAATCGGTGACCCATCCGTGAAGCTGCCAAGAGAGCCTGGAAGGCCTCTGAACCACAGAGTCAGGGAGTTAACACCTTTTCTGGTCCAATCCTGAGGATTTGCCCACTCGCTCTCGGCTTCAGAATAAAACTGTGTTCCGCCCTGTTCATAGTTGGTACCCTCATTTACAGTACCATCGTTGTCGTAACGCATGTACATGGCTTGAGAGCCGCCGTGAACTATATCTTGCTCAGTATACGGCGGATCAAAGTAACCCACGGTCATGCCGGTATTATTCACGAAGTAATCACCCCAGGTATCATATATCCTGTTATCAACATCGTCATAGTCTTCAAAATCATCCACAATAAGATAACCGGCTACTGTGAAGCTCCAGAGTCTGCCGACGCTTATAGTTGCATCGTTATTGACCTCATCGATCCGCCAGAAGTAAGTCTGGCCCGGTATAAGAGCTTCCGGTGGAGTATAGGTGTTAGGATCCTGCCGGCCTCGATATATGCCCGTAGTATCGGATGTATCGGCACCTTCCACAGCGAGCGCATTTGTTCCTAAGTACACATCATGCTGAGCTGCCATTTCTCCAGGCGTCCAGCTAAGAGGCAATGCCTTTTCTACATCCGTTACTACTCGATTAGCCGGCTTTGGATTCCGGGCAGGTAGCGGATCGCCTTTCATGGTCTCCACAATCTCGGCCTGCGTCTGTACATAATTGTAGATGCGGAAATCATCTAAAGAGCCGCTATAGTACGCGTCAGCAGCGTAATTTGATCTGCCGAGCCAGTTCTGGGTGGTCACGCCGAGGGAGCTTGGCGTGTATCTGGCAGCGGTGTTCTCAGCAGCGACTTGCCCATCGAGGTACAATGTGTGTTTTGTGTTGCCTGGATCTATCGTCAAGGCTACATGATGCCAGCCGCTGGGCAAGGTCGCCTGTGCGGTCGTCTGATCTTCGTCAGCCCAACTCGTAATTGTAATGGCGAAACGCATCTCGCCAGCCGTACCTATGCGGGGTGTAAGGAACATGTTGATCTGCTCGCCGCTGCCGAAATCCCAGATGCGCTGCCAGGAACCACCGGTGTTGGAAAAGTTCGTCCATAAATCGATGGTAGAGTCGGTCAATGAAGCGATGAGCGAGCCGATGGGCAAGTCCACATAGTCATCTACCCCATCAAAATTAAGTGCGCCGCCATCATAGCCCTCGATTCTCTCAGCTCCGCCAAATAACGTTCCGTGGTTCCCATTACCAGACCAGTCAAGAGCCACAGTACCTTCGTCCTCATCAAACTTCCACCATCCAACAAGATTAGGGTCGGTAATTTGTATATCAGGCAGCGTTCTAAAGCTCCAGACCTCTCCTGTATACGTGTCCTGCCCATCAAACTCATCGACCCTCCAATAGTAAGTCTTACCGTGTTCGAGCAGGTCAAGTACGAAAACAGCAGTTTCTACAGTTCCTTTGTCTGTATCCCCGGTGCCGGCTTGCACATCCTGGGAGTTATCACCGAGGTATACATGATGTTCAATCGAACCTGCACCTTCAGTCCAGATTAATGAAACATTCGGATCTACTAATCTCGTGCCGCTGGCAGGAACGGGCCTTGAGGCAATCTTACCAGAAACAGTAAAACTCCAGACTGCGCCGGCGTGCACGGTGACACCATCGGCTTCGACCTCATCGACCCGCCAATAATAGGTCTTGCCGGCTTCCAGGTTCTCAAGCAAGTAAGTGTTCAACTCGGTCAAGCCTTTGTCGGTGTCAGCGGTTCCGTTTTGCACATCTTCAGGGTTTTCTCCGAAATACACGTGGTGTGTATCGGCCGTTTGACCAGGTCTCCAGTTAAGTGTAAACGTTGTAGTAGTAATGATTCCCTCATCAGCAGGCTGTGACCTATCAGCATTAAACCGCGGCACCATAATATCTATCTCCTCTGCCGTCAACACCCTGTTATAGATTTGGAAATCATCCAAGGAGCCGAAATAGTACGCATCCGCTGCAAATTCCGACCTGCCGAGCCAGTTCTGGGTGGTCTCTCCGAGGTCTGCCGGTAGGCGTTGCGTTGGGCCACTTGAAACTACCTCGCCGTCAAGGTAAAGCTGCATGTTTCTGCTTATCCCATCTATCACGACCGCCACGTGGTGCCAGCCCGATGGAAGTGTGGAAGGGGCGTCTATTAAAGACTCTCCCGTATCGCCCTCACCTAAAATTGCAAATCGCAATGGTCCAGTAGAGGTTGGGCTGGCGCATGGACTCAGGAACATGTAATTAGTCGTGCCGGTGCCGAAATCAAAGATGCGCTGCCAATCGCCTGCGGGGTCGGCAAAGTTCGCCCATATAGCGAAGGTGGAGTCAGTCAGCGAACTTATGATCGAACCGATAGGTAAATCTACGTAGTCGTCTTCGCCATCGAAATCCAGTGCACCGTCAACCTTTCCGGGTACCCAATCCGCGCCACCATAGACAACGCCGTTGTTGCCCATGCCAGATGAATCAGCGGCTATAAAGCCGGACGTCTCATCAAGCTTCCACCAGCCGACGAGATTTGGGTCTTGGGCTTTGGCTTCGTTTATCAAAGCCAGACCAAGCACAAGAACAAAACATGACAAATAAAAGAATTTCTTATACATAATATTCCTCCTTCACACAAAACATACATGTCCATGTTTTAGCTACACACTAAAATAAAAGATCAGAGTAAAAAATTTCATATTAGCAGATAAACGAAATGCCAGCTTGCAACCTCCGTCATATTATATTCACATAAGAAAAAACTGTAGAGATATTTCCTTCACCACAGTAGTAACTAAACTGTCAGAGAGAAAAAACCAACAAACTCCAAATCATATTTATATCAAATTTATCCTGTTCACTGCAAGGAAAATCCTCAAAATATGCAAGGAAAATCCCTCAAATATTAAGAAAACGGGGCCTATACCGAAAAAACAATATAGGCATCCAAATTCTTCAACAGTCCGCCTGCTCAAGCCTGCCGCCCCGCCTTTCCCGAGCGTAACCGAAGGAAGCAAGGCCGATAGACAGGTTTTGCTGCGTTAAGGAATATTCAGCCAGATATCATCAATGTACAGCGTTCCTGCACTGCCGGCCTGTGGATTGACCTGGTCGCCGACACCAATTGCCATCTTCTTAATCGCCTGCATATTCACACCGGCAAAATCCGCCAGCGGAATATCCCACTGTGTCCAGGTGTTAAAGGCCGTCGCTGCCGGATCAGGATGTTTAACGACAGCACTGTTACCGCCGCTATCCTGCAGCACTACATAAAGCTGTTCAGC